>JACKQG010000854.1_pt1 | contig 43010 bp, 39 predicted proteins | sample 8237621 | NCBI WGS metagenome assembly JACKQG01 (sample SAMN15677084, study PRJNA649215) | marine metagenome | biome: marine; feature: Black Sea; material: saline water; isolation source: suspended particulate matter (SPM) from the Black Sea western gyre | collected 2013-06-09/2013-06-10 | depth... | reverse complement strand
CGCCATATGTGACAAGTGTACCACATGTCTTCGTATTTAAAGGTGGGGAGTGGCAAGTGTACCACATGTCTTCGTATTTAAAGGTGGGGAGTGGCAAGTGTACCACATGTCTTCGTATTTAAAGGTGGGGAGTGGCAAGTGTACCACATGTCTTCGTATTTAAAGGTGAGGGGAGCAGAATGATAATCTTTTATCAATATAAAACTAATTAATACTATGGAAAAATTTCCTAAAGCTCGAGCCTGCAAAGATCCTGTTTTTCCTACAGAGGAAAAAGAAAAAGAAGTGATTGAAACATTACAAACGTTGTTGCAAGAAAAATTACCTCAATATGTTGACTCTTCTGAAGCTGATTTGGAGGACAATTCTGAAAGAGGAAAGATAGAATTTAGTCTTAGACTTTCACAAGATGATTCCTTATATTACACCTTTGGTCAAGAGGTCATGACTCACGAAAAAGCAATCGCTCTTCTTCACGATTTAAGAAGTTCTTATCCTGAAGGTTCAGACATACGAGCTATGAGAGAAGGAAGCTGTACAGAAAATACTGACGAGGGATCCATTGGATGCATAGGGGGTGTGAATATTGAATATGCCACTGACGGAAGATTAACAGATATTGAGTATAATTAGATAGTAAAGAAAAAACGCGATGTCATCCAGATGTCGCATTTTTTTGCACCTACCATGAGCGCGCCGTTATCCTCGTGTCATTTTGTAAAGGGAAAGCGGCGCGGTCATTTCATGACCGCGCCGCTTTTTTATTTTTCGTTTATTGTTTATTTTTTACTGATCTCCTTGCCTCCTAGCATACTATCCTCCTGACTTAAAATGGATTCACCGCACCGCGGATTTCAAAGTGAATGTGGGGTCCGGTAGAACGTCCAGTGGAGCCAACATATCCAATCACTTGTCCTTGTACCACGTGTTGCCCGGCAGACACAATATTTTGAGAATTGTGCGCATAGAGTGTTTGTGTGCCGTTTGGATGTCGAATCACGATATAACTTCCATATCCACCATTCCACCCACCGCTGCGAGAAAGAATCACGTCACCAGATGCCGACGCGTACATCGGCGTGCCAATTGGCGCAGCGAGGTCAATGGCATTGTATCCGTGCAACCCCTGCGAACGATACCCACCAGAAATCGGACGCATGTAGTATCCGGATGAGACAACGGAAGAGTACGACGGTGTCGCGGGGCGAGAATATGAAGATGTTCCGGCAGGGGTTCCCATTTCTCCGTCAGGGATAACAAGAACATCACCCACAGCAAGCGACGTGCTTTCAAGGGCATTGTATTCAAGAATCTCATCAATGTCGCCTCCATACTTCTTTGCAATGCTTCCCACAGTATCACCACTCTTCACCGTGTGGCGAATACCGGAAATCGGCAAAATAACCAACGTATCGCCCGGCACAATCACATCACTTGAAGAAATGTCATTTGCCCATTTAATGGTACTCGGCGACACAGTAAACATCTCTGCAATCTGGGAAAGTGAGTCGCCCGGGCGTACCACATAGAGAGAAATATGATCGGACGTGAGAGAAATTTCTTCAATATCGGCAAGCGTACCTGAAGGACCCGCCTCCGGCAAAAGCGCTGTACCATCCACGAGTGTAATATCGCCACCACCTTTGGCGGGATTCGGGTCGGAATGAAGAGCAGGAGAAAGAAGCGCCATGGTTTGAGAGTTTTCTTCAGAAAAAACAGTTGTTTCCGTCTTTTCTTCACTTCCAAGGAGCCCTTCAACAAAAGAGAATACTCCCGCATGGGTAAAGAGCGGAATAGAGAGAGACACGACAATAGTCGCCGCACGAAACGCTGCGGAGCGTCGCATATACAGTATATTCACCTGACTTGCAATAACGAGAAAACTGTCAGGATCTTGTATTGAGGGTATGATAAGCCGTAAGGGAAAGAGCTCTTCCGTCCTCTTCATACAAGCGTAATATGCCGTATTTCAAGGGTTTTCAAGCTATTCCGAGGGAGTGTCTGTCGTTCGGAATCCGAATTATATGGCTCAACGAAGCCGTTTTGGGTCGGTTCGGTGAGTATATGCTTCGGGCGCGTCAATTCATCCGTTTCTATCAATAGAGCGAGTATAGCGTACTCAAAATCACAGTCAAGAGGGTCTGGGGATAAGTGAAAAAAGGAACATGCCACAAAAAAACGGCAAAAATGCTGAAAGCATTTTTGCCGTTTACCCTTCTACAGTCCCACGCAACTGCGCAGGGCGCTCGCAACGAATGCGACTACCCCAACGCCGAGCCCCCACGTCAGTATGTCAAAGAGGCGGTTCTCATACACATTGAACCCCTCATCGCCATCATACTTCCGTACCAGCACATAGCTGGCGACAACGGCGGCAGCCATCTTCCAGGGCAGGTGTTCGACGAGATATGTTTCCCATATCTCGGGATAAACATGGTAAATACCCGCAAACAAAAAAGCGAATATTGCCACATTCACCCCCACCTTCTGGAACTTGGTTACCCTCGTCCCAAAGAAATAGGGAAGCCCTGTCTTTTTATAAAGACGGGCAATACTATCACCCCACTTCCTCTTCGCAGTCTTCGCGTCGTCAGATTTTTTCTTCGTACCATTTTTCCTCCCTCCTAAAAAAAGGAGGAGTGAGGACACCGCAAGCACCAGAAAGAGCGGTATCAGCGCAGGAAGGTTTGTCATGACAAAATCATTCACTTCTTACCTCCCTTGTTTGACTTTGCTCCTTGGTCAAAGAGTTTGCCGAACTTGAACGTATCAGAACCAACGTTCTCTCCAAGAACAGTCAGGTCTTCCACATTCTTCGCAACATCACCAGCGGTCTCTGCGCCGAGCACTTCAGCGCCGGTTACATCGAGTTCTTCCGTCCTCTTAACTAGCACGTCGGTCTTCGCGTCACCAATCGCTTTATCAGCATCTGCCTGGCCTTGACCTTCAAGCATGCGCTTCTCTCGCTCTCCTTCCGCCCTGGTAACTGTCGCTTTTCTCTCAAACTCAGCAACAACAACACCCCGCATACTCTTGTTTGTCTCATGACTATAGTCATAATTAACAAGGTACACATCGAGTGCAACAACACCCCACCCTACAACGAACTTATGCAAAGCCCTTGTGATTTCCTCATTGACCTTGTCGAAGTTTCTTTTTGTCCAGAGAGGAGTCTTCTTGCCCAGAATTGCCTGCACCTTACTCACCATAGCATCAAGTATCATCTTCTCGGCATTTTTCAGAGTACCGATAGTGGTGAAATACTCGTACAGACTCTTGCCGTCAATACGGATTCGCGCCTGGATGCTTCCATCCGTCGTCTGATTATTGCTAAGCGGATTGTTTTCCTCAGCTTCTACTTTTGAAGGTTTACCCACCTGTCCAAAGCGAAGAGGAGCATACATCCCTTCTGGAACGTCACCGCTTCCCCAATAAATCAGCTCACTAGGAGGGAGTTCAAACTGCACAATCTTTTTAGTATCCCTCTTGATACCAAAAAATGGAGGGATGTAAGCAAGTCCATCAGGAAGCGGAAATAAAAGTGCATCCATAAACGTCAACATCCCATACGTTTCCGAAGGAACTGTAGGATATTTCTCCGACTTCCATCGCATCCTCTCAATCTCGTATTCCTTAACGGTGAGAATACCGGCATTTTTCCTTTCTTCCCTTTTCTCTTCCGTCTCATTAAGATTCATAGCCCCCTTTAGGAGCTCCTCTGGAATTTCAACTTCTCCTCTCTCCCAAAAAAGTGGTAGGAGAGGGTACGCGACGGAATACAAAAACTGCATCGCAAGAAGAAACCACCCCCAATTCCATACTGGAACGAACATCTTCTCTCCTTCGTTGTTGAGATATTCAAGAGTGATTGAAGGGGAAAAGAGTATCGCAAGAACGGCAATGGCAAAGATGATTCCGTTCGCCACCCATACATTCCTCCAAAAATCTCTCTTGTTTTTTTCTTCCTGGAGACGCCTATCGTCTCCCTCTGAGGGAGACCAAGAAATAATTGTTTCTTCCATGACTGTTTCCTTTTATTTAATTTACAATGTACTATTTGCTACCTTAAACAATACACATTATTGCTGAAAAGTCAAGGTTTTGTGTGGGGAGGATTGGGGTAGGGGAGGGCGGCGGGCGTAGCCCGCCGCCCGTTTTTTGCTATACCATATTTCCCGAAGATTTTCGCCGAGAGGCGGGAATGACGATATACATGTTAGGGGCGCGGCGGAGCCGCGCCCCTTTCTCACAACTCAATACTTACCACGTACAACTTCCATTTCTTTTATCCACTTCCTCAAAGCTCTTGGCTACAAACCGTACACTCCCCCATGCTATACTATCCTCATGACTACCGTCGCACTTATGGGTCGATACATTCTCTGGCATTACACACGCGGTACCTTAGACGCGCTGCGTCTTTCGCACACATTTTTGAAATTTATCGCGCACAGCTTTTCACTTTCCACACTCCTTACCACATTCTTTCAGCCGTGGAAAAAAGAACGTGAAGCATATCCGAGTATTGTCGAGCCGATACGTTTCCTTGAAGCAGTCGTTGTCAATCTGCTCATGCGTATCGTTGGCATGGTTTCCCGTAGCTTTCTCATTGCCGTATGCCTTCTTCTTACTCTGGGCGCCATATCTCTTCTCGTCATCGCTCTCATTCTCTGGCTTACTCTCCCGATTCTCACGCCTGCACTCGCCCTCATGGGTTTTATTCTCATGTTCTCATAAATATGAATGCCTTCCGTTCCCGCATCATACACAGCTCGCTTTATCCACTCGCAACCCTTGAGCGTCTATTACCGCGGAAAAGGCGCTTGCGTATGCGTACATTCCTTACCGTTCTCGCACTCCTGCTTTTTTTCGGCGCGGCACTTTTCCATTCACTCCCGTATGCCCAATTCCTTGCCGGTGTCGGACTCATTATCTTTGCAGTCGTACTCACACTCTCCATGGCGGAATGGTACTTCCGGTCACTATATTTCCACGCACGCGGTATTCATACTACCGAAGGAAAAGAAGGGCTCATCTCTCTCGGAGTATTGAGTATTCTAACAAGCGCACACCGCGGCGATTACGTTCGCGCGCTTTTTCGCTCGAAGACAGGGAAGGATCTCGCACGCCGTCTCGGGCTCTCACAGAACGACACCCACACCTTTTTGAAGGAACGTGGACATCGCCCCACCAACCTTGCTCTCACCGATTCAGACGCCTCACCGTGGTATTCGCTTGAGGATTTTGTTTCCGAGCTTATCGCCACAGACGAAGCGATGGCGGACTTCCTCTTCAGCAGGCACATCACATCCGAGACAGCCACGCGCGCTTCCGGCTGGGTCGCGCGCATGCGCGAACGCCATCTCGATGAAGCGTTTTGGTGGTCGGAAAAACGACTTCTCCACACTCGTCCTATTGGAAAGGATTTACACCTCTCCCGTACACACCTTCTTGACACCTACACGCATCATCCTCGTTATGGATCATCGGGATCATTTATGGAAAACGATACCCTCTCTCGCGTCGTGAGCGGTCTCGGAAAAACACGTGAATCAAATGTTTTGCTCGTCGGTTCGTTTGACGCACACACACTTGCCTCCATGCTTGAAGGGGCTATCACTCGCCATAAAGTGCCCCAAACCCTTTTTGGGAAACACGTCATCGTTCTTGATACCGACCTTCTTGTATCGCGCACAGGCGAAAAGCACCTCTTTGAAACAACGCTCCGCGACACCCTCGAAGAAGCACGCAAAGCCGGCAATAGTATCATCGTCGTGCCACGTTTCCATGCTTTTCTCTCCTCAGCCGCCATACTCGGAAGCGACATTCGTTCTTTGATTGATCCATATCTTTCAGGAACAGCAGTGCCATTTCTTGCGCTCTCCGACACGCGCACCTACATCCATGAGCTTGAGCGCGACACCTCACTCATGCGCCGTTTTGAAGTGGTGAAAAGCGCAACGCTCTCCGACACGCGACTCACCACCTTTCTTGAATCCGATATTGCTCGTTTGGAGAAAAACCATCACGTCTTCTTCACCTATCCGGCGCTTGAGGAAGCCGTCCGTGCAAGCAAGCAATATTTCAGTGGCGACGATGCGGAAGACAAAACACGCGACATCATTGCCGAAGCAGCAACACGAAGCACCTCCACTCGCAGCCGCCTCATCACCGCCAAAGACATTCTCGCTCTTGTCTCGGAGAAAACCGGCATTCCCGCAGGCGAACTCTCCGACACCGAGCGACTTGTGCTCACTGATTTAGAGCATCACTTACACAAACATGTCGTCGGTCAAGAAGAAGCTATCTCGGCAATCGCGCAAGCACTGCGCCGCGCGCGTGCCAACGTGCGCGACAATAAGAAACCAATAGGGTCATTTCTCTTCTTTGGTCCGACAGGTGTGGGGAAAACAGAAACCGCAAAAGCACTCGCGCGTGTATTTTTCGGCAGTGAAGACAATCTCCTTCGTCTTGATATGTCAGAATACCGCGAAGGCGATGCACTCTCACGCTTGATCGGCACGCCGGCAGGGGAGGCGGGCATTCTCTCCACCATGATCCGTCAAAAACCCTATGGCGTACTTCTTTTGGACGAGTTTGAAAAGACAAATCCCCATGTCCACGATCTCTTTCTCCAAATTCTCGACGAAGGACAATTTTCCGACGGAGAAGGGCGGAGTGTAAATGCACGCAATATTCTCTTCATCGCCACATCCAATGCCGGATCCGATATAATTTGGAAAGCAACTGAGGAAGGGCGCGATATATCAAAAGAACATGATGCATTCATTGCCTCACTCATAGACGAACAGCTCTTCAAGCCCGAATTCTTAAACCGTTTCTCCGGCACCATCCTCTTTCATCCGTTGTCACCCGAGCATATAGAACAAATCGCCACACTCATGCTCGACAAACTCACCGAGCGACTCAAGCAGCAAGGAATAAAAGTATCGTTCTCTCCCGACATGGCAAAACACGTCGCGCACGAGGGCTACGACAGAGCATTCGGTGCCCGCCCCATGCAACGCTATATCCAGCAACACATTGAGCAATATATCGCCGACGGACTCATCAAAGGCGAAATTGCGCGCGGTGGCTCAATCACGCTTTCGCCGACAGATATTGCGTAAACACTATGAGCAAAGAATCCCCACAATCGCAAGCTGAACATTCCTCTGAATCATACGATGCAGAGACGGTGAAACGGTACAAGGAATCATTCCTCTTTGCTCCTGAGGACTTGAGGAACAAACGCATTCTTGATCTCGGATGTGATTCCGGAGACTTTATAAACTTTCTCCTTTCAGAAGATATCACTAGTGCGGCATACGGCATGGACAAAAGACCTCCCACGCAAGATGAATTTGTCGATCATTTTTCACAAGGCGATTTTAGAGAGTCAATTCCATACACCGACATGGACGTAGTCGTCTCTTTAGCCGCGCTTTCATTGTCTTTGCATGAAGATGTTGAGAGTACGTACACCGCGTTCAAGAACGCTCTCGACTCACTTACCAACGGCGGTGAGTTAAAAGTATTTCCAATATTCAAAGACAGCGGGAAAGAATGGGAGGGAATTGTTGACGAGGAGCGCAACCTGCTCATCATTCTTGAAAAACTGGAGAAGGAGTACGACATAGAAACTAAAACAATCCTGGTAGAAACAGAAACCGACCAAAACGGAAAGCCAGACTACGAAAAGCACCTCCTGCTTGTCAAAAAAATCGGCAAAAAGCAAAAGGAGTAGGACGTTTTCCACAGGAGAGCTTGACAGTATGCATTGATATGCGAGAATAGTTTCAGTTTTCTGTTCCTTGTGCTCATTTTGTTCTTTTTTCTTGTTCTTTTCAAGTGAAGTTTGATTTCGATAGTTGTATATCAATTGATTGATGTTATTGCCTTTTGGTTTATTTGTTTGAATGTCGTGCGCGCGCACAACTCTCCTCTTTTTTACGTCTTTCACATTCACTCATTTATTTCCTCTAGACAATTTTGTCAGTCACTTGATATCGATTATTTCCGTCCACGCTTCACCTCCTGAGGGGCTCGTTTCTAACGGGCCTCTTGTTTTTTGTACGGAACGGCAAAATCCGCCGTCATCCTGAACTCGATTCAGGATCCAGGCAGAAAAAACTGTCTGATAATACATCTGGATTCCTGGTCAAGCCAGGAATGACACCTTAGGGCATGTCACTATTTTCATACTGATTTCCTAACTTCCTCACATACTGCTATACTGTGTACTCATGGATCATCTTGAAGGACTCAATCCCGAGCAGCGCAAAGCCGCCGAACACACCACCGGTCCGCTTCTCATCGTCGCTGGTGCCGGAGCAGGAAAAACCAAAACGCTTACGCATCGTATTCTCAATCTCATTCACTCAGGCATTGCCCCCGAGAATATTCTTGCCATCACGTTCACCAATAAAGCGGCGGGGGAGATGAAAGAGCGTGTCGTCAAACTCCTCTCAGAAGATCCGGCACGTGAATATGACGGCGCAGTGCCGTTTGTCTCCACCTTTCACGCGCTCGGTGTCTACATCCTCCGCCGCGAACACGCGCGCATAAATCGCCCCAAACATTTCAGTATTTTGGACGACGACGATACCAATCGCTTGATGAAAAAAGCGTTGCAACAATGCGAGCTTGATCCCAAACAATTTGAACCACGTCGCATGAAAAATGCCATCTCCCGCGAGAAAGGAGAGCTTCACACCGCTGAAACATACAAAGCATCGGTAGGAAATGAATACTTTCCGCGCATCGTCGCAAACGTGTGGAGCGCGTATGAGAAACTCATGCTTGAAGAAGGTGCGCTTGATTTTGATGACCTTATCCTCCACACCACACTCCTGCTTCGTGACGAAGCGGAAATGCGCACCATCTATCACGCCAAGTGGTCACACATTCATATCGACGAATATCAAGACACCAACTTTGCACAATATACCCTTTCCAAACTCCTCGCGGGAGACCATAAACATATCTGCGTCGTGGGCGACACCGATCAAAGTATCTACGCGTGGCGAGGTGCCGATTTCCGCAACATGATGCTTTTTGAGGAAGATTTTCCCGATGCAACCGTCGTTCTCTTGGAAGAAAACTATCGCTCCACAGCACCCATTCTCAAAGCCGCCAACGACATTATCACGAAAAACACGGTGCGCAAAGAAAAAAATCTCTTCACGCGCAAAGAAGGAGGCGAGAAATTGAGTGTGATTGCCTGCGGTGATGAAAAGATGGAAGCGGAATTTGTGGCGAAAAAAATCAGCGGACTTATCCGAAACGGCGCTGAGCCAAAAGACGTAGCAATTCTCTACCGCGCCAATTTCCAATCTCGCGCACTTGAGGAAGGGCTTCTTGACGCTGGTATTTCGTATCAAGTGCTTGGCGTAAAATTCTTCGCGCGAAAAGAAGTGAAAGACGTCCTCGCATATATTCGCGCAGCGCTGAATCCGACAGCAACGGCTGATTTTTCTCGCATCGTGAATGTGCCAGCGCGCGGTATCGGGAAGGTTACACTCGCCAAAATCCTCTCAGGAGAAGAGGTCACGCTTCCTCCGGCAACACAAGCAAAAATCGCTAGTGTCCGTGAAATACTTTCCGAGATTGCCGACGACTGCGCGAACCTGCCCGTATCGCACACACTCAAAAATGCCATCAAGCGTTCCGGTCTTGAGGACGCGTTCAAGAAAGATCGCGAAGAAGGGGAGGATCATTTGGAAAACGTCTATGAGCTTGTTGGTCTTGCGACCAAATACGATCACCTCACGCCGGAGGAGGGGATTGAAGCACTCCTCTCCGACGCGACTCTCGCCTCCGACCAGGATTCTCTCGGCGATGCGAAGAAAAAGAAAGATGAAAATGCTGTGCGCTTGATGACCGTACACGCTTCAAAAGGATTAGAGTTTCCGTATGTCTTTATCACCGGCATTGAAGACGGACTCTTTCCGCATCGCGGTTTTGACGGACCAGTGATTAATCCGGAGCGCGCCGAAGAAGAACGCCGTCTCTTTTATGTCGCCATCACTCGTGCGGAGAAAAAAGTATGGCTCACCTACGCCCACACACGCACCATTTTTGGCGGCAAAAACATCCAAGCTCCATCAGAATTTTTGATGGACTTAAGCGACGAATATATCGAAACCGAAGACCCTGATAAGCTACCGACAATTGAGGTGGAGTAACAAAAATCAAATATCAAATAAAAAACACCAAAAATAAAGGCATAAGGATTTAAATCCTTATGCCTAAACACTACCAACACATTAAAACACATCTGCAAGAGAACGCTCTTCCCACGTCATGGCAAGAACTTCGCCCTCGCCAGTGTATGTGTAATAATGCGCTCGTGGAGCGCCGTAGAGGCGTCCGCTGTATCCAGTCCGGAAAACCGCATCTTTCGAGAGAACGGCAATCATCTGCGTGCCGCCCCCCGCGCGTCCGGCTGTGCCCTGGGCGATGCTTCCTTCCGTTAGCACATCACCCGGGAAGGGGAGAAACTCAATTACCTCATCTCCCCACGAATCTTTTTTTGTTTCCCCAGTACGATCACCGGTGTGGGAATTGCTCCCACGAAAGCCGATTTTCGTTGGGAAAACACAGATTGCTTTTTCTTCGCAATCCGTCTTTTCTTTGGCGAACAGTTTCGGTGCACCCTTTTTGGTTGCCCCTATTTCTGCCGCCTCGACGGTCACGGTTCCTTTTTCCTTCCACTCCGCATACAGAGCGGACGGAAGATGAACCGGCAACACGCCACGATTTCTTCCACGTCCAGTTTCTCCCACGAGAATCGCGGGAATTTCAATGTTCGCCCCCTTAAGAGCAAGGGTGCTTACAACCGCACCCTTCCGGACAGAACCGGAATTGATAGTAAAAATAGGATATGCTTTTCCCATTTTTTCTCCTAATTTTGAGACTTTCCAGATTACCGCACCGTCTCCTTTTTTTGATGATTACACTCGTTTTCTGGTTTATTGCGGAACGAGATCCACGTAAAATACTATCATATATGTATGTGTGTGTCAAGTAATGCATGTAAATCATATGTTAGGTGGTGTATAATAGTATCCATGCATTCGGTCAAACGTATTCTTGCAAAAATCAGTTCATCGCTTCTGTTCATCATCAGTGTGGCATTTGTGATCGGTATTGGTATCGGCACCTATGCGCCGGAGGTGGTGGGGGAGTATCCACACGTGTCGCTTGTGGCGCTTGCGGGTATTTTCTTTTTGAGCGCTCTTAAAATTGATTTCCATGAAGTGCGTGATGCACTCGGCGATGGGAAAACACTTCTCATCTCAGCACTCTTTATGCTTGTTCTTCTGCCGATTGTTGTTTTCTTTGTAGCCAACACATTGTATCCGGAAGTGGCGATTGCTTTTCTTCTCCTCTCAGCCATGCCGTCGGGTATGACAGCGCCGTTTCTCACCTCGCTTGCAAAAGGAAGTGAGGAATACGCATTGGTAATGACGGTCATCACATCGCTTCTTACACCGCTTTCAGTGCCGCTCGTTGTGTCGCTTATGGTGGGAACAGACATTTCAATCGACACATTCGCCATGTTTACCCGGCTCGCGATTATTATCTTCCTGCCGTTTTTCCTCGCGCAGATTATCAAACGCATCATTCCGAAAACGATTACTCGCATTGAATACTCCTTCACCCCCGTCTCCACCGGACTCCTTGCCATTCTCATTGCTTTCATTGTTGCCAAACGGCCGGAAGAAATCCTTGCGCTCGGAAATGGCGGTGAATCACTTTTCTTTCTTTTTGCGCTTACCATTCTTTTCATCGTGCTTCACGTGCTCGGCTATACAGCGATTTGGTGGAAGAAGAAAAGAGAACGTATCGCTATCGCTATTTGTCTCACCTATATGAACTTCACACTCGCTATTGATCTTGCCGATACCTTCTTCGGCGACATGTCGTCAATCGTCGTGCCAACCATCCTCTCGGTGATTCCGTGGGCACTACTTTTCATTCCATTCCGCGCGCTCATTCAACGAAAAAGCACTGCAACATAACACCTCGAAAAACTCTCCTCTTTTTTGCAAAAATGAAGGGGAAGGGAGAACGTATAGTGTAATGTTTTTATGTTATGATATTTTTTATGCATATCACTCTCCCAAAGGACGGTCATGTCTGCAAGGTTGTGAAATGTGTGGTGTAATGTTGTTATGCATATTAAAGCGAAAAAATCATTGGGGCAACATTTTCTCACGTCTGAAAAAGCGGTGGCGGATATCGCGCGCGCCACTTCGGGTGCGGTGGAGGACACTATCCTCGAAATCGGCCCCGGGGAAGGAGTGCTCACAGAGTCGCTTCTTGAAAGCGGCGCGCGCGTCATCGCGATTGAAAAAGATGATCGCCTTATCGCACATCTGAAAGAACGTTTCGCGCGCGAAGAAAAAGAAGAGCATTTCACCCTCGTTCACGGCGATGCACTCGAGATTGATTTCGACGCGCTTGGCCTCACACCCACTTCATACATCCTCGCAGCTAACATTCCGTATTACATCACCGGTCTCCTCATTCGCGCATTCTTCACGCGCGAGCATCTTCCCAAGCGCGCCGTCCTCCTTGTGCAAAAAGAAGTCGCCGAGCGTATCGTCGCTCCTCACGGAAAAGAAAGCATTCTTTCTATCGCGGTGAAAACATTTGGCTCGCCGCGCATCGTGCGCGCTATCCCGCGCGGTATGTTTCGCCCGCAACCGAGTGTAGACTCGGCAGTACTTCTCATTGAAGATATCGCCGACCCGTTTACATCGCAAGAGAGTGAGGAGCACTATTTTGAGATTCTCCGTCGCGGCTTTTCGCACAAACGCAAGAAGCTCTCCTCCAATCTTAACTGCTCTTCCGACACGCTCACCGCATGCAACATCCCTGCAAACGCGCGACCGGAAGATGTCCCTCCTGAAGCATGGCATTGCCTCGCGGAAAAAGTCGCCGTACAATAATACATACATGAAATCATTCATTGGTATTCTCATCACATGTGCCGTCGCAATCATCGCCGGCAATCTCGTCGTCTCTTCCGCGCAAGGCGACCCCTTTTCTTTCTCTCTCGGAGACATATCATTTGCTGAAGGGTACAACCGAGAGCTTATCGCCATCGGCAACACTTTGATTACTGCCGACATCGCTGACACACCCGAAAAACGCACTCTCGGACTCTCAGGAAGAGAAGCGCTTCTCCCTGACACCGGTATGCTCTTTGTATTTGACAAAGAAGGAAACCACAGTATCTGGATGAAAGACATGCACTTCTCCATCGATATTCTCTGGCTCAATGACATGTACGAAATCGTTCACATTGAAAAGCGTGTTTCTCCTGATACATACCCAACATCATTCACATCACCAATTCCAGCATCATATGTTCTTGAAGTACCGGCAGGTTTCACGAGTACACATACTGTACGTGTTGGAGATATCGTCGGGAGATAACATAATCGTATTAAAAGTGATACGCATGTAATACACAGGAATGATTGGTTGACACGCATTCTTTTTGTATAATAGAAACCAATGCAACATATCACTCACTATCTCCCCAGTAGTCGCTTTGTGCTTGCCGTCGCTCTCATTGCTGTTATCGGTATAGCTGTGTATTCATTTACTCGTCCGAAAGAAAGACCGATCGACACCGAGCCACTTCTTGTCATCACTGATGAAGAACGAGAGAAAATCTCACTTGGCACGGAAGACACCGATTTAGACGGTCTTTCTAATTGGGAAGAAGCTCTCTGGGGAACCAATCCAAATGTCGCCGATTCCGACGGCGACGGCACCGGAGACGGTATTGAAATCGCCGCGCGTCGTAATCCGCTTGTAAACGCCGTTGACGACACACTTGAGGCATATCCCATTGTTCCCTCAGATGAAGCCGCGGGGGAAGGAGGGAGTACGCGCTCCGACGCTGTCTCTCGTACGTTTATGAGTCATTTGTATCACATCGGCACCGAAGGAAATCCAACGATTGAAGACATTTCTGTTCTTGAAGACATCATCAGTAATGAAGTCGCTCAAAATATTCCTCAAAACACTTACACGGAAGAAGATATTGTTGTTGACACTATTACCGAAAGCTCCACGCTCCTGCGCACATACGCCAACACACTTGCATCATTCATTCTCGCTTACGATGAGCTGGGCGCTCCCTATGAAGTCGCTATTATTACCGATGCAATCGAAAGTGGCAATTTATCGCGTCTCTCGGATTTGAAACGCTTCATCACCTTCTTTACCGACATGCACGATGCACTCTTTGCGCTTTCCGTACCTTCCACTCTTATTGATACTCATCTCGAAATCCTTAACACTCTTCAAACGATGGCCATGTCACTCACCTACATTCACGACATGTCCGACGATACCGTCATCGGCCTCACCGGACTCACCACATACCAAACGTCACTTACCCGCATGGAATACGCGGCGCAGTCGCTTGTTGGTATTTTATCCGATGCTTCACTTACCTTTTCAGAGAGTGAGGTAGGTAGCATGTTTGCCCTCTAGTTATTATTCATTATCCGCACACCTATGACGTTTCACCTTTCACACCTTCGCACACTCACACTCGGCATCCTCGTTCCACTCTTTATGTTTGGTGGCATTATCGCACGTCCGGCTCCCGCCCATGCACTCTTCGGAGCAGGTGATGCGGTGATTGTACTCAAAGACATTACACGTGACAGAACCATTCTTCCCAAAGAGCTCGGTCTCGACGGCATCGCATGGAAAGTCGCTAAAATGCTCGTGGGAGATATTATTGGCGACCTTCGCTCTTTCATCAATTCGGGCTTTTTCGGCGATGAGCTTCTCATCACCGACCCCGACGCCTTCTTCGCCAAACTCTCACGCGATGTGACCACGGCATTCATGAGCGAAGTAAGCAATGCGGATATTTACGGGCCAATTAAAACCGAGATCCTCAAGCTTCTCTCGCAAAGCTACACGCCATATTCAGAATATGCCAAGAGTTCTCTTGAAGATATCCTTATCAATCCTGATGCGTTCGAGGACGGCTTTTTTGAAGGTGGTGGTTGGACAGGTTTTCTTGCTCACACTGTCATGCCGGAAAACAGCGCTATCGGTCAAGGGTTCATGGCAGCCGAAGAACACGCTCGCCAGGTTGAAAATGCTCTTGGGAATGTTAAGTCTGAGCTTGAGCAAAGCGGCGGGCTCCTCTCTCTTCCCGGAAAATGCCTTGAGTCGGTCGGTGTCGATAAAAATCTCGATGGTGTCGTCAACGCCGACGATGGCTGTGCTCGCTGGGAACGTCTCACTCCCGGGCAATTCATCACGAACACACTTTCCGATGCGCTTGGCAGTCCTCTTGAAAGTCTTGAAAACGCCGATGAAATCGAGGAATTCCTGGCAAGTATGATTCAAAATCTCGTCATGAGCCTTATTTCCGACGGCATCTCATCGCTTGCAGGCGGTGGCTCATCCGGATCGGGGAGTGGTGGCGGATTTCAGCAAGTTGTTGGTGTAGATCAAGAGCTTATCGACATTATCGAAGCGGAACTTGCTCTTTCAGATGACGTACTCACTCTTGGTGAAATGGTGCAGGAGGGTATCACCACAGGCACACTCACTATTTCCGAAATCGATGATATTCTTGATTATATGGACGATCGCGGTATATCAGTCATTGTTGATTCCGGTGATGTCGTAATCATTACCCGCACAGGGCTCACCTCTCTCCAGCGTGAAATTGAAGACTCAATCGACGATCTCTCATCCGTTCAAGCACTCATTGAGACATCCAACATTACCGATACATACTTCTCTTCGCTTACATCTCTCCACACGCAAGCACTCAGTGCCGACACTCCATCCGAGATCATTCCTCTCTATTCAAACTTCAATAATCTTCACGAGCCAATCGACACCTATTCCCGCGCTCTCGCTCTTCAAACAAAGTCTGATGTCGAGAACGTTGTCGGTCGTATCAACGAAACATACAACAACGTACAAGTAATTCTGCAGCATCTTGGCACACAACAAGGAGACGCTGAAGAATAGAAGCAACTCTCAAAAACACTAAAAACGCCCTGAAAAGGGCGTTTTTAGTGTTTTTGAGGACAAAGTTATCCACACCCTCTCAAAACATCCTATTGACAAAACAGGTTTTTGGTTTAATATATAAGCAGAATAAATTATCTTGTACTTGTACAAATAAACCAGGCGGCGGCTCACGCCGCCGCCTCAAAACGGAGAAAAAAATGAAAATGAGAAAAATACTTTTGTTGCTCGCCATCACCATCCCGTTCTTTCTGACGGGGTGCATAAACGACGAGAAAAATCCCGTCGGTCCGATACTTACGCCGGAACCGACGCTGGAAGAGAAATATGGCGAAGAAGTAATCGCCATGTTTGAGGTACAAACCGCTATTCCCGAATGGGAAGAGCATCTAAAGTACATCACTCGCGCACTTAAAGTGCGTGAGGAGATTACCGTAGCGAGCATCTCGCACGAGACGCTCACCTCTTCATACTCCGTTGTGGGGTATGAAGAGTTGGACGGGTGGAGTGAATACATTTTTAAGATGCTCCGCACAGCGGAGCACAACAAGAATGGCAGATTCTCTCTTACTAAGGCAAGAGAGAATCTGCATAAAATATATATAGCGCCGAATGATAAGTATGCGGCGCTAAAATACACACTTATAGATCGCTGCCTCGTGGCGATCTATACAGGTGCATGGCCGGGAGATTTCATCCCGGCAATAAAGGGGAGACTTATGTTCCTCCCCGACGAGACTAGGGAGTTTATTAACTCCCAAAAGAGGTAATTGCTATACACACGCCTTCACCTATGCAGAAGGCGTGTTTTTTCTGTTATAATAGTGCTATGAGATTAGAGTTCACCCCCCATACAAAAAAGAAAATCCAAACGAAAGTCGTGTCTTTTATTATTGCATTTCTTTTGCTTGCTCCATTTTCTTTTTCACAACCTAATTCTCAAAAAAACCTCCCTTCTCTTTCGCAAAACAAAGCGTATGCTCAACCATCAATACGCGATATCAGCATATCACAAAAGGTACCGAAACGCCCAGTGCGCTCAACAAGCTCGCCGGGCAGTCCTGGGGATGGCGCTGCTCAAGACTATTATGATAAACAAAAATCTAGCGCAGATAATAAACCCGACATCACCGATTACATGAAATGTAATCTCATGAAGGGGGCGCCTGGCTTCACCGGATGTCTCGCGGTGGGGACATATTATCTCCTCTACATGCCGGCATCCTTTATTCTGGGAGCAATCGGCAACTTCTTTGACATAGTCTTGCTTCTTTCTATCAGTAGAGGGCTTATTGATCAGGAGTTTATAAAAACAGTATGGGAAAATGTCCGCGACTTGGCAAACATGGCATTTATTTTTATATTGCTGTGGGTTGCAATTGCTACTATTTTACGTGTTAGAAACAATACAGCCAAAGATCTTCTTTCCAAACTCATTATCGTTGCCCTTTTGATTAATTTTAGTTTTTTCATCACTCGTGTCATTGTGGATGCTGGAAACATGTTTGCTATGTTTTTCTACAACGACTTTGAAGTACACAAAACCCAAAATGTGAAAGATGGTGAAAAGCTTATATCGGGCAATTCAGTACTGAAAGGAACGTTTATCGAACAATGGATTGGAGAAGGTGATGTAAAGGGGGTGTCGGGGGCTTTCTTGCACTACACCAGTATCAATGAAATGATATCTCTTGAAAATGGGCTGGTGAAAGCGAAAGGAGGCACCTGGTTGAAACTATGGACCGACCAGGTAGTTCCTCCGGAAACGCAACATTTCAATCTTATAATCTATTTTCTTCTGAGCGCCTCCCTTATGGGTGTGCTTGCGTGGATACTTTTCACAACATCGTTTCTCTTTCTCACTCGTGTTGCCATTCTGTGGCTTCTTATGGCTGTTTCACCGCTTGCCTTTGTTGGTATGATTTTGCCACAATCCGCAGCATACGTAAGAAAAAATTTCTGGGGAGAGCTCGTGAGCAAATCATTTTGTATTACCGTCTTTCTCTTCCTCTTGTGGTTTACCTTGCAATTTTTGGAAGGGGCCAATACCTGGAATAATTTCGGAAATAACAAAGATTTCTTTGAGACATTTATCATCGTCCTATTGAAATTCACCGTACTCACCGCCATCCTCTTCTACGCAAAAAATATTACCAAGAAAATGTGTGATTCAATTGGGGGAGTATCGCTTGATATTGGCAAAAAAATCGCCGGTATTGCCGGAGCGGCAGTTGGGCTTGGTGCTGCTGTGGCGACAGGTGGCACAGCGCTTCTCGGGCGCGGAGTCTTGGGTGCCGGCGCAATGAAGAATTTAAATCGTGTCGGCTCCGATGGCATGACACGGCGCCAGCGCCTTGCTTCCGGAGGGAAACTTGATCGCCTCCGCTTGCGCGCTATGGAAGGCATGGAAAAGGGGAGTTTTGACGCGCGAAACACAAAGCTCGGCGGCATGGCAATGGGTAAAGCAGGTGGTCTTGCCGGGGCTGTTGGCATGGGTGGGGTCACGAAATCTGTCGGCGCATGGGGAGTGAAGGGCGGCGAAGGAGGATTTGCCGGTACTGTAGAGCGAGAAGATAAAAAACAAGATGAGCTCAGAAAGAAGATGGGCGACCTTAATGATAAAGATGAAACAAAAGCAGCTGCGGCGCGAAAAGCACATACACGATATGAAGAGCGTCTCTTGAAAGAAAGTGGAGTAACGGGTACCACAAATGAGGCACTGACAAATAATCCGTATTACCAATCATTGAAGCGTGTTTCGCAAGGACATGAGGATTATGACGCCGCACAGGAAGAGATGAGAGACGTTGAGAAGGAGGCAAAGAAGCAAGCGTTGGATCGTGCCGCTAGAGGAGTAGCATCGGCGAAAACAATAGCCAAAGCGCAAGCCGCTCAAAAGACTGGTTCGGCGATTAAAAAGGGTGACGAACTGAGAGAGAAGCGAGCAAATGTCGAAGCAGAGAAAGCTCGTGATAAAGCAAGGATTGACTCTATGAAGAAAACATATGGCACACCCCAACAAGCTCAAACACAGATGGATCAGCTCAATACAACGCTTGGTAAAATCGCCGTGCTCATGAAACTTGAAGAAAAGCGAGAAAATAAACTTGTCCAACAAAACGGAGCGCTCTCTGCTGTTCCCAACCGATCAAGCGCACAGAATCAAGAACTCGCGAGTCTTGAATCAAAGCACGCGCAAAGCCTTTCAAACTTTGAAACACTCAGTAAGCTTTCCTCGCGGCAAGAAAAGAAAATGGGAGAGTTGAAGGAATACACAAGACTCGCTGAAAAGCAAAACAGATACGCGCGTGAAGATATTTCCAACGTAGCAAAAAACACGACAAAAGCGACAGAAAAAAATACTAATACATAATCATTATTGTCTTTGGTATCTATGCAACAATTCACACAACAACAGATGGAGGATCGCTTCACTGCTCTTCCTAAAGCAATACAAGAAGTTCTTGAATCTCAAGAAACAGGGAAGGCGCTTCGTCGTATCGGAAATCACCACAATCTCCACATCGATCAGTTGGCTACACTCAATGACATAACCGTCTTTGTGATACTTGGACTTATTCCAAGGGAGTCATATCTCCCGACGCTTTCTGAAGAGCTTGGTGTTTCCGAAGAAGCAGCTGAAGCAATTCTCGCTGATGTGAATACTGAGATTCTTGAGCCAATGCGTGCATCTCTCAGTGCCCCCAAAGAAAATGTCGCGGGAGAAGAAAAAGATGAGGAAATGACAATGCACTTACCGACACGCGATGAAATTTTACGAGAAATTGAACATCCTCTTCCCATACCAGAACGTGAAGAGACCCGACCGAAAAAGGAAGTATCCCTACCTGGAGCTCCCCAAAAACAAGAGTATATGGGAGCAGAGAAACAGGAGACTACTCACCAAAGTATTATTGAGAAAAAAATAACCCAAGAAACAACTCTCAGAGAAGCGCATAGCGAGGAAACAAAATCCAACACCGCTCCCTCACCGTCTCCGGAAACTCCGCCTGATCCGTATCGTGAACCGGTGGAGTAAAAGAGGAGTGAGGCGCGCGGTAGCGCGCCGGCTAGTATTGTAGATACCAGCGCTCAAAGCTTGCGACTCAACTATGCAATTCCAAACACCACAATTCATTGAAGTTGAAGATAAGGTCTTTGCCGGAGCTCTCTCGTTTCGCCAATTTCTCTATTTGGCCGGTGCTGCAGGTATCTCATATGTCTTGTATGCATCACTTCCTTTTTTCTTCGCCATACTCCTCATTCTTCCCATTGCGAGCTTGGGTATTGCGCTTGCGTTTCTGAAAATACACAAGCGACCTTTTATTGATGTTTTGGAGGCCGCTTTTTTATATGTAACGCGCGCAAAGCTCTACATTTGGAGCCAGGAATGGAAAAAGAAAGAGGCTCAGAAAAAAGCCGCTGTTCAGGAACCTGCCCCCTTACCGGAGACGATGCACGTGCCATCACTCTCACAGAGCAAACTCAAAGATATTGCCTGGAGTTTGGATGTGCAAAAGAACGTTCAGTAAGCTATTATTAGCACCATGCCAACATCAAACAAAGAAAAATCACAAGCATCACAACGATTCGTGCCTATCAAAGAGGTACGAGACGGTGTGGCGGTGATGGAAGACGGTTCGCTCAAGATGGTACTCATGACATCATCGGTGAATATGTCGCTTAAGTCTCCCGACGAACAGCAATCTATTCTCATTCAATTTCAAAACTTTCTCAACTCGCTTGACTTCTCGGTACAAATCTACATCCAATCTCGACGATATGACGTTCGCCCCTATGTCGCGCTTCTCGAACGGCGCGAAAAAGAGCAGATAAACGACCTCTCAAAAGTACAGATTCGCGAATACATTCGCTTCATTAAAACATTTACCGAACAGACTAATATCATGTCAAAGAACTTTTTCATCGTCGTCCCATACACCCCTTCGTTCATTGCAACCGACACAGGCATTCTTGGCGATGTTTTAGGAACGAAGAAAAAGCGCTCGAGAGGGGAGGATAAAGAGCAGGATGAATTTGAAGTAAATCGCTCCCAGCTTGAACAGCGTGCCTATGTCGTACAACAAGGACTTGTCCGTACCGGTATCCGCACATCGCCTCTGGGTACGGAAGAATTGATTGAACTTTTTTACCGCATATTTAATCCCGGCGAACTTGATAAGCCGATTCAACTATAACACTATGTCACTTCTTAACACATTAGGAATAGGGAAGAAAAAAGACACCCCGGAGGCGGTGCCTGTATTACCACATGAAATATATGAATCGGCAGTATTGGAATTAAAAGATGTCATCGCTCCTTCGGCGCTCAAAATCACTCCGCGCGAACTCAATTTAGGCGACCGTATCGCTCGCACATTCTTCGTCATCTCCTACCCACGTTATCTCGCCGACAGCTGGTTCTCGCCGATTGTGAATCTCGACGCTGTCTTCGACGTCTCCATCCATATTCACCCGGTGGACACCGCGGCTATTTTGCGCAAATTCCAAAAGAAAGTTGCTGAGGTTGAAAGCCAAATCATGATGCGTGAGGAGCGTGGCATGGTGCGTGACCCGAAGCTTGCTGCCGCATATGCCAATCTTGAAAACCTCCGCGATCAGCTTCAACAGGCGCAAGAGCGTCTCTTTGACGTTGGTCTCTATATCACCGTCTACGGAAAAACAGAAGAAGAACTTGATCGTATTGAATCGGAAATCAAATCAATTCTTGAATCAAAGCTTGTCTATCTCAAGCCAAGTCTTTTTCAGCAAGAAGACGCGTTCAAAAGCGTCATTCCTTCCGGATCCGACTCGCTCGGCATTCACTCAAAACTCAATTCTTCACCGCTTTCAAGCATATTTCCTTTTATTTCCTTCAACCTCACATCCGACCGCGGCATTCTCTATGGCATCAATCGACACAATTACAGTCTTGTTCTTTTCGATCGCTTCTCAATGGAAAACTATAATTCCGTCATTTTTGCCACTTCTGGCGCCGGAAAGTCCTTCTCCACCAAGCTTGAAATTCTCCGTACTCTCATGTTTGATACGGAAGTAATCGTAATTGACCCTGAACGTGAATATGAATTTATGGCAGAGGCTACAGGTGGTCGCCATTTCAATATTTCACTCAGCTCCCCACACCATATCAATCCGTTCGATCTTCCTATGCCGAGCGAAGATGAGACAACTGCTGACGTCCTCCGTGCAAATACCATTTCACTCGTCGGTCTTTTCCGCATCATGCTTGGCGGTCTTTCCCCTGAAGAAGACTCCATTATTGACCGTGCTATCACGGAAACATATGCACTCAAAGACATCACTCCTGATTCAGATCTCTCACAAATTGTCCCACCACTTCTTTCCGACTTTGAAATGGTCCTCTCCGGCATGGAAGGGGGGGAATCTCTCTTAAGTCGTCTTTCAAAATATACGAAAGGAACGTGGGCGGAATTCATTAACCGTCCAACCAACATAAATATCAACAAAAAGTTTGTGGTCTTCTCCGTTCGCGACATGGAAGACGAACTTAAAACCGTCGCCATGCACATCATTACCCACTTTATCTGGAATGCCGTTCGTCGCGAGCTGAAAAAACGCCTTCTTGTGATCGACGAGGCGTGGTGGATGATGAAATCCGAAGATACGGCATCATTTCTCTTCGGCATGACAAAGCGCGGTAGAAAATACTATCTAGGAGTCGCCACCATCACCCAAGACGTGTCCGATTTCCTCCGGTCGCCGTATGGTTTACCGATCATCACCAACTCTTCAATTCAGCTTCTCTTGAAACAATCGCCCACAGCCATCGACACCGTCCAAAAAACATTCAACCTCACTGAGGAGGAAAAATTCTTACTTCTCGAATCCGATGTAGGAGAAGGTATCTTCTTTGCAGGACTCAAGCATGTCGCCATTAAAATCCTCGCTTCTTACACTGAAGAACAAATCATTACCTCGGACCCCTCACAAATACTCCAGATTCGTGAAGCAAAGAAAGCACTTAAAGAAAGCAGTGAGAATGAAACGCCGGATAATCCACTCTCCCGTATCGCTGGCGTGGTATAATAGTTCTATGAAATCCTTTATTTTCCACATGTCAGTTCTCATATGTGGTATCACACTCTCACTCTGTGCTGTGATATCTCATGTTCACGCGCTTGAATCGTATGTCTCTGTTGATGTTGAGCCGGCATATCCGGCGGCAGGTGAGATGATCACTGTTTCAGTATCAAGCTTCGCGTTTGATATGAATCGCGCATATGTTACGTGGTATGAAAATGGTGCCTATCGTTCTGAAGGAACAGGCCTCAACACCTTCAGTACCGAAGCTGGAAATACCGGAATCACCATGACTATTTCCGCGACAATCGTCTCACCGGATAATGAAACAATTACCAAAACTGTTCGTTTTACACCTGGAGGAGGCGTCGATTTGCTCTGGGAAGCGATTGATGCTTACACACCGCCTTTTTACCGTGGAAAAGCACTACCGGCTTCTCAGGCACACGTAAAAGTTATTGCTGTTCCACACCTTACAACGGGAAATGGCACAAAGCTCGATGCCGACACTATCACCTACACTTGGCAGCGTAATGGTTTTTATCGCGACACAAAAAGTCAATCTGGGTACGGTCGCTCAACACTTCTTCTCATGAAAGATATTCTCCTACCGAATGAAACCGTGTCTGTCACCGCCACATCTCCGGGCGGATCACTCAGCGCCCGTGAATCTATTAACCTTCCCGAGGTCGATCCAGAAATTATATTTTATGAAGAACATCCCACGCTTGGTGTACGCTTTAATGAAGCTCTTGTCAATGGTATCCTCCTTAGAGAAAGAGAAACTGTCATCCGTGCTGAGCCCTATTTCTTCTCCACAGACAATCACAATCGCTCATCTCTTTCCTACGACTGGTCGGTAGGAGGAAGACATGTCTCGTCACACTGGAACAACCCGGGTGATTTGGCAATCGATGTGCCGGAAGGAACAACAGGAAACACGGCCCTTTCACTCTCAGTTACGTATACCGATCGCATGCTACAGAGCTTAAAAGAAACATTGTCCATTACGTTCGGAGACACCGAAAATACATTTTTCCAATAATCAATAAGTATGAATAGTTCTCAGCAAAAACGCATATTCATCTGGGGAGGTACTATTCTCCTCATCGTTCTCCTTGGTGTTGGAATATTTCTCTTTGGTCGCGGTGGCAACTCTTCTGAGGGGGTGGGAGATAATGGCTTCTTTGGTTTTCTCTTTAGTGGCGCAGAAGGTGAGGGTGTGCTCGACTCCCTCTTTGGTAGTGAAGAGAGAGATGGAGACTCTCCTGACAAAACACCACAGGACGACGAAAAACAACTGAGCGTCGATCTCATTTCGCAAGTATTCCCTGAGCCCGTATCGGGGGCAACGTTTATAACACTCCCTCAATCAACAGAAGGGTCCGAGGAAGAAAAGAATATCCTCATTGTCCGTGTGATAGAAAAGGCAACGGGAAATATTTTTGATATCCCTGTAGACACACTTGGGGCAGAACGCATCACCAATACAACCATACCACACATCCATGACACGCTTTGGAATACTGACGGCACGGAATTCTTTGCGCGTACACTCAATGACGATGATATTATTGAGGGAACCGGAATTTCGATTTTCACAGCGGAAGAAGAGGGCGGTGATATTGGACTTGCTCGAGCAGAGTTCCTCCGCACTGGTACCCTTGCTTTCGACACCAACCCCACTCAAGACTCTCTTTTTCTCCTTGAACGTACAACAAGCGGCTCTCGCGGTATTATCGTACCATTTTCCGGTGAGGAACCAAAAGAAGCATTTTCCTCGCCCCTTTCCGAGTGGCTTATCGATTGGGCGGAAAACGACTACATTTATCTCACCACAAAGCCTGCAGCGGGAATTCCAGGATACAGCTATTATCTTTCTCTCTTCTCAAATACGCTCAATCCAATCTTAAGTGGTGTTAGCGGTCTTACCACGCTCACAAGTCCTGATGGCACAAAAATACTTTTCTCTGAAAGTTCGGAAAACACACTCACACTGAAAATCCTCTCCGATGGAGAAGAAACTGCACTTCTCTTTGATACACTTCCTGAGAAATGCACCTGGGATGCAGAAGGGAAGGGAATCTACTGTGGTGTACCATTTTCTCTTCCTTTCACACGATACCCCGACACATGGTACAAAGGAGAACTATTCTTTGAAGACAGCATCTGGTATTATGACACCGAAGAGTCTATCGGCTTTTTCCTTGTTGATCCGAATATGTATGATACAGCTATTGATCTCATCAACCCTGTTCTCAGTGAAGATGAATCTTTTCTCCTCTTCACTAACAAACGCGATATGACACCATGGATTCTTCGCGTTGCCGATGCATTTGAGACTGTGAATTACTGAGACTAAAAATTAGGGAAAACACACACGGCGGCACCTCCGGTGCCGCCTTTTTCGTTGCGCGGAGCGCAATCTATTTCCTCATTTCCAATTACTACCCTTTATATGAAATCACCACACGCCGCTCCTTTCCCTCGCCAATCGACTCGGTATGAATATCGGAAATGGGCTCAAGCGTGGTGTGGATCACCATTCGCTCATAAGAAGACATCGGCTCGAGTTCGGTGCGCGAAGAGAGTGCCCGCACACGTTCGGCAAGCATGGTGGCGCGTACACGCAATTGGTCGTTTGCTTCCTTCTTATAGTCGTTCACATCAATGGAAAATCGTGTCCCTTTTTCATACCCATCTTTCTCTGTGATACGCTTCACAATGTGATTCAATGCCGAGAGCGTCGCTCCTCGGTAGCCAATCAAATGCTTTGCGTCATCGGTACGAATCATAAATACCGTCCCCACACCATCCTCAACAATTTCCACATCGGAATATGGTGCACCCATCGCATCCAAGATGTTAGTAATAATTGTTTTAATTTCACTGTATTCCATACAATAAACAGGATATTGGTACTACTCGTTGTTTTCCTTCAATTGTGCATATTCTCTTCGCACATGCCATTCATGCCCGATAGCAAAAAGGTTGCTCACCACCCAATACAACGCAATCGCTGAAGAAATCGTGTAGGCAAAAATAACCACAAAGAAAGGAAACACGTAGCGCATCTGAAATTTCATATTTTGCATAAGATCATCTTTGAATGATCCAGTGCTTTGTAGCGTTGGTTTCTCGCCCGGCATAGAGAGTTTCATTTGGAAAAATTGCGTAATACCCGCAAGAACAGCGAGGAGAATACTCCTACCGGTCATATCAATGAATCCCAAAAATTCAGTATGAAGATACTCCGGACGGGGAGTGACCGGATAGAGAATTGCTTCGTTCAAAAAGGTGCCCGCGGCGCGTACGCCGTTTTCAATCATCGCACCGGTTGCTGTCGGGTCAAATGAAATATCCTTAAACACCCAATACAGTCCGAGAATAATCGGGAGCTGGACGATAAGTGCCACACACCCTGTCGCCGGATTGATGCCATGCTTATTGTAGAGCGCAATAAGCTCACGCGCTTGTTTTTCCTTATCGTCTTTGAGATCTTCTTTAAGTTTACTGAGTTCCGGCTCAATCTCACGCATTTTCACTTGACTTTTTGTTGTGCTATGTGTCAGAGGAAAAAGAATAAACTTCACCACAAGCGTAAGGGTAATCACCGCCAAGCCAATATCCGCCCACGGCATAAAATATGCCAAAAATACGAGACCGTTGTAGAGGGGTTGATAAATAATTGTCTCGAAAAAACCAATCATAATACAAGCTATTGTACGCTGTTTTAGTCTCTAAAGCAAGAAAAAGCGACTTTACATTAAGTAAAGCCGCAAAGACAAAAAGATCAGACCTTCACCGCATCGAAGAAAACGCGCTCCTTCTCAAAATCCTCGCGTACTTCTTCAATAAAGTCACTTCCACGATACTCATATCGGCATCATGGCACTCTTTTTCCCGAAGCACTTGCTCCGGGTTTTTCATTTTTCTCATTTTAAAATAGCTATGGCATATCCACCGATGGGGGAGTTTGGGGAATACAGCGCTTTATGCGATTCAGTCCTTTTTTTATTCCTTTCCGCACGCCGTATTTTTTTATTGCGAGAATCATGTATCCCGAGCAGGTGGGGTAAAAGACACATGTCTTTCTCTCACGCACAATACCCCACTTCACCCATACGCTTTTTTCGGGGGAGAGAAGTGTTTGATATATACGGATGAAAAATATAATAACAGAAGAGATGAACATACCAGTGAACATACCTTGGTATGTTCACTGGTATGTTCACAACCTATACAACATTGCTTTTTCTTAAGAGATTTGTTATTTGTCCTTTCAATTCGTCATACGACATACCATCAACCTCTTTTGAGAGCGAGAGCGTGCAATACAATCCACCCTTTACAGAAGGAAGTAATTCTTCAAGAATCGCATACGCGCGCCGGCGGATACTATTCCTCTTCACTGCTGTGAGTCCACCTTTTTTTGATATCACACATGCAAAACAGGTAGGGGAGTCTTTTTTATGCGCTTCAAACACACTCATTGATATATGAGGGCTTTTTTGTGTTGTGATGCGACGATACCGCTCTTTAAACCACAGTGTGGGGATACGTCTATTTTTCGGCAACATAACTATATTATACAGAAAAACACCCCGTATGGGATGCTCTCCGAAGAAATATGTAAAAGATTACACGGAAAGTTTACTACGCCCTTTACGGCGTCGATTCTTAAGCACTGCACGACCCCCTGGTGTTGCTTTACGCACCAAAAAACCGTGTGTTGTTTTGCGTTTTCTATTTTTTGGTTTATACGTCTGGGACATAGTGGAACTACTATACCGTATTGGTGTTAAAATGCAAGCAGTTACGAATCTAAGAAAATAACCTACCTAAATACATATATCTGTCATTCCTGGCTTGACCAGGAATCCAGTAATAAACTCAAATAGATCCCACATTAAGTGCGGGATGACAACAAAATTGAGTACTGTAACAAAAGTTGTATTCGTATATTCGCGCGATTCGTAATTCGTAATTTATTATCCACATGTTATCAACAGAGTTTTCCAATGTTTGCAAGTTTCCCCATAGTGTCCACTCATACTATAATAGACAAACCTTATTCGTCGTCATTCTTTTTTCTTTCTATGGTAGACAACTCACAACTCTGGAATAGTGTACTTAGTGAAGTGGAATCGCAAATCTCGCGAGCGAATTTCAGTACATGGTTTCGAAATACATACATCTCGAAACAAGATGAAGGAACAGTGTTTGTCGCTGTGCCGAATGAATTTGTGAAAGAGTGGTTATCTCAAAAATTCCACACCATGATTCTGAAATCATTACGTGAACTCTCCGACGGTGTACGTGGACTTGAATACATTATTGCCAAAGCACCAAAAGAAGAAGAGAGAAAAAATCAGAAATATAAAGCAGGGGAACTTCCACTCGCTGATGTATATGTAGATAAGGAGAGTAATCTCAACCCACGCTATACATTTGATTCTTTTATTGTTGGATCATTTAATAATCTCGCATACGCAGCAGCGCAAGCGATTCTCAAAAATCCAGGCACTACCTATAACCCACTTTTTGTGTACGGAGGAACGGGAGTTGGAAAGACACATCTTATCCAGTCAGTGGGTAATCACTTGAAAAAAGATTTGAAGAAGCGGGTACTCTACATCACATCGGAAAAATTTCTTGTTGACTATATTTCTTCTCTTCAAAATGACACAACAAATGTCTTCAAAGAAAAGTATCGTAACTTTGATACACTCATTATGGATGATATTCAATTTCTTTCTAATAAAGAAAAAACCCAAGAAGAGCTCTTTCACGTCTTTAATGCTCTCTATGATAGCAATAAGCAGATCATATTCTCATCCGATGTGCACCCCAACTTCATTCCTGGTCTTGAATCGCGTCTAAAATCCCGTTTTAGTGCCGGTATGATTGTAGATATTAACCAACCTGAATATGAGGCTCGTAGCTCAATTATCACCCTCAAACTCCGTTCACGAGGTATTGAGGTTCCGGAAGATGTTATTGATTATCTTGCCCTTTCTATTGAAGGAAATATCCGAGAACTTGAAGGAGCTATCAACACTCTTATGTGTCATGCATCAGTAGGGGAGAAAGGACTCACACTTAATGAAGTAAAACGAATTATTAAAAACACAGAAAAACCAAAGAAAAATATCTCTGTGAAAGATGTAGTAAAGATAGTGGCTGGCTTCTATGATATTCCTGAAAAAGATATTTATGAAAAAACAAGACGAAAAGAAATTGTGAAGCCACGACAAATTGTTATGTATATCCTACGAGAGGATTATAGTGCTTCTTACCCAATGATCGGAAAAAACCTGGGTGGAAGAGATCATACAACAGTTATGCATTCGTGTGATAAAATGAAAAGAGATTTAAATGATGATGATACTCTTCGGAGTGAAGTGGAAAAAATTCGATCACTAGTGTAAAACATGTGGGTAACTATCTGGAAATATCTATGGAGATTTATGTGTACAAACATATAATAGTATGTGGAAAAGAAAATAGATATTGTTATTTATACACAAATAAAAACTTTTCTGCTTTATACACTATTCTTATACACATCACATATTCCTATTCAATCCTTACTATGTATAAAGATTTTCATCTTTCCACTTTTCCACTGTACTTATAATAATAATAATTTTATTTAATAATATACAAAACACCCTTGGGGATAATCATATATGAAATGTTCATGTCCAAAAAAACTTCTTTCCGAAACAATTTCTCTTGTGGAGAAAATAACAGGGAAAAATCTCTCACTCCCTATTCTCTCATCAATCATTCTTGAGGTTTCAGGAAAGCGTATGATGATTCGCGCAACCAATCTTGATATTGGTGTTGAAATAGAGCTTCCAGTAAAAAGTGATCGTGATGGTATTGTTGCAGTGCCAGCATCTGTATTCAGTGGTTTTCTTTCAGGTATTTCAGGAGACGGTACTCTTGAAGTTGAGGAGAAAGAAGGAAATCTCACCATTTCAATACAAGGAAATAATACACTTATTAAATGCCTTTCTCCGGAAGAATTTCCTTCACTACCTGTTGTTGATCAAGGGACAAGTTTTTCTCTTCCGGTAAAAAAACTTGTTGAGGGATTAAAAAGCGTGGTGTATAGCTCATCGCTTTCAGATGTAAAACCTGAACTTGGAAGTGTGTATATGTATCCTGAACATGATATGTTGGTATTTGTTGCAACTGATTCGTTTCGATTAGCAGAAAAGAAAATACCTCATAAAAATGTGAATGATTGGGGTGGAATACTTATCCCTCATAAAAACACTTTGGAAATTATTAGAATATTCGAGCAATTAAGTGGGGATGTGGATATTCGATTCAATGATCATCAGATTGTCTTTGAGAAAGAGGGTGTGTATGTGACTTCCCGCATTATTGATGGGTCATTCCCTGATTATCGCCAAATTATACCAAAAGAATATTCAACAACTGCTATTGTACTTAAAAAAGATTTCACCGATGCATTTAAGGTGAGTATAGTGTTTTCCAACACATTTAAACAAGTAACCATGTCACTGAATCCAAAAGAAAAGACATACATCATCGAAACAAAAAATACGGATGTAGGAGAAAGTCGAGTACCATTACAAGCATCACTATCAGGTGAACTAATTACTATTAATGTGAATTACAAATACATTACCGATAGTTTCCCTTCACTTTCAGGAGATAGTGTGTCTGTGTCATTTGCAGGAGAAAATAAACCACTCATTATTGAGTCAGTTGGTGATCAATCATTTCTCTCACTTGTGATGCCGATGAACCGGTAACTATATATGGACCACATCACCACACTTTTAAAAAAGTTCACCTCTATCACTCCTCCTGATGAGTCGGTACGGAAAGAGATAGTGAGGGTACTTGAGTCGGATTATAATATATTACTCAATATCAGCGACGTGAACGTGCAAAAAGGGGTGGTGTATCTCGAAACAAGTCCACTCATAAAAACAGAAGTAATGATGCGAAAAGAAGCTATTCTTTCCAATATCAAAAAAACACTCAGTGATAGTACTCCGCGAGATATTCGGTAGTATATTCAGGTGTATTGTTTCGTATACAAGCGCGGTAACTGTTGGTTGCCGCGCTTGTATACGTATTCCATATTCCTTTTTTGTTTTTTATATCTACCACACCTTAAATTGTGTTGTAGATTCTCCTTTATTAAACACTGCGTCGGTAGCGATGACCTTCAATGTGTTTTCTGTTTGGATATTCGATATTTGTTGTGGAGAGAATGAAAACGAAAACGGTGATTGGTGTGATGACCCAATAAACATACCATTTACAAAGAAGTCAATTTTTGTAATCGGGTATGTACTTTCATATTCAAGCTCAACATCGATAAACTCACTTGATGTGTACTGCCCTTTCTTTTTTGGTTCAAGAATAGTGACATCAGGTATGTTTTCAGGTATGTGAATAGAATCATAGGTAGTGGGTATGGAAGTGTCTCCTCCCGTATTGTATCCCTCCTTTTGTGCCCATGCTAATACCGGTTCTTCCCAGAGAATAAATTGAGGGTCTTTTTCAGGTCTGGTTGGTTGCTCTTGTGTAAGTGGGTTATCTCTATCAACCCAATAGAGAATCGTGTGTACATTTTCAATAGCGATTTCTTCCCGTGTTTCTTCTGGTGTGTATTTTGTTGCGAGATTACCGCTTATGGCATCAATAGTGTATGTTTTTCCTCCTTGCCAGATACCGCGCAAAACAGGTGGAATCTGTTTGTTTGTCGGTGCTGGATCAGTGAATGATTCGTAGGGAAGGGTCTCAAGTACGATCTGCATAAACTCGTTCCAGAGTGGTGCGATAATAAAACCAGCAACTTTTTTCTCCATAGGAGAGTTGTCGTTGTTTCCCGCCCATGCACCAACTGATAGTGAAGGCGTGTATCCTATGATCCAGGCATCGCGATAATCATTGGTGGTCCCTGTTTTTACAGCAACATCACGATTGCCGAAGTGGAGATACGAATTTGCGCCGAATGCCGGCGTGCGAGCGGTATTATCAGAAAGGACATCGGAAATGAGTCGGGTGATCTCTGTGTCTATGACACGACGAGAGGTGTTGTCCCACGTCTCAAGTTCACGACCTGATGAATCGGTAATAGAGAGAATTGCAGACTCGTTTTGGTATACTCCTTCGGAGGCAAATGTACCGTATGCGTTTGTCATATCGAGAAGTGATACTTCCCCACCTCCCAATACGAGAGTGAGCCCATATTGACCAATGTCACCGAGTCCGGAAATACCCATGTCTTTTGCTGTTTGGAGTGAGTCTTGAAGCCCTGCAAGATACAGAGTTTTTACCGCCGGCACATTGACCGACTGAGCAAGTGCATCACGAAGGCTTATTGGACCACTGTACTTCCCATCGTAATTAACCGGCGCATAACAATCCTTTGCGTCAACTTCAGAGTATGCGGGGGTGCCGTCGGGATTACATCGGGTATCAAAAACAGTGGGAAGATCAAAAACGACAGTGTCGGGTGTATACCCCTTTTCAAATGCAGTGGCGTATACAAATGGCTTGAATGCCGAACCGGGTTGACGATTAGGGTCAATAGCAACATTAAAGTTTCCATCAATGTCGGGGTCAAAATAATCACGGGATCCGACCATGACCAAAATCTGTCCGGTCTTTGGATCAGTGGCAATAAGTCCGGCATTTTCCGCATTGAATTTTTCAGTGTTTTCAAGTGCGTACCGATTGACGATTTCTTCTGCTTGTGCTTGGAGTTCATAATCGAGAGTGGTAATCACTTCAAGCCCTCCCTGCTCTATAACTTCTTTCCCGTATGTTTCTTCGAGGTATGAAATAACATACATCACAAAGTGGGGAGCTTTGATACCGGTGTCACGCTGGGGGAGAAATACAATTTCTTCTTTCTTCGCATCTGAATATTCTTTTTCTGAAATCATTCCCTCCTCAAACATACGATAGAGAACAAGATTTTTTCGTTCACCTAGCGCTGGGGTATTGTTTCCGTAGGGAGAGTAGTATGTCGGTGCCTGAGGTAGTGCGGCAAGTACTGCTGCCTGAGGAAGCGTAAGTTCACTTGCGTTCACTCCAAAAAAGGCAAGAGATGCTTCCTCTATACCGTATATAGTCCCTCCGTATGGAGCTTCATTAAGGTAAAGTGTGAGAATGTCATCTTTTGAATAGACTTGCTCAAGACGAAACGATAATACCCATTCCTTAATTTTTCGTTGGACAGTGCGTTCGTTTGTAAGAAGGGTATTTTTTATCACCTGTTGGGTGATGGTGGACCCTCCCTGCACCCCTTTACCACGAACCGGTTGGAGAAAAACGGCGCGCAGTGTAGCAAGCGGACGAACACCAGCGTGTTCGTAAAAAGTGGCATCTTCAATCGCAATTGTTGCGTCTTTCATCACTTGGGCGATCTCGTTCCCATCCACGACAGTGCGAGTAATGTCTTCATGTACGTCGTAGAGAAGTACCTCGCCGGTACGGTCATATATTTTTGTTGATTGAGCAACGACACGCTCTTCAAAGGCATGGAAATCAGGGAGTGGAATAAGCGCAGCCCAAAGAAGTAGTGCCCCCAGTGAAACAAGGCCAACACTGAAAAGAACAATAAACCCTGTTTTCATAGTGTGCCACATGCGATGTCTCTTCTTTTGTTTTTTCATACCATTAGAGTATAGCATGGTTACGAAGTACGAACATATACGAACTTTGCTTTTCAAAACACACATATAGGATATTTACCCACAATATGGTATATTACAAGACAATATGGACGAAAAAGAGATTCGATCAATACTTGATACGATATTTTCTCGAGGAGTGACGGAATGGGTTGACCCTGAGAATGTGTTAAGAAAAAAACTTGAGGCGAAGATGCGTGGCGAGTATGAAGGAAAGATTATTGTGAAATTCGGTGTGGATCCGACACGTCCGGACATTCACCTTGGGCACGCTGTCGTGTTGCGCAAACTTCGCGCCTTGCAGGATATCGGTTGTACGGTGGTCTTTTTGGTGGGGGATTTCACTGCAAAAATAGGTGACCCTTCGGGGAAAAGCAAGGTACGTCCGGAAATCGATCAACGTGAAGTTGAGGTAAATATGCAGACATATTTGGATCAGGTGGGGAAGGTGCTTTCCACTAAGCCGGAAGTGTTTTCATGGATTCGCAACTCCGATTGGTTTTTGTCGGTGTCGGATATGGAACCAAAAAAAGGACTCTTGATGCGTTTGGGGGTTACTCCCATCAATCCGCGGTCGTTTTTGGGGAAGGCACTTCTCTTTGAAAATACTCGCATGCAGAAAAAGATTGGTAAGAAGGAAATTATGAATATCACCATGCGCGGTATGATTGCCACACTGAGGCACATTACCCATAGCAGGTTGCTCGAGCGTGATATGTTTCAAGAGCGTATTAAAAGCGAAAAAGAACTCTACATGCATGAAGTGATGTATCCGGTGTTGCAAGGAATTGATTCGGTAGTACTTTCTCGCATATACGGATCGTGTGATGTGGAAATTGGTGGGTCTGATCAGTTTTTCAATATGCACGTGGGGCGTGATGTGATGAAAGTAAATGGAATAGAGCAGCAGGCGGTTGTGGCGATGGATATTCTTGTAGGAACAGAAGGAAAAGAAAAGATGAGCAAGAGTTTGGATAACTATATTGCTATCACCGAGAGTCCGGTGGATATGTTTGGGAAAGTGATGTCGGTACCTGATGGTGCGATTGAGCAGTATTTCACCCTCACCACATTTACGCCTCCGAAAGATGTGGAAGATATTGTGCGTGGCATGAAGAAAGGAACGGTGAATCCGAAAGACGCGAAACTGTCTCTTGCACATCAGATTGTGGCAATTTATCACGGCACTTTGGCGGCGGATACGGCACGAGAGATATTCATCAGTACGTTTTCAAAAAAGGAGATTCCTGAAGAGGTGGAAGAAATTACCGCACAAAAAGGAGAAAAATTGGTAGATATTTTGGCGCAGCGCGGATTTGCAAATTCAAAAAGCGATGCGCGTCGTCTTGTCACACAGGGAGGGGTGCATATTCTCGAAACAAAAGAAACGGTGACCAGTATTGATATGGTTATTGAAACGACACATACGTATCGTATCGGAAAACATCGCTTTGTGCGGATTGTTGTTGGATAAAGGGGGGGATAGATTCCAAAAGCACCGCGGCTCATCGCCGCGGTGCTTTTGATTTGCTTTTATATATCAAAATCTTCATGAGATACTTCATCGCATCCGTCCTCAACTATTTCATGTTCATCAAGTCCTTCAAGCAGGGTATCTTCTTCATAAAAAGTTGTTTCAATAGACATAATAGAAACAAAAAAATAATGAACGTATAATCCTACTATTTGTAATCCATTTCACTATTCTTTGCAAGCCCCTTTTTATTGCTGTGTCTGTGGAAAAGAAAGAGAAGCAAGGCCGGTGAGTCCAACGGCAATCGCATCCATTTCATCGTCGAGCCGCTTTCCTTCAGGGACATTTACCAATTGCCGTACCATCGCCTCCACTTGAGATTTCTCTGCCTTTCCATAGCCCGTCATTGCTGTCTTGATTTGAAGAGGGGAGTATTCTGCGATTTCCAAACCTGCTTCCCGGGCAGTAAAAAGAATAACACCTCGCGCCTCAGCGACTTGCATTGCTGTTTTTTTATTTGCTGCAAAGAGCAGTGTTTCAATGGCACATGTATTGGGTTGGTATTCCTGCAGAATGGCGCGAAGCTCTCGTGCAATTGTCATCAGTCGATCAACAAAAGAGTCGGCACGATTGGTCACAATGCACGTGGAATACAGCAATGTATCGTGGCTGCGCTCTTTTTCAACAATCGCAACGCCAACACGATCAAAACCGGGGTCAATACCTATGATGCGCATAGGGGTATAAAGTACGAACACATACGAACATACGAAGTTGGTGTCTGAAGGATAAGCATGATTATGGTGTGTTCTTGAGTAAAGTATGCGTATTTCTTCCGTATATTAAAAGTGGCGACATGACACGAGAGGTTCTATCTTAGATATCGAGGTATGGGTTGAGAATTGAAGAAACATATCGGCCGATGGTATGTATTCGTATGTTCGTACACATTCGTAGTTCGTAACTATTCAACATTTGTGAACACCTCTTGTACGTCGTCGTTTTCTTCTAGGGTCTCAACAAGTGTTTCGAGTTTTCCCATATCACTCTCGGAGAGTGCGACGGTTGTGGTGGGAGAAAATTCTCCCTGATTGTTTTCAAACATCCATGAGGCGCTTCCTGGGGCGGCAAGCTCAATGCCATTTTTTGATAATGCGTGCTTTATCTCCTGAGCAGTACGGTTTTTGTTGTCGGTCAATCCGGTAATAATGATACCACATCCTCCCGGGCCATACGCTTCATAGTGCACTACCTCCATCGTCGCTTGATCGGCACTTTGACCTTTCTTCACCGCGCGATCAATGTTATCCGATGGCATGTTCACCGCTTTTGCCTTCTCAATTGCGGCACGCAGGCCCGGCGCGTTTACATCACCACCGCACTTTTTTGATTCGGCGGCAATGAGCTTCACGATTTTACCAAACACTTTACTTTTCGCCGCATCAGTCGCAGCTTTTTTGTGTTTAATTTTTGACCATTTGTTATGTCCAGACATATGTTAGGAGGTTAGTATCATAGTAAATGAGGAGTGCAGTATAAAAATTCCATTATATTACAACAACGAATTCTGTGTACCTTCCGGCATATTGTGTCCTAAATGGCGGTATGCTTTTTCAGTGGCAATGCGTCCACGGGGGGTTCGGTCGATGAGCCCAAGCTGGAGAAGGTATGGTTCGTGAACTTCTTCAATAGTGCTTTCCTCTTCGGAAATTGCCGCAGCGATTGTTTTCAAACCAACCGGTCCACCGCCGAATTTCGTAATGAGTGTATCGAGGATTGCGCGGTCGCCGGCGTTTAATCCAAGCTCATCGATTGCAAGAAGTTCCAGCGCACCGCTTACCACTTCTCCATTGAGAGAGTTTTTGCGAACCTGAGCAAAATCGCGACATCGTTTGAGGAGATAATTGGCAGTTCGGGGTGTTTTCCGGCTTCTTCCGGCGATTTTTTCCGCCGCCTCAGACGGCATGGCGATACCGAGAATATCGGCCGAGCGTTTTACGATACGAGCGATCTCTTCATCGGTGTAAAACTCCAAACGAAATGTGCCGCCGGAGAAGCGTGAACGGAGCGGGGAAGAGAGAAGTGAAATGCGCGTAGTTGCGGCAATCAGGGTAAATGGTGGAAGATCGAGCTGGATTGTGCGTGCCGATGGACCCTTACCGATAATAATATCAAGCGTGCCCGTTTCCATTGCAGGGTATAAAATTTCTTCAATGAGCTTATTGAGTCGATGGATTTCGTCAATAAAGAGAATGTCTCCCGGAGACAAATTGGTAAGAATAGACGCCAAATCACCCACCTTCTCAATTGCTGGCCCCGAAGTGCTCTTCATCTGCGCATTCATTTCTTTGGCAATCAAGTGAGCAAGCGTTGTTTTTCCCAGTCCGGGAGGACCGTAAAAAAGAAGGTGCTCGGGCGCTTGATTGCGTTCGGTTGCGGCCGAAAGAAGGATGTGGAGATTGCTCTTGATCTGTTCTTGCCCGATATAATCGTTCCATGTTACCGGACGGAGCGTCGTGTCTAAGACCTGCTCGTCTTTGTGTGTGTTTTCGGGCGGGGTATCCTTTTTTGGAGAAGGGGTTGACATATTTTTTCAAGTATGATAGGATATTGATACATTCGAGACGTTCGAATATATGCTTGAAAAAAGAATATTCAATAGTCGTCCGCAATCGAACACACATGTCGATGCGGCGTTTCTTTTGCACCCCCGAGCAGTATATTCGGGATTCAAAAAGAACGTATAATCCTCTAAACAAATAACGGAATATATGCAAGGACGTGTTGGTGTTTCACTTTACGTGGAACGCGCTGACACTATCCTCAGTGTATACTCTCCTTTCAGTGTTTTTACTTAAAGTTTTGTTTAGAGGATTATGCGTTCTTTTTTGTTGGGGTACGGACTACAAATCAATACGAACATACGAACATGACTTTTGCTTCACCACTCACTTTTGCTGTTAGTCTGGAATTGATTCAGAATAACAGTAATTTTCTTTCAAGAAACAAGATTCGTATGTTCGTAGGGGTTCGTACTTCGTACCTCCTTGTATATTCTCACGATTCATCCAAGTCCACAACTCGACGAAGCTCCGAAAGTGAGGTCAAACCTTGAAGGACTTTATTCACAATGCCGTCCTCGGCCATGGTAGGGATTCCTTGTTCTTTGGACGCCTTGCGAATCTCTCGTTCGGTGAGCATGTCAGAGAGAACAACACGCTCGGTAGATTCGTCGGTGAGAATACCTTCATACACACCGATACGCCCTTTATACCCGAGCCCACCACATTCGGCACATGTATTATCTACGGCAGTATGTGCCTCATAGAGAGTATGTCCTCCAAGGGTTTCCCTGGTGCCACGTTTTGTATTAAAACGCTCAATAATACCTTCCATGAGTGTTTTTTCTTCCTCTGTGGGCTCATACGGGCGACGACAGTGAGGACAGACACGGCGTACCAAACGCTGTGCAAGCGAAAGATTCAAGCCCGAGGAAATGAGCTTGGGGTTTACACCGAGATTCACCAAACGCGGAATCACACCGGCGGCATTATTGGTGTGGAGTGTGGAGAAGACGAGGTGACCGGTGAAGGCGGCGTTCAGTGCCGTTTGCGCTGTATCGCTATCACGAATCTCACCAACCATGATCACATCCGGGTCTTGGCGAAGCGCGGTTTTAAGTCCTTGGGCGAAGGTGTACCCTTCTTTGGTGTTGGTTTGTGTTTGGGTGATGCCATCGAGATGATATTCAATCGGATTTTCAATTGTGATGATTTTTACTTCCGAGCGATGGACGTGTTTCAAAAATGCGTAGAGACTGGTTGTTTTACCGGATCCGGTCGGACCGGTGGTGAGAATGAGTCCATTGGGGCGAGAGATTTCCCGCTTGATAACATCAAACAGTGCCGGGTCAATGCCAAGGTCATCAAAGGCAAGCCCAAGCGATGTTGGGTCAAGGAGTCGGAGCACGATTGATTCACCGTGTTCTTCCGGAATAACCGACGCACGAATTTCAATGTTGCGGTCATGGAGACGGATACTGAAACGGCCATCTTGTGAGTTCTTTGTCACATTGAGCTTGAGTCCGGATAGAAGTTTGACACGAGAGAGAATGAATGCGTACACATCAGTATTCAAGCGAGCAGTATCGACGAGCACACCATCGACGCGAATACGTACACGTGCACCACTTTCTTCCGGCTCAAAGTGAACATCAGATGCGTCGATGGCAATAGCACCACCGAGAAGCGCTTCAAGGATGCGTGTCACTTTATTGCGTGAGCCCCCCTCGGTGATTGAGCCGACGGTAGCGGTAATGTCGCTGATTTTGGCAATGTCCGACGATATGGATTCGAGTTGAGTTCCGGAAATATCAAACACACCTGCTTCCGTTTCCTCGGCACGGGAAATTTCCGGATACAATGCCCATGCCTGCTCGATACTATTGTGAGAGACCATGACAATATCCGGCTCGTATCCGCGACGAGAAAGATCTTTCACGATACTTTTCACTTCGTTGGTATGAGGAGAAAGAACTGCCACCTTTACCTTTTTCCCAAGGAGAGAAAACGGGGCAACACCGGCTTTTCGCGCTTCCTCCTCAGGAACGAGTTTCAGCGCATCGGTGTTGACGGTAGCGGACGAAAGGGTGACAGAAGAGACACCATAACGTGCTGAAAGTACACGAACCAATTCTTCTTCTTCTTGTTTATGGAGCTCCTCGTAGCGTTCTTGTTGCTTTGGGTCGCGAAAGGTAATCATGAGTATAGTATAGCATAGCGAGCTTTTAGCTTATAGCTCATGGCTTTTAGAGAAGTGAGTGTTTGAGGGTGATGGAGTAAAGGGGAGTTTTTAGAAGAGCGCCTACCTGCCGGTAGGTAGGTGCTGCGCGCGCACTAGAAAGTAAATCTGTATTGTCATTCCTGGTTTGAATGGGAATCTTCGCTGTAATTGTATTTGAGCAAAAAAAAGAAAGGGCGGCGACCTTCGGTCGCCGCCCTTTCTTTCCTATAAGCTCAAAGCTATAAGCCATAAGCTACCAGGGTATTGACAAAACATATATTTTGGTATAAAATAGTGGCAGGATAAATTATTGCAACTTGAAAAGCCTCTTTTTTTTGAGAGGTATGGTCCCAAGGAGGGGGCTTAACAATGAAAAAATTGTTTATTTTTCTGCTCGTTGCGTTGTTTGCGATGAGTGCGGACGGACTTGCTCGTTCGCCCGAATTGTTCGGGGCGAGGGAGTATTCGCGCATCGGCGCGAATCCACTTTATCCCGGCGGCGTGTATGCCGCCGTGGAGAGTAACGAACAAGCTCTATACAAGGAGCTTGTTCGCAATTCTCTCGAAGTTTACGGTATTTACGCCGTAAACTTCGAGGAGGAATTTAACCGCGTGGCGAATATGCCGCGCGGGCAGCGGCACGGCACGGTCGTGAGGAGCGGTGAGCCGTTCCTTACGATTAACCAGAAGGGAGGAGGGTTTCTCCCTGATGGGCCGTATGTAAACCGGACGGGGAAGGACCTGATAGGGTCTCTTCTCCGTCTCCAAACCGACAGGGGGGTGGTGGTATACACACTCCTCGTTGCGGAGTGTGGCAACGTCATGTTGCTGCCACTTCCACAGACTCAGCGGAAAGCGGTGTACAAGCCGCGCCGCGACGAGTATCGCGGACACCAGAGCGACGTAGGCAGGGTCGTTGCCGGTGCCATCATCAGGACGGTCGTACGAGAAATCGTACACACCGAACGTCGCGAGTACCGCCGTCCAGCACCTCCTCCGCAGAGGAGGGAGTACCGCCGTCCGCAGCCGAGAGCGAAGCGGTATTGCCCGCCTCCGCGGAGGAGAGTGGTGCGACCATGTCCTCCTCCGCAGAGGAGGTATCGTCAGGCACCGCCTCCACGGCGGATCGTGCGACGCCCCCCACCTCTGCGCATGAGGTGACGGATTGTAGTGCCGAAAGATTTCCCAAATCTTTCGGCACTTTTTTACAGCAAAAAGATTCTAATGATGAATATTCGGGGAGAAGCGCTCATTATTGGTGTTACTGTATTTTCTATACTTAATAGTTTCGATGTGTTGACAAAGCTATCCCAGTATGGTAGGTATAAGGGAGAATATGAGTTCTCCAGAGGGGTATTGACAAAATATCTGTTTAGTGTATAATTATACTATAAAAGGTCATGCGCGCGGAAACGGGCGCCAATCTTTATTCGTTTATATTTTTATCTTTATGACATTTTCAACTATTCAACACAATACTGCACTTCGCACAGGTATGGCACTTGTGACTGTGTTTGCCCTTGTGGTAAGTGTGCTTTCGCCCGTTGTCCTCCCTCAGGTCGCGCATGCCGACTATTACAGCGACTACGGATACGACTCGTATGATTATTATTACGACGACTATTACTATGATGACGATAGTTATGGATATGATTCGTATGATTACTACTACGATGATTATTACTATGACCATGATGGGTATTACGACTATGGGGATGACTGGGGGTATTACGATGATTCTAATTACTACAACACTACATATGATTATGATTGGGGATATGATTCGTATGGGTACTACGATTACGACTATGGTTACGATTACGGATACGACTCGTACGATTATTACGACGATTGGGGGTACGACTACGGATATGGGTATGACGACTACTACTACGAAGACACCACGTACGTTTACGAAGATTACTACTATTACGATTCTTGTTACTATGATCCGTGCGGTTGTGATGGGTGTTATGATCCGTGCGACAACGGCGGATGTGATGATGATGCCGATCGTCCCGACGTGGACACACTTTCGGCAATCAATATTGACGAGGATTCCGCGACACTTCGCTGTGATGTAAATCCGAACAACGACGACACTGATGTGTGGTTTGAATACGGTGAAGATTCCAGTATGGATGAAGACACCTCGAAGCGTTCTATTGGTGATGGCGATGATGAAGAGCGCGTGAGTCGCAGTATTTCCGGTCTTGATGAAGACACGAAATATTACTTCCGTTGTGTCGCTGAAAACGATGAAGGAAAAACGTATGGTGATACGAAGACGTTGTATACTGATGATAATGGTGGTGCAGATGACCGCCCTGATGTAGAGACATTGTCTGCTCAGGATATCGATGAAGATTCAGCAACGCTCCGTTGTGACGTGGACATCAATGCTGATGAAGCGGAAATCTGGTTTGAGTATGGCGAGGATTCCGGTATGGACGAAGATACCTCGAAGCGCACCATCGATGATGATGACAATGAATACGAGCGTACCGTGACCGGTCTCGACGAAGACGAGAAATATTATTTCCGCTGTGTCGCGGAAAACGATGAAGGAAAGACCTATGGTGATACGAAGACTTTCACTACCGATGATGATGAGCCAGAAGGTGATCGCCCTCGTGTGGAAACACTTTCGGCCACCGATATCACTGAAGATTCCGCGCGTTTGCGTTGTGATGTTGATCCAAATGATTCAGACACCGATGTGTGGTTTGAATATGGTGAAACGACCTCGATGAACGACGATACCTATAAGCAGTATGTTGATGGTGATGATCGTAGCGAACGAGTGGATAAAATTATTTCCGGTCTTGATGCGCGTACAACCTACTACTTCCGTTGTGTTGCCGATAACGAGAAAGTAACAACATACGGCTCACTGCAGACCTTTACTACCGACAATGGCGGCGTCACCGTCCGTCGCACACCCACCGCTATACCCAATGCTGCCC
>JACKQG010000853.1_pt1 | contig 43026 bp, 33 predicted proteins | sample 8237621 | NCBI WGS metagenome assembly JACKQG01 (sample SAMN15677084, study PRJNA649215) | marine metagenome | biome: marine; feature: Black Sea; material: saline water; isolation source: suspended particulate matter (SPM) from the Black Sea western gyre | collected 2013-06-09/2013-06-10 | depth... | reverse complement strand
TTCAAGTTGAAGCCAGGGATTTGTTGTGTTATTGGGCTGTTCAAGAATTAGGCATGAGTTGTACGGATGTGGCCAAACGTTTGGGAATGAGTCAACCTGGAGTAGGATACGCTGTAAGTCGAGGTGAAAAGATCGCCAAAAAGCACAATTACCAATTACCTGAATGAGTTATTTGCTTATTTATGGACGTCCCGCATATCTCTCTAACATCAACATCTAACCCGGAACCCGGAAATTTCACGCAACTGAGACGTTCATTTACCAGGCATTCAGGGGCGTAGCTGTAGTTGTGTCTACCGCAAGCCCCTGATCCGCCTTCGCCGTGCTTCGGCGGGACACGTAACGCAGTTCGAAGATCCCGTTGAAAACGGGGAAATGCGCGCGTCAGGTAGCGTCCAAAGGGTGAAAAATTTTCATGAAATTTTCGGAATAAAAAGGCGGTTACTATGGCAACAGAAGAAGGCGTCGTCATCCGAATTGGTGCCGGCACAGCCTGGGTTAAAACAACAAAATCGAAAGCCTGCGAGGGCTGTTCCTCCAAAGGTGCGTGCAGCGTCATGGGCGGCGGGGACGACATGGAGGTGCAGGCCATCAATGCCGCCGGCGGGAAAGTCGGCGACAGGGTCGTACTCAGCTTTGATACAACCCCTTTATTGAAAGCGACGTTTCTAATTTATGTTTTTCCGATACTGTGCATGCTGGCAGGGGCCTTGATCGGCATGAAACTGGCACCGGCATTCAATCTTGGTACATCCACAGCTTCGGCAATCGGCGGTTTTTCGTTTTTGGCTCTGGCGTTTATCTATGTGAAATCCAAGGGAGATCGCATGTCCCGACAAGATCAATACCGCCCCAAGGTCATTCGGGTCTTAAGACAGCAGTAACAATGTCCCCTCAATTCATTTCCCGGCGCTTTGGATAATATGATCGCGCATCGTCAAAAAGATCGCCATCCTGTAGTTGTTTTCTTCGGACTTTCCTCCTTTGAAATGCTGGCCATGTTCCGTCGCGGCCTCTTTTACGCCTACCTGTCCATTTATCTGCGCCATTACCTGGGCATGAGCGTTACGGAAACCACGCTTTTTGCCACCCTGCCCATGGTAGCCAACGTGTGCTGCCAGACCTTTGTGTGGATCGGGGGAATTTTATACGACGGGATTGGTTTCCGGATGGTTCGGCCGTCAAATGGGAGACGGAGCTTCCCTTCTTTTAGGGAACTGTGTCGCCCTGGCGGCCATTGTGCTTTACGCGCTCAGCGACAGTCTGGCGCTGATCTTCGGGCTTAATGCGCTGCGGGGGTTTTCCTTTGAATGGTTTCCTGTTTGTTTATAGATTCCATCGAATGATACCCGCTGCATAATCGATGGTAAAGGTTGTGTATCTCAGCAGATCCAGGCCGATCAGATTATTCGGTGTATTCCATATCCCAATATGATAGTCCTTCATCTCAAGCGGACCCGCCTGTATCCTTGACAGCTTAATCCTGCGACCCTGGCGGACATCCGTTATCCCCAACATTTTTGCAAAAGCAGGTGTCACGAATGTCTGGGCCGAACCTGTGTCGAGCAAGAACATTTCTTTGTAAATTTGACCGTTGTAAACAATATGAACAGGCAGAAATATCCGAACGTCCTTTATAACAGCCTTGGTATTTATCTGCAGCGCGGCACTGTCGGCCGGATCGTTGCCCCACCGAATCACGCCGGCTTGGAAATCAACGCAAAAAGGTAATTCCTTTAAAAGGTCCATGCCCAAGATATTTATCCCTTTTAGTTTCGACCATCCCTTTTGGCTCGAGTGAAGAACATAAACCGGATAATCCTTGCGCTCAAGCGGTCCCACCGCGATGCTCGACACCTTGAATGCAGTTGCAGATGCTTTCACGTCCGAAAGGGATCCTTGGCCGGCAAACCGTGTTTCCTGTACCCCCATCTTCTCTGCCAGATCCTGTGATACCACCGTGTGGGCTGCGCCGGTGTCCAGCTCGAACAGGGTCGTAAAGACTTGCCCGTGATAGACGATCCGGACCGGAACCCGGAGGTGTTTGTCCATGATAAATTTGGTCTCGGCCGGGGCCTTTTTTGAAAATTCATTGCGGGTGATATGTGCTGATGATGCGGCTTCAGCAAGTTCCGCAGTCATGTCCGGTTTATCCGGTAAGATCTTTTGCCGCCCGTCTACTGCATCAGCTTGCACAAGCTGGGTCTCGGGAAAGCTTTTGACGCCATTTTCGTCTATTTGGGAGCAGACGTCGGCCCGAAGGTCAGCAGCCTTGAAGCAAAAAATCAAAGTAAGAATAAAAAAAGTCCGTTTGCAGCTCATATTGCAACCAGCGTTGAATGGTCGATTGGTTAAGTGTTTACGATGACACCAAATATTGCCAAACATGGTATATTTGTTTTAGGATTGCTATTATAGATAATATCGGTTCAAAGAAAATGTTACTTTAGAAAAATAAACGCGGCCGGATTTTGGCATTACCGCCGGTTAAAACCGTTTATAATGCAAAACCAGGATGTGCTTGATGGTGGGATCTTGCCGGCACGGCCAGGCCCAGGTATTTGCCGTTTTCTGCAAACATCAATTTCTTGGCTGCCATCATGTTTAAAAACGCCAATATTTTGTCTGTCGGCATCCCCGGAAAATGGCCTGCGATACTTTTGATCGAACGGTGGTGTTCACAAAAAAGGTAAATCGCCCTGGATGTTCCCTCCAGCCGGTGGATTAAAGGTTCGTTTCCGACGCGTTTCTGGCGAATCATCAAAAAGTCGCATCCGTCCCGATAGCTGAGGATGTGCCCGGCGGCGGGACTCTTATAAAGATCGGCATACGAGCTTTTCCATTCCTTGAGTTTTTTTACAACCGGCTGCCAGAGTTTTTTCTGATGCCCCAGGTCGCCGCGATAGGCCTGGAGCGTAAAGCGCATGGTACGGTTGATTTCCGGTCCGAAGATGGCGGCATAATTGGGATGGTTAAAGACCGCTTTGAGCCCGAAAGCTTTAGGATCCTGCCACACCGGGCTGCCCTGACCGAGCCAGAACCGCACGGGCTTTAAAGGGCGAAACGGCAGCGCAAAATCCAGGCACCGCAATGTCTCGGCCACATCTTGGTCGTCGCTTCCGGGGAAATGCAGTATCAGATTCGACCTATTGACAATGCCCATAGCTTCACAGTGCTTCATAATTTCAAGATTCTGGATGGCGGTTGTCCCTTTGTTGAGCTTGCTTAAAAGCCGGGTACTGAGCGCTTCGATACCGATCTGGACCTCCGCCATCCCGGCCGCCTGCATGGCCGTTAAAATGTATTTGGGGGTAGAGGCCCGGATTTCTCCGAACAGGCGAAAGTCCTTTCCCAGGCGGGCAAGCTGTCTGAAAATGTTGTCGGAAGCTTTTATCGGCAGCAGATTGTCCATGAATGCCACGGATAGGGTCTTGTGCTTTTTGACAAGCGTGTCGATTTCAGAAAGCGCCTCCAAAGGGGCTTTGGAACGATACCCGTCCCACTGAAGGTTCAGATTGCAAAAGGCACAACCGGTAAGGCCGGTGGTGCCGTGTGATCTTTGCCACCAGCAGCCCCGTGACAGTTCCACCGGGATGATTGGAAAGAAGGTTTTTTTCAGGCCCAGCGATTTGAGCTGTTCAAAGTAGTCATCGTAATCCGGGCGCTTTAGAGCGGCCAAATCCTCCATCTGGTTGAGAACAATGGGCATATGGTCTCCAGCGCTTTTAGCACTGACAATTCCCGGAACCGGCGGTATGTCCTGCGGGTGCCGGCAGCCGGAAAGATGACGAACCAACCGGCTAAGAGGAATCTCCCCTTCGCCGTTGACCACAAAATCTATTTCAGGAAACACTTCAAAAATATTGCGAATCGATTCGCCGGCAAACATAGATCCGCCGACAACGATGGTTAAATTCGGAAAGCGCTTCTTAATCTGTTTGATAAAATAGAGGGAAGCGGTGAGCTGACAAAAGCAGATTGAAAAACCCGCAAGCTGGTATTGCCCCCAGCCGATGCTGTTGATAAAGGTTTTTGAAACCGCTTCGACTTGCGCAATCAGCGTTTCGAATAGGACCTTGCGCAACAGGGGGTGACGGACGGACGGACGCTGAAAGACCTTTTTGACAGACTTGAGGCGTTCGGGAAATAAGAGGGCACCGTAAACGCTCTCCGCCAGCCAGGTCTGCTCGGAGACGGCCTGATAGATCGGGTAACCGATGGCGGCCGCGACCTTTAAATAAGCATGATGGGCATCGACCTTCAGGTCGGGAAACTGTGATACAAGAAAGGACTTCAGCGTGCCGATCTGGATTGAAGGACGGTTAAAAAGAGGCCAGGGAGTTGAAATCAGCGCGACCTTTTTTAATAATCCCCTATGGTTTCTATCGGTTTGCACACTTATTTCTCCGGACTTGAATGAGACCGGTTGCTCGATTTATCCGGTCAGGCCCCTGATCTGCCGCCTGTACGGTACATCCCCGAACTACCGATGCAAAATGGATGTTGCGCCGCTCCGGATGCTGCATGAAGATGAAGAAACGGAAATTTTTTACCTGTAGCAGGCCAACTTTTTCTAACCCCGGGTTAACGAAGCTTGAATCCGAATTTCTTACTTGAGCCGGCAGTGAGGCTCGTCTCCGGCCTTGCCCACCAGCGCCAGTTGACCGCCGCAGTTCTGACAGGCAAGCAGTCTGTCCAGCAATTTCGAATCGCTGCTGGCCGGGTCCTCCAGAGCAATGTCGGTTTTGGGAAGATAGACCGATATGCCGCATTCCTGGCACATGCATTCCATCTCCTGGTTCATAAAAATTACCCCCTCAGGCTAATTGTTGCATGATCAACGCTGGTCCTTATGACATTTCAGATCGAATTTTTCAAGTCAAATACCGCTGCAAACGGGTTTTGAGATTGAAAATGCTCCCGCCGATATAATTGACAAACAATCCGCAATCTTTGATAATGCCTTCAAGCAATTTTTAATCCGAATTGTATGAGTCTTTTTTGCCTCTTAAGGTCGACTGGAGATAGTATTCATGGCTGGAAAACCGACTTGCGAACAATTGGAACAAAAAGTTAAGGAACTGGAGGAAAAAAACCTTGAGGGCAGAGCATTGTTAAATGCCACCACAGATGCCGTGGTTCTGCTGGATCCCCGGGGAATGATTTTAGAGATCAATGAAACCTATGCCCGGCGATTTCATCAGCGCAGAGATGACCTGTTGGGGACATGTGTTTGGGATCTGTTTCCATCCGAAGTCATCGAACCTCGAAGGGCGAATGTAAACAAGGTGTTTGAAACCGGCCAACCGGTCAGCATGGAGGACCAGCGCCACGGGGTGTGGAATTATACAAAGATATATCCTATCTGCAACCTTCAGGGAAAAGTAATCAAAGTAGCGGTTTTTGCCCACGATATCACGGAACCTAAGCTGATGGAGCAGACCCTGCTGGAGAGTGAAAAAAAATATCGAAGCATATTCGAAAACATTACGGATGGTTATTACCGTGCAGACCTTGAAGGGAATCTAATCCTGGTGAGTCCGTCTGGGGTTGAACTCTTGGGTTATGACAGCGCTGAGGAAATGATCGGAAAAAATATAGCTAAAGAGTTTTATGGCGACCCTCAAGAGCGGGAGTATCTTCGCAAAGAAATTTTGAAACATGGTAAAATTATATTTCAGGGGACCCTAAAACGAAAAGACGGCACGCTGATTCTTACAGAAACCAATTCCCGTTTGGTTCATGATCAGACCGGAAAGCCTATTGCGGTAGAAGGCATATTTAGAGATATAACCGAACATAAGCGGGCTGATGATTTGAAAAGGGTCAATGAACGGCTCCGGCAGGAGGTCAACCAGCGCAAACTGGCGGAGGAAGCGCTAAAAGAGAGTGAGGAAACATACCGATTGCTGGTAAATAATCTGCCGGGATTTGTTTTCAAGGGATTCAAGGACTGGTCTGTTGAGTTTTATGACAACAAGGTCGAGGTGTTGACCGGTTACAATGTGCACACATTTAATTCCGGAAGGATGAAATGGATTGATCTGATCGTACCGGACGATATCGAACCTGCAAGAAAAATCTTTATCCGGGCTTTAAAAACGGACAAATCCTATGCACGTGATTACAGGATTACCACCAAGGCCGGCAATATCATCTGGATACAGGAAAGAGGATATATCGTTTGCAATGAAAATGGGGACATCGAATATGTCAGCGGGGTGTTTTATGATATCACCGATCGCAAGTTTGCCGAGGAAAACATAAGGAAATCAGAGAAAAAGTACCGTGAACTCTATAAAGGACTGCGGGACGGTTTCACCGCCGTAAACATGGAAGGGACCATCACCGAATTCAACCCTGCGTTTCAGCGCATGCTGGGCTACCCTGAAGAAGAGATCCGCCGGCTGACCTATGAAAATATTACGCCGAAAAAGTGGCATCCCATCGACTCTAAAATCCTTGAGGAGCAAGTCTTTACAAGAGGTTACTCGGACTTCTATGAAAAGGAGTACATCGGAAAAGACGGCAGGGTATTTCCGGTTGAGGTCCGGACCTATCTTATTCGAGATGAAGAGGGCCATCCTGAAGGGATGTGGACGACGATAAGAGACATCACGGATCGAAAAGAGGCTGAGAAACAACTGCTCCATTTCCAGAAGATGGAAGCGGTAGGAACCCTGGCCGGAGGTATCGCGCACGATTTCAACAACCTGCTGCAGGCCATCCAGGGCTACGCCGATCTGCTGCTCCTTGACAAAAATGAAAGCGACGCGGAATATCGAAAACTGCAACAGATCGCTTATGCCGCCCAAAGAGGCGGCGAGCTGACCCGGCAACTGCTCACCTTCAGCCGCAAGGTGGAAAGCAAAAAACTGCTGTTAGATCTGAACCGAACGGTGAGACAGGCAATAAATTTACTGAAGCGCACCATTCCGAAGATGATCGATATTGAACTGCGCCTGGCCGAGCCTTTAAAGGCTGTCAATGCCGATCCGTCTCAGGTTGAGCAGGTCATCATGAACCTGGCGATCAATGCCAAGGATGCCATGCCCGAGGGCGGCAGACTCATCATCCGAACGGAAAACGCAAGCCTTGACGAGGAATACTGCCGGACCCATTTGGGCGCAACACCCGGCGATTACGTGCTTCTTACGGTCTCGGATACCGGCCACGGTATGAATAGAGGGACCCTGGATCGCATCTTTGAACCTTTTTTTACCACCAAAGAAGTCGGCAAAGGAACCGGTCTGGGATTGGCGATTGTCTATGGGATTGTCAAAAGCTACCACGGTTACATTACCTGCTCCAGCGAGCCCGGTGCGGGCACCAGCTTTAAAATTTATTTTCCGGCCATGGATAAAGAAGCCGAGCCGGAGGAGCAAGAGACAGAAGCCCCTGTCAGCGGCGGCACCGAAACAGTGCTGCTGGTGGATGACGAGGACGCCATCAGGGACCTCGGCAAGCAGATACTTGAGAAGTTAGGCTATAATGTGCTGACAGCCGTTGACGGTGAGAGCGCTTTGGACCTTTACCGCCGGGAGCAGGGCAGGATCGATCTGGTGATACTCGATTTGATCATGCCGGGTATGGGCGGCATGCGCTGTCTTGAAGAACTTCTCAAGTCGAATGCCCGCGCAAAGGTTGTGATTGCCAGCGGTTATTCCGACACCGGCCCTGTCAAAGAAACCATCGAGAAGGGCGCCAAGAATTTTATCGGTAAGCCCTATGAGATCAGAAAAATGCTTGAAATGGTTCGACAGGTTTTGGATGAGGACTGAGCTGTTAAAGAAGATCAAGAATTTTTTTAGAGGTATATTCCCCGACGTCGGCCAGAGCGTCGATCGGCAAGAACTGCCGGGCATTGTTCGAGTAAAGGCAGGTGACCGAGGCCGGAAAATCGTCGTCGGTATGATAGAAAATATAACACAGGGCAATTTTGGGCAGCGGGTAAACCAGAAATGAAAAATCACCGCCTGCCTCCGCAGGAGCCTGCCCGGCCCTGAGTAGTTTCATAATACGGGCTTTATTTTGTTCGATGCTTTCGACATGAGGGACCAGAATTTGCTGGGTATGGGTGACAAAAGCGGCCGCATACGGCATGCTGTCGGGGAAATCCTTGAAGGCTTTAAACGGTTCCGGTACACACATTTCATTTTGGGCATGCAGGGCATACAGCGAAAGCAGAATCCCGATCACCCCGTCCTGCCGCTCTTGGTCGAGAAAGATACCGTCCGTCCGGATCGCACACCTTGCGCCAAAAGCATCAAATTCAAAGCGATCTTTGATCTGCCGGGCGGGTAATTTGCGGGCCAGATCCGCGCCGGCAGGTTCCCATAAAGTTTTTCAAGATTGCTGCGGACGATCCTGGCGTAATTGTCGGTCATCTATGTCTCAAACTCCAAGGGCGTCACCGATATAATCAGCGGCAGTTCCAGCAACTTTTCAATCACATGTTCGGATATCGGAACATTGGTTCTAAGAAAAATGATATTCATTTTTCCGGTCTCTTCCTGCCCCACCTGCATCTGGTCGATGTTAATTTTATGATCACCGAGAAGCATTGCGAAACTTCCGATAGCTCCCGGCTTGTCCAGATTATAGATCAGTGCCAGGTGGCCCTGGGGAATCAACTCGAGGCGGAAATTATTGATCTTGACAATTCGGGTCTGATTCTTGCCGAATATGGTTCCGGATACCGTATTGGTCATTTCGGAAGTCACCACCCGGATGGTAACCAGGTTGATATACTCTTCGGAATCATCACTGGTGGTCTCTTTGACCTTTATCCCCCTTTCCTTGGCAAGCACCTGGGCGTTGACAAAATTAACATCGTCCTTAACCACCGGCGCCAGCAAACCTCTTAATACCGCGATTGAAACCGGCGATAGATCCAGTCCTTTGAAATCCCCGGCATATTCAATGGAGACTTCTTCGACCGGTCCCTGAACCAATTGGGCCTGGAGACTGCCCATTTGATCGGCCAGAGATAATAACGGTTTCAGCTTTTTAAGAAGATCGCCGGTGATTGACGGAAAATTGACCGCATTCAAAATGGTGCCGTTCTTGAGATAATCGATGATCTGGCTGGCCACATCGACAGCCACCTTGGTCTGGGCTTCCTGAGTGGAAGCCCCCAGATGGGGTGTACAAATCAGCTGCTCATGTTCAATCAGCCGGCATACACCGGGAGGTTCCTTTTCGAAAACATCCAGAGCAGCACCGGCAACCTTGCCCGACTCCAAGGCCTCAAGAAGATCGTCCTCGTTGACAATCCCGCCGCGGGCGCAGTTAACGATCATGACCCCGGCTTTCATTTTGTTAAAAACGTCCTTATTAAGCAGATTGGTGGTATCTTTGAGCTTGGGAACATGTATGGTGATATAATCGGACCGGCGGTATAATTCTTCCAGCGATACACTTTCAAAGCCTTCCTTTTCAATCTGCTCGGGCCTGACATAAGGGTCGTGGACAATCACCTGCATTTTCAGACCGCGGGCGCGGTCGGCTACAATTGATCCGATTTTTCCGAAACCGATAACTCCTAAGATCTTGTTATATATTTCTCTTCCTTGAAGTTTCTTTTTTTCCCACAGACCTTTCTTTAATGTTGCGGTTCCTTGGGGGATATTGCGCGATAAAGTCAGTATCATGGCAATTGCATGCTCAGCGGTGGTGATAACATTGCCGCCGGGGGTATTCATAACAATAATACCGCGTTTGGTAGCCGCCGGTATATCCACGTTATCCAGCCCGATGCCGGCACGGCCGATGACTTTCAGACGCGTCGCTGCTTCCAGCAGATTCTCTGTAACCTTTGTCGCACTCCGGATAACCAGGGCGTCGTAGTTGCCGATGATCTTTTTAAGCTCTTCAGGAGGCAGGCCCGTTTTTACATCAACGTCAATGCCATCTTCTTCCTGAAACATCCGAATGCCGGCTTCACCCAGGTTATCGCTAACCAAAACTTTCATAATAGTCCTCCTGAAAACGGAAAATAAAAATGATAATTGAGCATAAGCAAACGACGTATACCCAATCTAAAATCAAAAAGATAAAGCATTATAGATGTTTTTTGCGGACATTCAACTAAAAAATAAATTCGAGAGAAATTTGTTTGCAACCTGTGCGATTTGCGACCCAATTTTTGTGCCATGCGTGGATATTGATTGACTCTCGGCATTGTTCATGCGAATTTGTGATAGCCTGGATGTAACTCACATGTTCGATAATAAACGGCTTTTTCTATAATAAAAGGAGGTCCCCAGATGAGCTGCAAAACCTGTATGACCAAAGAAGATGTCTTGAGAATTGTCAAAGAAAAAAATGTCAGTTTTATTCAGTTCTGGTTTACGGACGTTCTGGGAATGTTGAAAAGCTTCGCGGTCACGCAGCCCGAGTTGGAAGTAGGCATGATCGAGGGTATGGGTTTTGACGGGTCCTCCATCGAAGGGTTTGCACGTATCGAGGAAAGCGACATGGTGGCCTTGCCGGATACCAGCACCTTTCAACTGCTGCCGTGGCGTCCGGAGCAAAGGCCTGTGGCGCGCATGTTCTGTGATATTGTCAACCCGGATCATACCCCCTATGAGGGTGATCCCCGTTATGTTCTCAAGCGCCTTTTGAATAAAATTGCCGAAAAGGGATACACCTTTTACGTCGGCCCCGAACTGGAATATTTTTATTTTAAAAGCAAAGACAAGCCCGAAGGACTGGATACGGGCGGATATTTTGACAGCCCTCCCCTGGACATGGCGTCTGATTTAAGACGCGAAACCATCTTTGCCCTCCAGGCCATGGGAATCCAGGTTGAGTACAGCCACCATGAGGTGGCGCCGAGCCAGCACGAGATCGACTTAAGGTATGACGACGCCCTCAGCATGTCCGACAAAACCATGACCTATCGGATCGTCGTCAAAGAAATCGCTCGCCAAAGAGGGTATTATGCCACATTTATGCCCAAACCGATCTTTGGCGAGAACGGCAGCGGCATGCATGTGCATCAATCCCTGTTTAAGGGCAACGCAAATCTTTTTTTTGACGGCAACGATCCCTACCATTTATCCAAAATTGCCAAGAAATATATTGCCGGTATTATGAGGCATGCCCGCGAGATCACCGCCGTTACCAACCAATGGGTCAACTCGTACAAGCGACTGGTGCCGGGATACGAGGCTCCTGTTTATATTTCCTGGGCTCACCGGAACCGTTCGGCCATGATTCGGGTACCCATGTACAAACCGGGAAAGGAAGTCGCCACCCGCATCGAATTCCGCGCTCCGGATCCGGCCTGCAATCCGTATCTGGCTTTTGCCGTCATGCTGGCGGCCGGCCTCAAAGGAATCGAAAACGACTACGAACTTCCGGCCCCCATTGAAGAAGACATTTACCAAATGTCCGCAAAAAATAAAAAGGAAAGAGGTATCATAACCCTTCCGAACAATCTTTTTGAAGCCCTGATTGAACTTGAAAAATCAGAGTTGGTCAAAGAGGCTCTGGGCGAGCATATTTTCAGAAAATTTGTGGAGAACAAAAAGATCGAGTGGGATCGCTATCGGACCCATGTCAGCCAGTATGAAATCGAAAAATATATGCCCATTATGTAGTTTCAATTCAGAAATGGTTCTTTTCCCGATGAGCGGTATTCTCTGTGTTAAAACGCTCAATGGATAATCATAGCTTAAAACGTGTGCTGTTAGAGGGTGCCCCCCTTTTTCCCCTTATTTTTTCAACCATGTTCAAGCAGGCGGCTTTGAATTCTTCAAGTTGTGAGCAAAATCCGCCCTGGTAATATAGCAGGCAATATTTTCCAGCGTCAACTATCCAGTAAATTCCGTTCCCGAAGACCTTGCCAAAGAGCGCCGGACCATCCGCGAAAACACCCCCGCTGCGGCTTTGATGTTCCTTGGGCCGTTTTTCCCCGCACGCAGCCGAGATCAAAGCGTCAAAAAATTGGCAACATGGATACCGAACATGTCGCCGTTATTGACATCATAAGATTGTTTTTATCGCCAAATCAGCAAGTTATATCTGCGGCACGCCTTTTGCAGCTGTTTGCGTTGACAGTTGATTTTGGCACATGCAGGGATTGATCATGACGGCCAATTTCTGTCGGTTGGACGGAAATACCCGCCCTTTGCTTGGAAGGAGAAAAAGGTGAGTCGTTACACGATTCTGAAACTGGTTATGTTTGCCGGGATACTGCTGTTCCTGACCTGTCTGCAATTCGGTTTGCTCCGTCTGGGATATGCCCAGGCGGTCAGGCCAATCGTCGAGCGTTTTAAGCTTCCGGCGAGCACAGGCAGCGCATCAATTACAAGGTCCGGGGAAACCTTGGAAGCTTTTTGCGAAGCACGCATTCCCGAGCCGTCTGCTTTCTACCTTGCGGCCGCGTCAGCGAGCGGACCGAAGCGTGAAGCGGAACAGAAGGCTGATGCCGTGCCGGCGGTCTCACCGCAAAATAAAGCGCCGGCAGAGTCGTCGGACAATCAGGCGCCGGCGGTGCCGTATATTCTTTACCCCGAACTGCAGGAAGGCATCCGCCAGTACAAAGAAGAGAATTTCGAGGAAGCCATCGAGATCCTTGAACAGGAGTGCGGCCGCCATCCGGATTCGAGCCTGACCGCCTTTTTTCTGGGAATGGCCTACAAACAGGTTATGAATTATACCAAGGCGCTGGAAAATCTCCAGATTGCGGTCGGCTTGACGCCGCGGATCAAGGAAGCCCTCATCGAGCTGGTCGACGTGGCCATGATACTCGAAGATTTTGAAAAAGCCCAAAAGTGGCTGGCGGTGGCCGAATCGCAGGGGATTGCCCCGGGCAAAACCCTTTTTCTCAAAGGCGAACTTTATGCGCGCCTGAACCGGTGCGAAGAAGCGGCAAAAGTTTTCGAAAAAGCCCAAGCCCTCGATCCGTCTTACCGGCAGGCAGCCGAGTTGAAAATCGCCCTTTGCTATATAAAGACCCAGGAATTCAAAGCGGCCCAGGAGCGTTTGAAAGCCAGCATCCTGCTCAATCCCCAGTCCGACATGGCCGAATTTGCGCGTCATTACCAGGACATGGTCCAGGCACGCATTGAGCAGGCGCGGCCCCTGCAAGCCACCATCAGTGTTTACGGCCAGCACAACACCAACCTTTTGACCACGCCCAAGGATACGGCTTACCGGTCGGGTGAGGATCCGCTGGACAGCAACGCCTTGGTTACATCCCTGCGGCTGTACTATGCGCCCAATTTAGAAGCACCCTGGCTGTTCAGCGGGCAGCTTGCCGCCAACAGTTCCCTCAACGACGAGCGCTCTACTTCCCGAGATTCGCTGAGCACCAGTATCAGTGTCGTGCCCGGATACAATTTCGGTCGCTATACAATCAATCTGGCCGCAACTTACGACTATAGCTGGCTGCGGAACCCCAGCTACGCCAGTTACGTGGAATCGTTCAGTCTGGGGCCGCTGGTGCGGATACCTATCGGTCAGCGCCACATGCTGGAATTTTTTGCCGGATACGCCCTCAGCGATTACCTCCAGCCACCGACCCAGCCCGAGGAAGACCGCGATGCACAGGCTCTGAGCGCCTATATCAGCTGGATATGGATGTTTGCGGACAATTCGCTGTTCAATTTGCGCTATGAGTTTATCGACGAAGACACGGACGGCATCTGGTGGGTGAACACCGGCCATAAACTATCCGGCAGTGTAACGATCCCGCTGATCGACAGCGTCAGTCTGCAGGTCAGCGGTGTGGCATTTATCCAGGATTTTAAGCACAACCACACCTTGCTGAACAATCAGGACCAGCGGCGTAACGAAACTTATACCGCTTCGGCAGGTATCTTCTGGGATATCAACAGAAAAACGCGACTGGTGGGACAGTATACTTATAACCGGGCCTATTCGAACATCGGCTACTACGATTACGATCAGGAACTGTTTATGGCCGGAATCGAGTATCGCTTCTGATTGCGGTTGCCGCGCTCAGGAGACCTAAGCGGTTGCTGCGGAGGTTAACTATGAAACGTCAAATGGCATGTTTTGCCGGCCTGCTGCTCATGCTTTGCTGGGCAGCACAAGGTTTTGCCGCTCCGGCCGGTAAGATTACCAAGTTGCAGGGACGCGTGGACATTACGTCACCTGGAACCAGTGCCAGATCGGCAAACACCGGCGACAGCATCCTGGTCGGCGACATTATACGGACCAAGAGCAACGCCAAGGCCGAAATTGAATTCAGCGACGGCAGCATCATACGGTTGGCCCCCGGCAGCCGGGTGGAAATCAATGAATATATGATGGACAAGAAGCAGAATCGCGGTGTTTTCAACCTGTTCAGGGGCAAGATCCAGAACATTGTCAAAAAGTCCCGCGGCTTTTTCGGATTTGGCAAAAGCAACCGGTATGAAGTGCATACGCCAACCGCGGTGTGCGGTGTGCGCGGCACCGATTACTTCAGTTCTTATGTGCGCGGTGCCAGCAATTTTATCTTCAAAGAAGGCAGCGGATACGGTTACAACAAAAACCGGCCGGATCAGGTAATGCAGATTCAGGCCGGTCAAGCCCTGACAGTAATCGGTGCGGACCAGCCCCCGGTAGTGCGTATTGCCACCCCGGCGGAAATCGAACAACACGGGCAGGATACCGCCGCACCTGAAAATGGCGATAAGGGCGGTGAAAAGGGTGATGGCAAGCCCGGTGAACAGGGCGATTCCAAAGGGCAACCCGACGGCGACGGCAATTCGGACAACCCGCAAGGCTACAAGAGGGCGGATGACGGTGGCGAAATGCAGGATCGCAATCCAGGACCCAACGATGGACAAAGACCTGATGATCGCGGCCCGGGAGATGATGGTCGGGGGTCCGGCATGGCAGGTGATCGACCTGAGGGTGATCATCACGACGGCGCAAAACCTAAGATGGCAAGGCGTGGCGACAGAGGCGGCGATTACGGACCCCGCGGCGATAATTACCGTGGCGATATGGGCGGCGATTACGGGCCTCACGGCAACTTCGGGCCCGGTCCGGGAAATTTCGAAGGTGGCGACCCGATGTTTTTCGGGCCTGGTCCGGGCGGTTTCGAGGGTGGCGATCCGATGTTTTTCGGGCCCGGTCCGGGCGGTTTCGAGGGTGGCGATCCGATGTTTTTCGGTCCCGGCCCGGGCGGCTTCGAGGGTGGCGATCCGATGTTTTTCGGTCCCGGCCCGGGCGGCTTCAATGGCGGCGACCCGATGTTTTTCAAATCCGGCCCGGATTTTTTCGGCCCGGCCCTGTTCCTTGCCGACGGCTCGTTCAACGATATGTTTATGCCGATGCTCTTTGGTTTTTTCGGTCCGGACAGCTACACTTTATTTGATCCGATGGTGCTGCCCTGGGAAGTGGAAAGCGTCAATCCGAACTTGACCACAAATTATCGGCTTGCCGGAGATTGGAGCAACGGTTACAGCATCCAGCTGTACGGCGAGTGGAATACTCAGACGATGCAGTTTCCGGAACAATATATCGATATTGTTGAAGGCAGCCTGGACGCTCAACGGTATTTTTACGGTTCAGCCGGAGGGGTATGGCATTCAGGTGTCATCGAGGGCGAAATTCTGATGGACTGGATCGGGCAGGACGGCAGCGCTGGCGTGCTCACCGGCGACATGGCCGGCAGCTATGCGGCCGACGGCATATGGCAATCCAACTGGGTTTCGCTGGATACCATTCAATTGTCAGCGGCCGGTACGGCAACCTACAATTCCTCTGATCCGATTCCCGACCCCAAGGTCATGTATTATGATTCATCTGCGGGCCGGACGTTCAATGCCGGCGGAGGAACCATCCAGATTCTGAATCCGGACGGCGGATTTGTCGGAGGTTTTATCTCGGTTCCTGGCGTAAATTGGGGCATCTATCGGGGGGAGGTCAACGGCACCTTTACCGGTACCGTCGCCGACAACTGGAAGATGTCGGTGGAATTCAGGACGCCCAAGGACCCGCCGTTCGAAAGATATCACTGGGCTGAACTATACGGCAGCCAGTGGTCCGGCGACAAGATCAGCGGTAAATTCGCGGGGGCCTGGATCAATTTTACGTCCGCCGTCAGCGGCGTGATGGGCGGTAAACTTTACGGGGAGTATGATCCGCTTGATTACAGCAACATCTGGGACCTGGTGATCGGCGGCACCATGATCGATACCAACAAATTTTTGGAAATGGTCGGTGAAATCGGCGGTACGCCCAATGTGGCTGCACTGGATAAGCTGAAAATACCGCGCTTTGAGATCGGACGCACCAATTTGACCGGCAACAACGGCAACTTGAACGTTGCCATGAACAACGTCATCTTTTTTGCCTACACCGCCGGTCAGTCACCGTCCATCTGGGCTGCGAAAAGCGTGTCCGGCACCTACAGCGACAACCCGGCCACAGGCGACCAGGTGCTTTTGAACGGGGCCGGTTTCAGCAGTGTTGCCTTTAACGTCGAACGCTGGGCCGGCAGTGCCGGCGACAAATGGGCCGCCAAGGTCAACGGCAGCGGCACGGTCGGCGGATACTCGGTAAATATGAAGGGCGGGGCCGCCGGCAGCATCGATTCATCCACGAACTTTTCCGGCACCGGTGCGGGCGTGGCGCGCTAGCCTTGACCCGGTCCGGATTCGGACTTCTCCGGTTTTAGGGATTGAAGTCGTTTTTGAATCGCCGCTGCCTTTTCAACATCATTCAGGGCCTGGTAGCATCCGGTGATCAGGCCCAAAACTTGCTGTGAGTGCTGAAATTTCAGCAAATACGTAAGCGCCTGCTGATACTCACCGACATTCATGAGGCTGACTCCCAGGCAGAGGTTGAGTTGCTCGTCGTCCGGGAAATACCCAAGCCCTTCCAAAAGGATCTTTATCGAGGGTTCGTAGGACCGGTTCTTTTGATGAATGATGCCCAGACCCAGGTACGCGCGCGCGTTGGGATAGTATTGTAACGCTTTTTGGTATAGTTTTGCGGCAATTGTTTCTTTGTCCTTGATGGCGTCGATTTTGGCATAATCGCCATGGTCAAAGGTCATCCCGAGGCGTGAACAAAAATCGGAATGCAGCGGGTAAAATTCTTCTTTGTCGACAAGCTCAACAGCATCGATAATGGCCGGAAGCTGCCGGCAGTATTCGGCTTGCAGTGTTCGGCCAAAGGATACGACCAGCTCCCGGGACAATGCAGGGTCGGTTTCAAAATACTTGATATCCTCGATGCGATTCAGCCAGATGTCATCGGTTATTTTCGATCTTTTTTTCAACTTTGTATACAACGCCGTTCCCGGAAATATGGAAAGGATAAAAAAGTGGATGACCAGGGGTTTGATTCTTGAAATCAGATCGATGGTTTCCCGGATGGTTTCACGGCTTTCTCCGGGGCAGCCGTAGATGAAATAGGCGCGGGGCAGAATGCCGTATTTCAAGGTAATGTCAAAAGCCTTTTCAATGTCTGCGGTCTTTATCTTTTTATTCAGCGCCGCTCGAATTTTGGCGCTGCCGCTTTCCACGCCGTAGCTGATTTGAATGCAGCCGGCCTTTCGCATCCACTCAAAAACCTCCGGGCTCATATAGTTGACCCGTGAAATGGCAACCCATGTGATCTTGAGATTTCTTTTTAGGATTTTCTTGCAGATGTCGATGACGCGCTGTTTGTCGACGCTGAAGGTATCATCCGAAAAATAAAAAAACGTAATGCCTTTATCGTAGAGACGCTGAAGCTCGTCAACAAAGTAGTCGGTAGAATGAAACCTGACCTTGGCACCCCAAAATTCAGGAGACCCGCAAAATTTGCATTTGCCGGGGCATCCCCGGGTTAACGACAGGTGCCGGTATTCAAAATACTTTGCCGGAACAGGCAGTTGATCCAAATCCTGGATAAAAGGTGCCGTTTCTGTGCGGACGATTTTGCTGCCGTTTCTATAAGCGATGCCTTTAATGTTTTTCAGACGACGTTCATTACCCTTTTCAAGGCATCGCACCAGGTTTAAAAAGGTGTATTCACCCTCACCGAGCACCACAACATCGATTTGGGGGAAATGGGTTAAAAAATGCTCCCATAAAAATGTGGCGCTGACACCGCCAAAGACAATCTTGACCTTTGGATCGATTTTTTTTGCAATGCGCGCAATTTCGATGCCGCCCCAGCGGTTGGCCTGCAGAATGGAGAACCCGATGACATCGGGTTTCTTCTCACACAAGGTCTTTTCGATAATTTCAGGGGTTGCATTGATACTGTGCCAGTTCAATATTTCAACGTCGTAATGATGCTCCTTGAGCATGGCGCCGACATAGTAAATGCCGATCGGCGGAACAACCACATCTTCAGTACGGTCTCGCTGCTCAAGATAATATGGATATATCAGCAGTATTTTCATCGCTAAAATGAATTTTATGATGTGCAATTATTTGTGTCGTAACATATAAAACAGGCTGTGTGTTCTTTATCAGATACCGTTTCGATTTACAAAAACCTTTTGATCCCGTATAGTGTTGAAAGGTTACAGTTCATTTTTTAGGAGGCTGTTAAAGAATAGCAGTATCAAATGCTCTCACAGATCGAAACGTTCTCTCCCAGATGTTGGGACGGGCCGGGATCTTTGACCTTAAAGCGCGGCTGAGGTTCCTTTGCCAATCCCCAAAAAGTTATAGTGACGTATCACGACGGCCGAAAAGAAGAGATCAGCGCCGATTATTTTTTGGTCTGTACAGGATCGACGCCTCGCAGTTTTCAGAACATCAAGGTGGATCAGGAGCGCATTTTAAATTCCGACGGCATTTTGAACCTAAAAGAATTTCCAAAACGATTGATGATCATCGGCGCGGGAATCATCGGGTGTGAGTATGCCACTATGGGAAATTATCAAAGTTACCGGGAGTTGAAAGAAAGCGAAACGTTTGGGAAGGATTATCAAATCCAAATACGATCCGGGAAATCCGGGATTGCCGTCATGGCTCCCCATGGCGGCGGCATCGAACCCGGGACCACTGAAATTGCAGCAGCCGTTGCTGGCCACGACCATACTTTCTATGCTTTCAGCGGGTTAAAGGCGCAAGGCAACATCGGGCTGCATATTACCAGCACCCGGTTTGACGAACCCAAAGGCATTGAAATCGCCGAAAATTCAAAAGCCGTTTTAACCATCCACGGCTGCAAGGGCCAAAACAAAATCGTTCATCTTGGAGGTAACGACACGCGCTTTAAAGCAAAAATCAAAAAAGCCCTCCTTGATGCTGATTTCACTGTTGGCGAAACCGATGGTTTGCCGGGGAAAAATCCGCACAACATTTGCAATCGCAACAGTTTGCAGGGGGGTGTGCAACTTGAGGTTTCCTCCGGGCTGCGTGCCGAGTTTTTCCCGAACCATCCGTGTCTTTGGCCCAAAAGCCTTACGCCGCGCTTTGAACAGTTTATCGAGGCACTGCGCCACGCGCTCTCTTTACATGCCGGCGATCTCGACAAGGCCTAACCAATTTGATACCCTCAGGGAAAGGAGCGGCTTTAATTATGTTTTTATCTCTGGTTCAAAAACGAAGAAGCATTCGCGAATACCTGCAAAAACCCGTAGAATCAAAAAAAATCGACATGCTTGTCGAGGCGGCCCTGCGCTCGCCTTCTTCAAGAGGGTTCAATCCCTGGGAGTTCATTGTAGTAACGGATCGAAATTTACTTGCAAAGCTCTCAAAGGCCAAGCCGCACGGAGCATCGTTTCTGAGCAATGCGCCCCTGGGAATTGTGGTCTGCGCCGATCCTGCCAAATGCGATGTGTGGATCGAAGACGTTTCCATCGCCTCGATTTTTCTGCATCTGGCAGCCGAATCACTGGAGCTTGGAAGCTGCTGGATTCAGATTAGAATGCGAATGCATAACAGGAACAAAACCGCAGAAGCCTATATTCGCGAACTTTTACATATTCCGGAAAACTTAAACGTGGAATCGATTGTCGCCATCGGCTACCCGGCAGAAAGCAAGCCCGCTCACCCCAAAGAAGATCTGCAATATGAAAAGGTGCATTTTAATGAATATGGGAAGCCGTTGAAGGTCTCAAGCTCGTGAAAAATCCGGGCAAGTTATGGCCTTCCCTTAGAAGAAGGTGTTAAAAAGGCAGTTATAGCTCGATCAGGTTTTATCCTCACACTAATCACAACTCGAAGCCAACGGTTTTCGTATTCAGGGTGAATGCGGATGTTCTGTGTCTTCATTGTATTTTCTATAAAAATCAATGAATTCAGAAGGTGATAAAATTTTCATTCCCTGCCGAGATTTTCGTGGAAAATGAGATTTGTTTCCGGTAATTAAGCATGCAGCCCTTCCCGCAATGGCAATTTCAAGAAATGGTTCATCATCCGGATCAGGTAGGCGTTTCTTCAATGGACTGGCAGGAATAACTTGGCCATTCTGTTTTACATAGGCAAGAAGGGTATCGATATGTTCCTTATTGAATTGAAATTTAGGCCGATAAAGGACTTCTTGGTACTCCAATAGTATCCGCGAATCAAACTGCAAAATAAGAATGCCTGCCGAAACCATGCGGACTATTTCACCGCTTGACCCGAATGGTGTGAGAAGGCCGGAGACAAGAACATTTGTATCCAGTACAATTTTCATCTTTTACGCTTAGATCGAACCGATTTTATTTCATAGTCAATTTCATCCATAGTAATATTATCAGTCCCTTTGCGTACGGATTCATACTGAATGGAAGTCACTGCCTGCATTGCTCGCGCTTGGCGAAATGCTGATAAAACTTGCTCAAGGTTGTTTTCGGTTATCGATGAAATGACAGCAATGGGCCTGCCATTGCTGGTAATGACCATTTCCTTTTGATCGGAAAGTTCTTTCCAAACCTGTGATGACTTTGTTTTAAGATCTCTAACACTTAAAAATTTCATAATTTCACCTCCAAATGAGGCTCAATTGTATACTAAAATGAGATCCATTGCAAGCGCAAATACTATTGAACACACCTCAATCCACTCGTGAATAATAAGAGCTTCCAGGGTGATCACATCGACAGTGCCAAAGTGGGTGCAGCAAAAGGCACAGCCGGCCCTGCAAACGGCACCGGCTCTGAACGGTTGCGCCCGGCTTTCAAAATCATTAAGGAAAACTTGACACAATGCCTTTTTTGGGCTGAAAATGCCGGTATGGAGCGTTATTTTCAGCATCAGGCCGAGCTTGCCCAAAAGGAATGCAATCTGCGGTGCCCGGAGGATTGCAGCGCACCCGGATGCTGGATGGCCGAGGTTATCGTCGAAGTGAGCCTTTTTGATTTGATCAGGCTCAGCCTGGTTTTAAACACGCCGGTATCCAGTCTTTTTTTCCAGCACTGTTTCATAGGCCTGGAGAATTTGGAGATCAACTCCCGCTATCAGCGCCTTTTGATAAAGCTGAAAAAACCCTGCAACTTTCTTCAAAAGGCTCACTGCCGGGTTCACGGCTCAAAGCCGCTCAATTGTATTCTTTTCCCGGAGTATCATCAGCTAAAAGGAATGATACCGGATCTTGTCAACAACCCGATATTCAAAGGATTCCCCTGCCTGAAGGCAGAAATCAAAGTTTCGCAGGCAAGGAGCAACGCCTTGGAGACCCTCAGAGGAATGAGCTGCAGAGAAGAAGCCCTTTCCAACCATTTTATTTTCGATACCCCGTCCTTTATCATTGACTCCAAGCCCTTGACCAAGCTGTTGAAACAGGACCAATCGAAAGATTTGTCAGGGTCTATGCAGGACTATGAGCAACTCGTGAGTGTCGTGCTCAAATCCTCCGGATTTTTCGAAGGTATTATGAACAGCATTTACCAATTGGACACGCGATTGGGAAAGGAGAGTCTTTTTGAAAAACTAAAGGATGATGCCTTGATGAAACCGCTTCTTGAAAAGCTCAATAGGCCGGAGGCCATATACCGCTTAAAGGGGAATCGATTCATACGGCTTAAAAGAACGCTCCAGCCGCCGGAGGTTATTTTCATGTGACCGGCACGCTCCCCGCCGCGAAGCACTGACGCACGTCAGAACCCCCGCCCGTTAGGGCGGGGAGCTTCACAACCTGGGCTGACGAATCATTTTTCTTGATCGGAATCGCCCGGTCCCAAATCCCGCAGAATGGTCCGTATCTCTTCAACGATAATGGATTCCGGTATTTTTGTTATCAGCACGCCGACTTCACTGTTATGCTCCCATACAATTTTTCCGGTTATATCCAGTGAGTTGCCGCTTAATAATTCTGTGGTTCCATGCACGCACTCGCTGATTTCCGCTTGTTTATTTTTTAAAAATTTAATCCCTTTTTCTGAAATATCTATGACTTCCATTTCCTGTTCCCTGACTTTGAACTTGGGTCTTTTTTTAGGTGGATATACCAGTCTGGCAAACTTTCTTCTTTCTTCAGCAACCTGTTTTTCTTTTTTGGACAACCGTTCCAGAAGTTTTTTTAACAGCATTACGTTCGCCTCCTTTTATCCCGGATTTCTTCACATAGACACTACCTTATTAAAAGCATGCGCTCAAAGTCAATTTTTTGGAATTCTTGATGCAGCATCAATCCGTTAAGGGCGGATGTCTTTATCAAGTTCTTTTAGTGCATCTGCGGCCGCTTCTTTGATCTCGGCAGAATATGGGCCGCTCAAAATTGTTGTAAGTTTCGGGGTTGTTTTCTTATCTCCGGATACCCCCAAAAGATAGAGAATGTCCCCTTTGACCGTGTCCTCTGCCAGGGAAAAACGTTCCCACAAAAAAGGGATTGCCCGGGCGGCGAGGTCGCTGCTTTTTGCGGCGATGGTTTCAAAGGCCACCATGGCGCCCAAACGGACCGGCCATTTGTCGTGAATTAAAAGTTCCAGAAAAGCCGGGAAGATTTTTTTACGGCCTAACATCATTTCAGCGACCCCAACGGCATCGCCATCTTCAAACATATCCCGCAATGATGCGGCGCTGAGACTGGAAGGGTCACGGGTCAATATCATATCGACGACTTCCCGGGCTTGAATCGAGCCGGTCCAGCGATACAGGTCATCCAGTGTCAATACTATTTTATTCGCCTTCGCCAGAATACCCTGTCCCGCTGAAAGCGGGACTGTGGGGAGCTTCATCTGCGTTGTTCGATCAGAACATGCTTGACGGCAGGCTGCATGCATGCGAATTATAACGGCAGAAACTTTCAGATTGGTGCAAAACTCATCGTATGAACCAAAGCAATCAAGGGATAAAGCAATGATTGGCGTGAAAAATGCGGTAAAAACCGCTTTCGATTTATTCAAAGAACTTTATGATACCAAAAAATTTGAAGATCTCTTGCTTGAAGAAGTAGAGCTGTCTGCTGATAAATCGACATGGCTGGTTACCTTGGGGTTTTACCGTCAGATGCCGTCTGTAAATATTATGGAGTCGCTTGGTTCTAAAAAATACATTCGAACGTATAAAACGCTTCAAATCGATGCTGAAACTGGTGAAATGATTGCCATGAAGAGCTGCGGCCGGGAGACAGACTAACTAACGAATTGATCATTTAACCAGCTTTATTTTGGAAAAGGGCAAAAAATGCGGGATCTTTAACTGGCTAAGGGGGCCATGGTTTTTAGGTCTAAATAAAATTAATAAAGGAAACCATCATTGAAAAGGTTAAAGCAAAAGCAGGGGTTGATGTGATTGAAGGCTCCCATCCATACCGGCCGGTTCAGGTATTTGGCAGTTAGACCGAAAATTTCATCCGCCAAGGCGAGCGATTACACGTCTATTTCAAATTTCTGGATACTGAAGGCGAACCTGAAACATTTCAATTCGAGCAAGCAACGCTCCAAACGCGTGAGCCCCACAGACCGGCCCCCGCAAGCCCGGAACCTGAAAAGATCGAGATTGTATTGCTCGAAGTCGATCCTGAAATGTGGCAGCGTTTTGAAGACCTCTGCAAAAACACAGAGGCAAAGAGCCCGGTTCAGAAAATCCGGGAAATGATCCGCGATTATAACGCCAAAGGAGGATAAAAAATATTTTCAGACGGAATAAAGGCCGGCGTGCTGCGAATCGGCGATGTCGCAATTCTGAAGGATTTGATCTTTTTTTTATCTTCCAAAGAACAGAACGTACCCTGCTGAGCAATAAAATAAGGGGTTAGCTCAGGGCTGTTCATATCGCACAGCATTGCCGTGTCTAAAATGACACTAAACAGGGTGACCTGATTTTCAGGGGTAAAAAGTTTGGCAATATACTCTACCGCCCGCATTGCATTTTCCGAATCGTCCAAAGCCACTAAAATTTTATGTACCATTCGTTCCGACCTCCTTTAAATGCTGCATGCCCAGATTCGCCGGTATTTACCTATTTTATTATGAACCCTTGAACCAAATTTACTATGATTAATTTCATCAAAAATTACAAGAAATAAATAATTTTAAATCTCAATATGTTAAGGTGCTTACGGTTTGACAGACCGCTGGTAATTCCCTATAATTTATTGACCTGACAGCAAATATTTATTATTTAATATAAAACTTGTGAACATTATAACACTGAATCGATCAGATTATGAAAAACAGGACATTACAAGTGGGGCGCAATGCTCCCTGCCCCTGCGGCAGCGGTCGTAAATATAAGAAGTGCTGCATGGACAAGATAGAGCTGCCGCCTGAAGAACTTAAGAAACTGTATGTTCAAAAATACAATATTCGCCTCAAAGAACCGGCGGATATCGAAGGTATCCGGAGTGCCGGGCGCCTGGTCCTGGAAACCCTCGATATGGTAGAATCTGAAATCCGTCCCGGGATGGCCACGGACGAGATCAACACCCTGGTGCATAAATTTACCCTTAAGAACGGGGCTATCCCTGCGCCTTTGAATTATCGGGGATTCCCAAAGAGTGTGTGTGTTTCCGTCAATGAAGTGATTTGTCACGGCATCCCGGGACAGCGGATTTTAAAAGACGGGGATATTGTGAATGTAGACGTAACTCCGATTTTAAACGGCTATTACGCCGACGCCAATAAAACATTTTTTGTGGGAACGCCCGGACCCGATGCCGAGAAAATCGTCCGGGTAGCCCGCGAGAGCCTTAAACGCAGCATACAAGCGGTAAAGCCCGGGAATACCGTCGGAGACATCGGCTGGGCCATTCAAGAGTATGCTGAAAGCCAGGGATGCTCGGTTGTCAGGGAATTTGTGGGTCACGGGGTCGGCTTCGATTTTCACGAACCCCCCCAGATTCCTCATTTCGGCCGCCAGGGTGAAGGCATTGTCCTGGTTCCGGGCATGGTTTTTACGATTGAACCGATGATCAATCTGGGAGCGCGGCACCTTAACATTCTGGCAGACAAGTGGACGGCCGTCACCAGGGATGGCTCGCTTTCGGCCCAATTTGAACAGACCATTCTGGTTACCGACCAGGGTTTTGAGAGTCTGACCCCTTACGATTTGTAAATGAATTATCGCAAACCTTTCCCCAAAATCATATCGCATCAAGGTCTTGAGGTTAACGGTATCAAAAACACGATTCCGGCGTTTAGAGCGGCTGTAGCCGCCCAAACCGATATGATTGAAATGGACGTCCACGAAACGCGTGACGGGCATTTTGTCATTTACCACGACAACGCCTTCAACCGTAATGCGCCGCCGTGGGGCAATCTGACCTATGCCCAGGTTTTACACCTGACGGGACGGGATGATCGCGCACCGAAACTGTCTGACAGCCTCGATGCCATCGGGCCTGTGCCCGTGGACTTGGAGATCAAAAGCTGCCGGAGCACAGCAAACCTGGTCAGGGAATTATCCGTCGTCACACCGGCTCCCGGAAGCGTTATATCAAGCTCCAATTATAATTTGCTCAAGCGGTTGCAAGAGACCGGCGTCCAGTTGCCGCTGTATTTGATTGTATCGCTTCATCATCGGGAAACACGCTGGCAGAATTTCAGAAACGTTGCGTTGGGTCTAACGGCGCATTTGCTGCCCAGATTTTTGAGCGGAGTCGCGGTTCATTACAGGCTTGTCCACAAAGCCATGGTAGCAGCCTTGCAGCGCAGGGGCACCGCGGTGCTGGTCTGGACGGTGGACCACCCTGAGCAGATGAAGAAGTTCATTTTACTGGGTGTTGACGGAATTATTACGAATGAGCTTTACCGGCTTCGAGCACTTGCAGCTCGATACGCGCTCATTTAAAGCGTTTGCTTATGAAACCTGTGATCCTTAAACCGTTTTGCATCAAGGCCGTCCTGTTCGATTTCGACGGCACCCTGACCAGGCCCGGTGCTCTGGATTTTCCCCTGTTAAAGCAGACCATCGGCTGTCCTCCGGAAGCACTGGTACTCGAATTCATCCAAAGCCTGCCGACCGCGGCCCGGCAAAAGGAAGCTCGCGACGTGTTGGAGCGCTTTGAAAGGAACGCGGCCGAGAACTCGAAGCCCAACGTCGGTGCCGAAGATCTGGTTGCATATCTGCGTTCAAAGGGCATCGCCCTTGGAATTATTACTCGCAACACCCTTGATTCCATTAATCGGGCGTTTCAGAATTTCAACACCATCGGCGTGTCCGATTTTGACCTGATCATTACCAGGGAAACGCCGGTCAAGCGCAAGCCGAATCCGGACGGAATCCTGCTGGCAGCGCAAAAACTGAAGGTGGATGTCGGCCAACTGCTGATGGTAGGGGATTTCTTCTTTGACATCCAGGCCGGTCAAGAGGCTGGAAGTCTGACGGCATTTCTCGATAACGGGGTGAACTCCGGACCATCCAAGATTGCAAGTGATTTTAGAATTTCGCGCCTGGAGGAGCTCAAAACAATTGTCCGTTTCGGCTCCCCGCTGTCAATGGGCAAGCTGCCCAATGACATTCTGGAAATGTTTCTCCAGGAATTCGATTTCCAGGACGCCTCTGTGCTGATACCCCCGGGAATCGGCGAAGATACGGCGGCGGTAAATGTTCAGGAAACGGAAGTCTTGGTGCTCAAGTCCGATCCCATCACCTTTGTTACCGATTCGATCGGGCATTATGCGGTTCTGATAAATGCCAATGACATAGCCACCGCCGGAGCAATCCCCAGATGGCTGTTGACAACGCTGCTTTTTCCATGCGGGACTACGCCCTCGGAAATTTGGCAGGTGATGCACGAGCTTGAATCGACCTGCCGGCGCTGGGACATCATGCTGTGCGGCGGGCACACTGAAATCACCGATGCGGTCACACGACCGGTCGTTGCGGGGATGCTGGCAGGAACGGTTGCCAGGCGTGACCTGATCGATAAGCGCAACATGAAACCCGGCGATAAAGTCATGCTGACCAAGGCCGTTGCGGTGGAAGGAACGGCGATTATCGCTAGAAAATTTGAAGACCGGTTGAAACGCCTGGGTCTGCCGGAGGCTGAAATCGAAAAAAGCAAAGCGTTTGTTTCCGAAATCAGCATTCTGAAGGAAGCTAAAATTGCCGGCGAGACTGTCGGAGTCAGCGCCATGCATGATGTTACCGAGGGCGGTCTGGCAACGGCACTGGAAGAGTTGAGTATCGCCGGCGGCCACCGGATAAAAATCGATATCAGCAGGATTCCGTACTTTCCCCAGACGCAAAAAATCGGTCGCCTGCTCAACATTGATCCCCTGGGTCTGATCGGCTCGGGCAGCCTTTTGATCTGTTGCCAGGAAAGCGTTTGTGAGAATCTCATGGCTGGCATTCGAAATGCCGGAATTAAGGTGACCTGTATCGGTGAGGTAAGGGGTACGGGCCGGGGAATTGAGGCTGTTTGGCATGATGCCCCGGCCAAGTGGCCCGCCTTTGAGGTCGACGAACTTGTCCGCCTGTTTTGATCCCGATGCTCCTTATTATTCTCAAAGATATGACTTTGCAAAATGGCTTATCCCTGATTAATATTGGTGGAACATGAAATATTCAGTTAACATCGATGCCGTGGCCGCGGTTCAGACCTGGAAAACCGGAGAGGTAAAAACCCATTTCAAACAAGCTGAGTTCAAGCGCTAAAAAAGTTCAGGAGGCTCTCAAGGCTTTCGGCCTGAGCTGTCAGATCATCGAAATGCAGGAAACCACCCGTACGGCCCAGGACGCTGCAGACGCCCTGGGATGTGATGTCGCCCAGATTGTTAAATCGCTGGTGTTCAAAGGCAAGAAAACCCAAAAGCCCTTCCTGGTTTTGGCCAGCGGCGCCAACCGCGTCAATACCAAAACACTGCGCGAGGTCGTGTCCGAGCCGGTTCAGATGGCCGCTGCCGATGTCGTGCTTGCAACGACCGGTTTTGCCGTCGGCGGTGTCCCGCCCCTGGGCCATACCCAAAAGCTCAAAGCCTTCATCGATGAGGATTTACTCAAACACAAAGAGATCTGGGCGGCGGCCGGAACGCCCAACGCCATGTTCAAGCTTGCTTCGGCCGACCTTCCAATAATAACCGGTGGTCATGTGATTTCTGTTACAAGTTAAAGGTTACACCACCGATAAGCCAGCGACCGGGCATGGGTGCAAAACCGGATTCGGTGTAGGTTTCGTTAAATAGGTTGGTGGCCTCAAGAAAGATTCGGAAGCGCTGAAACGCATAGGTGATGCGGGTGTCGACAACCGTGTAGTCATCCGCTGCGATTCGTTTCCCATATCTGCCATAAACTGTGTGGGTGAGGCGGTCGGACCAGTCCATTTTTATTGATCCGTGCAGTTGGTGACGCAGATGATCCAGGGCGTATTTTGACTCCATTGCCTGCGTGTCCCGGTCGAGATCCAGATAGGTATAGGCAATGTTTAGCGCGGAAACAAATTTGGAGTTTAACAAGGATTCGGGGTGGTAATGAACACCCAGTTCGGCGCCCCTGGCGCTGATCCGGGCAATATTGCGCACGGTCCATGTGGTTTGCCCGGGAGGGCGCGACCAGTCGATGACGTCTTCGGCATCGCGATAAAACAGGCTGAGATCGGCACCGGCACGCTCGGCCTGCCAGCGCATTCCGGTTTCATACGTCCAGGCCTTTTCCGGCTTAAGCTCCGGGTTGCCCTGGTTTGCGGGCGTAGAATAATACAGTTCCGTGAAGGTGGGAACCCGGAAAGATTTTTTTAAAGACCCAAACCAGTTCACATCAGCGCTTAACTCCATATTAAAGTCAGCACCCGGCCAGCCCTTCCAGCCCCAGTCACTGTAGTGCACCCCGGCAGCGCCGATGCCAAGCGTAAGTTTTTCGGAAGGATAAAGCTTGTGTTCAACAAAAAGCGCCTGGCGCCGGCGGTCACGGTCACCCAGGTTGGAGCTTTTTAAGGCTTCAAGAGCGGCTTCAGCGCCCACGGCGGTATCGCCCAGAAAAGATGGTATCCGGGCATTGACCTGCATGCCCAGGACGTCTGTCCAGTGTTTATTGACATTCCAGGTGTTATTGATTTTGATTTTATATTCATCGTCATGGTGCCGCCAGTGCAGCTTGGGAGCAATTTGAACATCGCTGATGTCAAGATCGGCTCCGGTAGACAGCAGAAAGCTTTCGGTTTTTTCGCGCTGGTCAGGATAAGCGTCGCTGTAAAATTTGTAGGCACCAAAGTCTTTGTCGGCATATCCCATTTGCAGATGAAACTGATTTGTCTCGTTTTTAAGAGTGCCCTTGTAATTCAATGTTTTGATGTCAAAATCGGTATCTTTTTCTTTAATATGACCTGAGGAGTACCGCCGGTTGGCCGACAGCCGGCTGGATGCCTGGCCCGACACCAGAGCCCCCCGGGCTTCAACATCATAAAAGCCGTATTGGCCGAATTTTACCTCTGCGCCCAAAGCGTTCTTATCCACGTCCCGGGTGATGACGTTGATTACGCCCCCCATGGCATTGGGGCCGTAAATTGTTGCTCCCGGGCCCTTCAGGATTTCAATCCGTTCCACATCATTCAGGTTCACCGGCAGGTCCATGTTGTGATGGCCGGTTTGAGGGTCGCTGACGTTGACGCCGTCGACAAGAATCAATGTCTGCTCAAAGGAGCTTCCGCGGATGCCGACATCGGCCTGGACACCGTGAGGGCTTCGATGGCGAACATCCACGCCGACGACATGTTTCAGGACGTCTGTAATGCTGTCTGCCGGGGCAGCGCTTATTTCTTCCCGGCTGATAACCGCAACCGATTGGGCCGCGTTTGAAAGCTGATGGGGGATGCGGCTGCCCGTAACGACGACCGGATCCAATTCAAAATAACGGCCATTGTTTTCCCCCGCCGTCAAAAGGGAGGCGGCTGATAAAAACAACGCCGAGGCTATCAAAACAACTTTAACCGTTAGACGCATTCAGCACCACTTGACGCTATTTGGTTAACCTGTATTGTAAATCGAGATAACGAAAAATGACTCCATAGCGCAATCGGTTTTATTAATCAAGGCTTTTGAACCTTAATTAAGCGTGAACAAAATGAAGAAACCTTAGATTTTATAAAATTCAGCTCCATTTTTACCTTTGACTTTCGATCAATTAGGGTTGAACCAGAATTGAATTGGGATTAGAGGGGAATGATGAAACCGCTTAAAACTCCTTGAAGACCCTTGCCAGAGGATGGCCCTTGGCCTGGATGACCAAATCTAAAAAATAACCATAGGGTGTCTGCGTAACAGAATACCCCGCGGTTTCCAGCCGTTTTTGGGTGCGGTCCAGCAATGCCCGCGCCTCGTCGGCCTCAGCCTTTTCCTCCCCCAGGTGGGTGAAAGAGTGCAATATAACGCTGGAAATCTGCCATTTGCGGGCCAGCCACTTGGCGTTTTTCGCCAGCTTGGTTTCGGCTGAACTTTTAGATTCCACATCTTTAGGCTCAATGTGGACAAAGGCCACCACGCAGTTTTCATTTTCAGCAGGCTCCGGGTCCGCAGCATTCGGCAGGGCCTGGAATGCCGGCGTCCAGTCAAAACGATCACAGTACCAGAATAACACACGCATCGGTTCTTTCCTACCGCAGTTGTCATAGATATGTTCCGATTTAAACGGAATTATCCGGCGGCTGAAACGGAACGTTATTTTGACAACCACTATAAAATCTGCACAAACGATTCTTAAAAAGGCCTCCATCAGCCCATAAAGACTGAAATCACCGTTTTGCGCGCATCGACATGCTGGATTGTCACCTGAATAAGGTCCTCGGGTTTTAAATTGATGCCGCTCGACAGCGGCAGGTCGCACTCCAGCATATATTCCGTCAGCAGTATCTGATAGTTGTTTCTCCGTTTTAAAAGGACAATCGCTTCTTCTTTTTGACCGATTCTATTCTCAAGATATTTCAACAGCCAGTATCGGTTGCGACCGGATTGAATTTTTGACACATCGCCCATCGGCTGTTCAAGCCGTTGAATAATATGAGCAATTTCCTCTTGCGGATAGGGTTCTTCCAGATCCAATACCGCCCGGATCTGCCGCTGGGTGGCAAGATCGAAATATTTCCGGATGGGTGACGTTGCCGTAACATAGGCATTCAGGCCCAATCCTGAATGATGTTCGGATTCAGGACCTAAAACAAACCGGCTCAGAAGCCTTCGCTGCATAATGTTCTGAAACAAGGTCCCTTCATTGCCCTTGTAGAGACGTTCCTTCGGGGGTGTTTGAGATCGGAAAATGGCCGGTGCATTGTTTTTAAAAAGGAAGTTGGCCATCAACCAGTTGGCCATGATCATTATTTCCGAAACCAGCATCCTTCCGGGGCTTTCCCGGTTAATCCGGTTGACCGTTATCTCACCTGTTTCATCGATCCAGATATGGATATCCGGCAGGGTTATTGGAACAGCACCGTCATTTAGTCTGCGTCGTCGGAACGACTCGGCGATTTCGCGCAAGATAATGATTTCCCTGTTTTCTTCCGCCATCAAATTAACATCGTAATAGGTATGCTGATGTTTTACCCTGATAATACTTGCAAAAATTTCACTGTCGATGATTTCGCAGGACCGGCTCAGATTCACCATGATGCTGATGGCAGGTCGCAATTGTCCGGCTTTCAGACTGCAAAGATCTTCAGCCAGGCTGGGAGGGAGCATGGGGATTTTCAGGTCCGGCATATAGATGGAACTGCCGCGCGCAAGGGCTTCCTGATCGATCATGTCCCCTTTTTTGATATAATGTCCGACATCGACAATATGAACACCCAAGCGGTAACGATCGCCGTAGTCTTCGATGCTGATGGCGTCATCATAATCAAGGGTTCCCTGGCCGTCTATGGTCATGACGGGCAGCATGGTCAGATCTTTACGCGAGTGGTCGGCAAACGTGAACGGCTTGTTGTTGATCAGCGCTGTCGCAACCTGCATCATTCCATCGGAAAAAACAGTGGGCATATCATATCGATAAAGGTCGATGTTTTCATTTTCACCAAAGACGCCCAGCTTTACCAGAACCTGAAACAAACCGTTGTCAGGATCAATTTGAGCCGCCGCCAGCATTGCTTTGCCGCTGTTGTAATGCCCGCTTTCATTCCCAAAGATATAATACGATTTCAGTATGTTCTTGATTTCAGATGTATTCTGGAGCAGGTTGACGTGATCGCCCGCCAGGGCTTTTTTTAACCAGTCGCTTCCCTCTGCGATGATCCGATGTTGGCGGGCAGCTTCTCTTTGCTGGGCGGTATTGCGTTCAACCAGTTCTTCTGAATTCGGGAAAAAGCTATTCTGGTTAAATTTGAAATAGAGCCGGTTTTCGAAAAATGCCCTTACAACGGCGGACTCGTGATCGTATGTCGCGCTGTTTGGAAAACAGAATTCGGTCATGGTGCCAAGATCGATCCATTCCTGTTCCGTATTCAAAACTTCCCACAATTCCTTTATATCTATATCGGCAATCAATGTTTGGCGCCGCCTGGAAATCTCCTTTAAGGCATCCACGATCCTGTCCCTGCCCATGGACAGCTCAAGGCGCAGCGGGCATTTGTGAAAGAGACGTCCCGGGGAAAGGTTGACTTCGCGGTTGGTTTCGGTAAGAAGCCTGAGTCTCTGTTTCTTGACTTCCAGAACAACCGCACATATTATTTTCTGACGGTCGACAAACTCGACAATATTTCCTGATTCCATAACATTGTATCATAACAACCGGCATTGTGAAAGTCAACGTGCGGTCGGAGTTCAAACGAACCATTTTAACTATTTTTAAGATGAAGTCTCTATACTTGATAAAGCCGTATCTTCAAGAAAATCGTTACCGCATTTTCCTTGGAATCGCCTGCCTGATCCTGGTCGATATTCTGCTGCTTTTCATCCCCCGTGTCATCAAATGGGCTGTTGACGACCTTACCATGCTGCGGGCGGACGGCATACACCTGGCAATTTATGCCTTTTATATCGTGGGCATTGCCGTCTTGATCTGTATTTTCCGTTATTTCTGGCGGCGCTATCTCATCGGCACGTCGCGCCGGGTCGAAGAAGGTATGCGCAACAGGCTGTTTGCACATATTCAGACGCTGTCGGCGTCGTATTTCGATAATACCAAAACCGGCGATTTGATGGCGCATGCCACCAACGATATCCAGAATGTTCGCATGGCTACGGGCATGGGTACGGTCGCACTGACCGATGCCGTCGTGCTCGGGACGGCAGCGATCGCCTTTATGGCCTACATTAATGTTCGACTGACGGCGTTTGTCCTGATCCCCATGCCTGTGATCGTCCTGGGCACACGATTTTTCAGCAAAAAGATGCACCGAATGTACGGGGAGGTGCAAGCGGCGTTTTCGGATTTAACCGAAGTCGTCAGGGAACGGTTTGCAGGTATCCGCATCATCAAGTCCTACAACCAGGAAAAAGAATCCGCCGCACGACTTGAAACCGTGTCCAAAAATTATATTGGCAAAAATCTCAAGCTGGTGAGGATTACCGGCTCTTTTTTTCCGATGATGGTTTTTTTATCGAACGTAAGCCTGGCCATCGTCCTTTTTTTAGGAGGCCGTCAAACCATCGACTTTACCATTACCGCCGGAGATTTTGTGGCGTTCATCAGCTACCTGGGAATTCTCACCTGGCCGATGATGGCCGTCGGCTGGGTCACCAATCTTATCCAGCGGGGTAAAGCTTCTCTCGACAGAATCGACAGGATCATGAAAACCTTACCTGAAATTGACGACATGCCGGGCGCAACGCCCCCAAGAACGACCTGCGGCGGCCTTGTTTTTGAAAATGTCGGCTTTTCATATGAGCGCAACGCTGCCCGCCCGAACTTCCTGCCGGTTCTATCTGAAATCGATATTCATCTTGGGCGCGGCCGGATTCTTGGCATTGTCGGTCCTCCCGGAAGCGGTAAAACGACCCTTTTAAGACTTATACCAAGGCTTTACGATGTGTTGCCGGGGCGTATTCTGCTCGACGGCATCGATATTCGAAAAATACAGATCCGCAAGCTCAGAGCCCTGATTGCCTTTGTGTCTCAGGAACCGTTTTTATTTGCCGGGACCATCCGGGAAAACATTACCTTCGGTGCGGATACAGCCGAACCGGAATTGATACGGGCGACCGAGAAAGCAGCCCTGTATGACACCATTTGTTCTTTTCCGGCCGGCTTTGATACCATCGTCGGCGAAAAAGGGGTCATCCTCTCCGGCGGGCAGAAACAGCGCGTGGCCCTGGCCAGAGCCTTTTTGATCGATGCCGGCATTTTGATCCTGGATGACCCTATCAGCCAGGTAGATATGGAAACCGGCCATGACATTATCAACACCATCAGATCCATGGCCGACAACAGGACCATCATAATTGTCTCACATCGAATTTCGGCGGTCTGCTTTGCCGATCAGATCATTACCCTTGACAGCGGACGTATCGTGGAATCCGGTACGCATGCGCAGTTGATGGCAACTGATCAATACTATGCCAAAACCTTCCGTCTCCAACAGATAGAAGAGGAGTTTTTGCATGCATACTGATTTTGGCTATTTTGAGGAAACGCAGCTTGGCAAGCCTTATGATGTAAAAATGTTAGGGCGCCTGTATCCGTATATAAAACCGTACAAACCACTCCTTTTTTTATCCATTATTCTGGTTGTCGGTATCACCTTGCTGGATCTTTCTATGCCTTATGTCACCAAGATCGCCATCGACCGTTATATTGTTCCACAAATCAGACCCGTGCACGGTAAGGATCGGAATCGGACCAATGATAACGTCAGATACCTGCGGGCGGACCTGACAGATGCCGAAATCAAGGCCGTTGTCCAAAAATACCCGGACCGCTTCAAACGATACGGGTCACTTGCTCTGGCTAAATTTGACGATCTTGACCAATTCGAAAAAAATGATCTGGCGATACTGCGCAAGGGTGATCTGGCCGGGGTCGGCATGATTACGGCTGCATTTCTTGCCATTGTTCTGGTAATGTTCGCTCTGAATGTTGTGCAGGTCATGCTGATGGAATATGCAGGGCAGATGATCATGCATGATCTGAGGGTCGGCCTTTTCGAACATATCCAGAGGCTGTCGGCGGCCTTTTTTACCCGCAATCCTGTGGGGCGTCTGGTTACGCGGGTCGCCAACGACATCCAAAACATGTATGAATTTTTCACTTCCGTGATAGTATTTGTTTTCAGGGACCTCTTTTTGCTTTTAGGCATCACCGCCGTTCTTTTAGGCCTCAACTGGCAACTGGCCCTGGTTTCCTTCATGGTGCTCCCGGTGGTGATAGCGGCGTCCATTCATTTTGCCGGTCAAGCCCGGGAAGCATTCCGAATTCTTAGGATCAAGCTTGCTGAGATAAATACCAAATTTTCGGAGACCATCGGTGGAATCAGGGTTATCCAGCTCTTTTTGCAGGAAAAAGCAAATTGCCGGAATTTTGCCGAACTCAATCATGAACATTATCTGGCCGGCATGCGACAGGTCCATGTGTTTGCAGTCTTTATGCCGGTTATCGAACTTTTAGGGGCGGTAGCCATTGCAATCGTGATCTATTACGGCGGCGGCCGGGTGCTTGACGACAGCATCAGCCTGGGCGCCCTGGTTGCTTTTATTTCATATATGAAGATGTTTTTCAGGCCCATTCGAGACATTGCCGAAAAATACAATATCCTGCAAAATGCCATGGCATCGGCTGAACGAATTTTTTTTCTGCTGGACAACAGCGAAATTTTGCCGCAGCCTGCTCCGGCGGATGAATTCAGTTCCACACCCGGCATAAAATCCCGGATGCCGGCACGCAGGCTCGAAAAGATCACGGAAATCGCCTTCAAAGATGTTTCCCTTGCTTATGTAAAAGGTGAAACCGTGCTTAACCGGGTATCTTTTCGGGTTTCGGCCGGTGAAACGGTGGCACTGGTGGGGCCGACCGGCTCTGGCAAGACATCGATTATCAACCTTATTGCCCGGTTTTATGATCCCTCATCAGGGCAGGTGCTTTTAAACGGCGTGAACATCGAAATGATTCCCACCTTTGAATTACGGCAAAAATTGGCCCTGGTTACGCAGGATCCGTTTTTGTTTTCCGAAACAATCCGGGACAATATTGCCTTGGGAAAGCGTGACATCACCAAAAAGGAACTGCGGCAAATTATCAGGGACTCCAATTGCGAAACCCTTGTTGACAGATTACCCCGCGGCGTTGATACCGTTCTTTCCGAAGGCGGGATGTCACTTTCAAGTGGAGAACGTCAGCTCATCTCGATCGCAAGGGCCTTTGCGCGCAACCCCGATTTGATCCTGCTGGATGAAGCCACTTCCTATATCGATTCCAGCACGGAACGCCACATCCAAAGAGCGCTTTTTAACCTGATGGCCAACCGAACAGCCATTGTGGTCGCCCATCGACTTTCCACCGCCCGGGAGGCCGACCGGATTATCGTGCTCAACAGGGGCCGGATTATCGAAGCCGGCACTCACAGCGAACTGATGCAACGCCAAGGCTTCTATTTCCGGTTGTATAAACTGCAGAACTGACCAGAATTTCTCGCTAATCTCACATCTAGAGCAGTTGTCATAACTATGTTGCGATTGAATCGTTTCCTTAAAACAATGATAGCAAGCCGCCGATCTAAACAAAAATCACCCGGCGGCTGAAAGGGAAGGTTTTTTTAAAAACTGCCATAGAAATTGAATCTTTCTGCAACGCTGCTATGGTGCCGCCGCCTGCTTTTACCTGAGAACGAGCACATGTTTAGTTTCATGCTGGAAACTTTTACAGGAATTTCACCGGGCTAATTTCGATTTTTTATTGACAGAATCATTTTTTTAAGGCTTATTAGGACGCTCTTAGTCTCTTTTTAAAGGGATAAATTTTTTATACAAAATTATTCACATAGTGCTTGCCAAATTAAATTTCATGTGATTTAAGGCAATCTTTAGTTCGGCATAGATAGCCGCCGAAGCACTTTAAGTTCTTTACCAGCATAACTGTCTGTTGTTTTTATTTAAATGAAAGTTCTATCCCATCAAATTCCCATGTTTACACAGGGACCATCCGATGGACTAGATAGGGTTCAAAACCCTGAAAGATAACTAAAGCAAAGGGAACCGCGGGTAAGATGAAGTATGGGGTTCCCGTATCCGTTAACTTTAATAGAGGAGGTTGAGTAGATGGCTTACGATGCTGTAAAAATGCCCGACTGGCAGATTTCCGAAGCGGCCGAAGAAAACATGCCTACTCCTGATGAATGGCGCGAAAAGTTGGGTCTTGAAAAAGACGAAGTCATTCCCCAGGGGAGACTATGCAGACTCGATTTCATGAAGATTATCGAGCGGCTCAAGAAAAAGAAGGATGGCAAATACATTGAGGTGACCGCGATTACCCCTACACCGCTGGGCGAAGGCAAGAGCACCACTTCCTGCGGCCTCATGGAAGGTCTTGGCAAGCGCGGCGTGAATGTCGGCGGTTGTCTGCGGCAGCCCTCGGGCGGTCCGACCATGAACATTAAAGGTACCGCGGCCGGCGGCGGCAATGCGCTGCTGATTCCCATGACCGAGTTCTCCATGGGCTTAACCGGCGACATTAACGACATCATGAACGCTCACAACCTGGCCCTGGTGGCCCTGACCGCTCGTATGCAGCACGAGCGGAACTACAATGATGAACAGCTCGCACGCCTCACCCGTATGCGCCGGCTGGACGTTGACCCCACCCGGGTGGAAATGGGCTGGATCATGGACTTCTGCGCCCAGTCCTTACGGAACATCATTATCGGCCTGGGCGGACGCATGGACGGCTTTGTGATGCAGTCCAGGTTCGGGATTGCGGTCAGCTCCGAACTGATGGCGATTCTTTCCATCGTGCGCGACCTGGCCGACCTGCGTGAAAAACTGAACAACATCACCGTGGCCTTTGACAAGAGCGGTAAAGTGGTCACCACCGGCGATCTGGAAGTTGGTAATGCCATGACCGCCTGGATGCGCAACACCATTAACCCGACCCTCATGTCCACAGTTGAATATCAACCCTTAATGGTCCACGCCGGACCCTTTGCCAACATCGCCGTGGGCCAGTCCTCGATCATCGCCGACCGGGTCGGTCTGAAGGTGTTCGACTATCACGTGACCGAGTCCGGCTTCGGTGCTGACATCGGCTTTGAAAAATTTTGGAACGTCAAATGCCGTTACAGCGGCCTGAAACCCCAGGTCTCCGTTCTTACCAGCACCATCCGCGCATTGAAGATGCACGGCGGCGGCCCCAAGGTCGTGGCCGGCCTGCCGCTGCCCAAAGATTATCAGAAAGAGAACCTGGGCCTGCTGGAAAAGGGCGTGGCCAACATGGTGCACCACATCAACACCATCCGGATGTCCGGCATTAACCCGGTGGTCTGCATCAACTGCTTCCATACCGACACCAAGGACGAGATCGCCCTGGTGCGCAAGTACGCCGAGAAAGCCGGTGCTCGCTGTGCGGTTTCCACCCACTGGGCCGACGGCGGCGACGGAGCCCTGGAACTCGCCGATGCGGTCCTCGAGGCCTGTGATCAAAAAACCGAATTCAAATTCCTGTACCCGATGGAAATGAAGCTGCGTGAACGCGTCAACACCATTGCCAAGAACGTTTACGGTGCCGATGGTGTGGCCTGGACGCCCGAGGCCGAGGCCAAGGCCAAGATGCTCGAGTCCGATTCCAAGTATGACGATTACACCACCATGATGGTCAAAACCCATCTTTCGCTGACCCATGATCCGGCTGTCAAGGGAACACCCAAGGGCTGGACCCTGCCCGTCCGCGACGTGCTGATCTTCTCCGGCGCCAAGTTCCTGTGCCCCTGCTGCGGCACCATCAGCCTGATGCCGGGAACCAGCTCCGACCCGGCTTACCGCCGTGTGGATGTGGATGTGAAGACCGGGAAGGTTACGGGACTGTTCTAAGCTTTACAGTTAACTCGTTTGTTTGCCCCCAAGGGCCCGAATTTTCGGGCCCTATTTTTTTGTGCCTATCAATACCAAAATCAATTTAGCCACAGACACACACAGACGTTCACAGACAAATAGTTAGCCGACTCGGCTAACTGTTAAATGTCATGCCCTTCGGGCAAATGTAAGGCTATCCAGCCATGTTTTTTCGCGAAGCGATGAGCTATTTTGTCCGGTCAAATCGACCGGACAAAAAGTCCGCGGCAGTCTGCGTGTGTCTGCGGTTATTTAAATAAGGATCATCGGGAATTGTTTTTTTAACACTCAGGGGCGCAGGCTTTCGTACAGTGCGATTCCGACCGCGGTGGACAGGTTCAGGCTGCGGATGTCAGCGCTGATGGGAATATGGTAGGTGGCGTTTTGATATCGGGATATGATCGTTTCGGGAAGCCCTTGGGTTTCCGAGCCGAATATCAGAAAAAGCCTTTGGGTATGCGGCATGGCCCGGAAAGGTTTGGCGCCGTTTTTGGTAAACAGGACGACTTCACCCTTTTGGGGCGCTGTTTTTTCCTCGAAACTTTCAAATTTTTCCCAGATCGAAAGTTTGACCCGGTGCCAGTAATCCAGACCGGCCCGTTTGAGATCCCGGTTCTCCAGCGAAAACCCCAGCGGCTTTACCAGATGAAGATAAGCGCCGGTCCCCAGGCAGGTACGGCCGATATTGCCGGTATTCCAGGGGATATCCGGCGCCACCAGCACTACGTGGCGTTCCAAAGGCGCATCTGAGCTTTTCTGCAAGTTATATTCCCTCACTTTGAACGGGATTGCCGCATGAAGGGCAGTACCTGAATTCTTCTTCCAGGGGCCGGCCGCAGCCGCTGCATCGGAAATCTCTCCTGGGCGGCGGCGGATAATATGCCGAGGGCGTCTCGGACGTAATACTTTCGCAACGGTCACAGATCACAAACGGCTCCCCCTTTTTTACCCTGAACAGCGGGATAAAAAACAGGTTGAAATAACTGTCCACCCGCTTCAGCCGCGCCTGGGCCAGCCCGCAGGCCTGGCAGATCCTGGGGGTATTGTCTATAATCTTGGTTTTGGGTGAAATGCCGATAATCAGAAACATGGGTAATGTCCGTTGTTTTTTATAAAACCCGCTCCCTCAATTAATAATTATAGTCCAATTTTCATCTATTCTTTTCCACGGACGACGGACAACTATCAACGGACACCGATAGAAGGTTGTTAATTAAGTACATATATTGTATAGAAGTATCTTTAGTCAACAAAACGATACCATTTGTGCTGGGGTCTGGCGATGATCATCGACTTTCATACCCATATTTTTCCTAAAACGATCCGTGAAAACCGGGAAGCATATTTCCCGGCTGAGCCCGCCTTCAAGCTGCTGTACAGCGCTCCCGGATCAAAACTGGTCGGGGCTCAGGAGATTGTTGCTGCCATGGATCAACAGGGGATCGACATATCCGTTATTTTCGGTTTTCCCTGGCAGAATTCGCAGACATCTAAAGAACATAACGACTATATCCTGGAAGCGGTGCAAAGATTCCCCCGGCGCCTTGTCGGTTTTTGCTGCCTGGATCCTTTCAGCCGGGATGCCGCTTCGGAAGCGTTGCGGTGTCTGGAAGCAGGGCTTTGCGGTATCGGCGAGCTTGCCTTTTATCAATCCGGAATTGAAGACAACGCCCTTGAAAAGCTGGCCCCTTTGATGGAAATCTGCCGGGATAAGGATTTTCCGGTTCTGATCCACACCAATGAACCGGTGGGCCATTTATACCCGGGAAAAACACCGAACACCTTAAGACAGATTTATAATCTTATCAAAAGATTTCCGGAAAATACGATTGTACTTGCGCACTGGGGCGGCGGCATCTTCTTTTTCAACCTCCTTAAAAAAGAGGTAAAAGCAAGCCTTGAAAAGGTATATTTTGACACGGCCGCATCGCCGTTTCTTTATGACGGAAAAATATACCGGCTTGCAAAAGAGATCGTCGGCCTTAATAAGATTCTCTTTGGCAGTGACTTTCCGCTGCTGGTGCCGGCCCGATATTTTAAGGAACTTGAAACATCCGGGCTGTCAACGACGGAGATTGAAGCGATCTGCGGCTTGAATGCTGCCAAACTACTTAGTTTATAGTAAAGAGGCCAGCCCCCAAAGACCCGGCTTTAGCTTACTCCTGGAAGAGAGTTACTTAAAAAGCGTTAAATCCGAAATTCGAATATCGAAATCCTAAACAAATTCGAATGACAAAAACTCCAAATTCAAAAAAATACGACCTCGAAAATCGCACCCTATAATTTGCCAAAAAAGAGCAAATAGCGTTTAGAATATTTGAACATTCGAATTTCGAATTTGTTTCGAATTTCGTGTTTCGAATTTTTAACTATTTATTTCGGTTTAGATATGTCCTCCCTGACATAGTTCAGATGACCAGGTTTTTTGACTAAATAAAGGATATTTTATGACAGAAGAAGAAACTCCCGAAACCGGTTATGTAAAAAAAGAGACGATGTTCTGGGTTGCCACCGTTGCTCTGGTTATAGGGTTTTTTATAGGCGTAATGTTAACGGTGTATAAATCCCGAAGCGGGCTGCCGGTTCCGCTTTCGCCGCCAAAATCGCAACCGGAGCCTTCGCAGGCAGCCCCGAAGGCCGGTGATCGGGCGCCTTCGGTCGAAACGGCCGCCAGGATTTTTAAGCTCGAACAGCAAACCGCCCAACATCCCGAAGACGCCGAGGCCTGGACGCAACTGGGCAACCTTTATTTTGATTCCGACAATTTTGAAAAAGCCATCGGAGCCTACCAAAAATCCCTGGCCATCAAGCCCGACAATGCCGATGTCTGGACCGACATGGGCGTCATGTACCGCCGTAGCGGCAAACCCGAAGAAGCGATTAAGGCGTTTGACAAGGCCATCGCCATTAATCCGGGCCACGAAGTCTCGCGCTTCAACAAGGGCATTGTGCTGATGCATGACTTAAACAATATGGAAGGCGCCGTAAGCGCCTGGGAGGAACTGGTCGCCGTCAACCCGGCCGCCAAGTCACCCAACGGGCAGCTCGTGGCCGAGCTGATTCAACGCATCCGGTCCCGCGGCAAACCATAATAGGATTACAAACTGTATGACTTCGGGAGAAGGGTCAAAGTCCTGTCAAGAGTTTCAACTTGAGTTCAAGATATGTAGTAATTATATCAACATGTTGACGTCAATGATATTTGTCCATATGGCAAGTTATGTTGTCAGTTTAATTATGTTGTCAGTTTAATTCCCATATAATTTCATTTCCTTCCGAAGGATTTAAAAAATCCTTTTAATTCCTTTAATTCCATCTAGTTTTCTCACCCCGTTTTTTTCATCCAAAGCGTCATTCCAACCAACATATTTCATCACAACATCGGCATTAACCGGAGAGGGTTTCTTGAGAAATCTATTGAGCTCTATATCGGTATTTTGCAATTATCTTAGGAGAATCAAATGAAAAGCCCGAAGTAGCACCTTCGGGCTTTAAAGAAGAGCTGCCGCCAACAGCCGGAAGCTCCACCATGATATTTTTTTCTACTACATCCTCCAGCTGTTTGCAAGCACGGAGGCATGTCCATTCTATTACTGCGTCAAATTCGTTGTCGTTGGTGCGATTTCGTTTTCTATGTCTGTCGGAGTTGCTGGAGAGGGCAAGCTTATTGTTGTGATGAGTGTCGTCTTGCCGGCAAACACAAAAATCACCGCGAAGCCCAAAGGCGATATCGCCAAACTCCTAAAGGAAAAAAAGCCCATCGCGAAGCCGAAAACCGTCGGCGGCAT
>JACKQG010000852.1_pt1 | contig 43043 bp, 38 predicted proteins | sample 8237621 | NCBI WGS metagenome assembly JACKQG01 (sample SAMN15677084, study PRJNA649215) | marine metagenome | biome: marine; feature: Black Sea; material: saline water; isolation source: suspended particulate matter (SPM) from the Black Sea western gyre | collected 2013-06-09/2013-06-10 | depth... | reverse complement strand
AAAGGAGAAGCTATGGTTCGGATCAGATGCAGTGTAAATATCAATATGACAGGATATAATGGAGATCCTTTGGATTGGGATACAATAATGAAAGAAGGCCAGATGTATTCATACATAATGAGCCTTGAACAATGGAATATTCAACATTCATCACTAATTAAAGATTAAAAATTATGGAAAAAATTGAAAAAGACAAGATCGAAATGAATGATCTTACACCACCAAAAGAAAGAAAATCAAAAGCCTGGTTGAAATGGCTTATTGGATTCCTGATTGTCGTTGCAATCATTGTCGGATGGTCACTCTCATTGAAGTATGAGTTTAATCCTTTCAAAGCAGAGGTTGTGAAAATACAAAAATCAGATACGGTTAATTGCAAGATAACCTGGGTAGATTCACTATGGCTGACTCATTATACTCCCGGAGTTTATATTATCTCCGGTATCGGTCATTATGAAGACAGTATCTTTAAGTATGATCCAGGCGCAAGAGAGCTGTTCTATGTCCTTCCGACTCCCAAAAGCAAACAATATCTTCAAATTGATCCGAAGTTAATTATAGGAATGACAAAATGATAATGGATTGTCCTGAATGTCACGATGGACTTGTTCATATCTCTTGTTGCGGGATCGATGTATTCGATTCTGAAGCTGAAGACTATGACCTTTGTCCAATATGTAAAGAACATCTTCCTGGCCGTGAGAAATGCGATGTATGCGGTGGTACCGGTGAGATAAACGAACAACAACGGAAACGTCTTGCCGGAGAGCATAATGCCGATGATCATTATAAAGAACAAAAGATGAAAGATGGATGATATACCACCATTTGAAGAATTTCTCGTAGATATAAAACAAATATTTGCTGATGGTGATCTTCGTTCCGGTTACATTATGTTGCGTAACCTGATACGAGATGAATTAAAACCGAATGGAGATAAATATACATATAAATTCATTCTCGGAAAATTCCGTTCTCTTCACGATCAATGGAATTATCGTTATGCACTTATGGAAGAGAGGAATTATCTTCCGAAAATTGCAAGGGAAGAACGGGATACGTTCGAAGAATTTATATCCAAAGCTCGTTATAACGAAGAATTCACTATCAACAAAGGGAATAGAGATCGGGATAACTATTTATTCACCGGGTTTTCACAATCCGAATTATCCAAACAGCGAATAGAATTCGAGAAAACATGGCAGAAGAACCCGAAAAAAGAAAACGAAAAAGAAGTCCAGTAAATGAAGTATTTATAGAACATTCTAAAATCCTACCACAGGCGGTTGACCTGGAAGAAGTGATCCTGGGTGCATTGATGCTCGAAGCCGAATCAAAAGACTGTAAAAAAGCTATTATGATCATCAAGCCTGAATTCTTCTATAAGGAAGCACATCAGGTCGTCTTTAAGGCAATATTCTCGTTGAAAGAGAAAGATCATCCAATCGATATATTAACAGTCGTAGAAGAGCTTAGATCAACAGGTGAACTGGATCTCGTTGGCGGGCCGTATTATATTGGATGCCTCATTAACCGGATATCATCATCGAAACATATTCTTTTTCATTCATATATAATACACCGGAAATATATCCAGAGAGAGTTGATTAATATTTTCTCTTCCGGAACAAAAGATGGGTATGAAGACACTGTTGATCCATTGGATCAAATTGAAGATGTAACAGAAAAACTCAATGATCTAAGAATTAACCGGTTTACAAAAGTAACAGAAGATGCTTTATCCGTGGCAGAGAAGTTCGAAGAGGCCATACTGCATAAAGACGGGCCTCAATCTGCAATCTATTTCACCTATAAGACAGGCCATGACAGGCTTGATTCAATCGCTTCATGGGGATTTGCAAAGATATTCCTTGTTGGTGGTGAAGCAAAGCACGGAAAGACTAAGTTTGTATCAGAAGTGCTGTTTAAACTTTTGGAAAACCATGGAGAAAACATCGGGATAAAATGGTTCAGCCTTGAAGATCCTTCATCTGATATCTTGGCAGGATATTGTTCATCGAAAGTATTTGTATCCGCAGAGGATTTGAAAGGAAGGAATTTCGATATCGGGTTAAGGCCGGTAATCAAAGACCATCTTAAAGAATTTAAAGAATATGATGTTGATTTTTATGATAACTCGGTAAGCATAAAAGAGGCAATGAGCCAGTTCGAATTATTCTCTTCGGGTGCGGATAAACAAGGTAAAAACCGTGAAGACAAACTCTGCATATGTGTTATTGATAACCTGTTGTCATTGACAGATAAAGACAGGTTTGAAAATAATATTGCAGGACTTACGGATTACGTCCTGGGAAAAGTCCTTGAATGCAAACAGCGAACCAAAGGGATGTTTATCGTCCTTCATCACTTTAAGGTAGACCATATGAGGAAAGATAACCTGGCTACCGGTTACAGACCTACTCTTTTATCATTGAAAGGATCTGATGCTGTCAAACGGGTTCCCAATGTAGTCCTTCTGGTAAATTATCCGACCATGCATAAAGATCTCACATCTCAATACCATGAAGACGCAAGAGATAACCTGGAAAGATTATTTATCGTTGATGCGGCAGCATCGAGAGGGACAGGCAATAAAGATTCAAAGGCGTTGATCCATATGTTTTGTAATCTCGATTATAATGTATTTAAAGAGATCAAATTATTACCTAAAACTGTAAATAAAGACAAAGAAATTGAAAAAGAACATACTCCTTTCGATCCAAAGGATCCGGTACCATTTTAAATAACAAGTAAATGAAAACTATTATTTTAATAGGAAACATGTATTCTGGCAAAACTACGTTTGCCAAAGCCTTAGAGAAAGAGATCGAATTTAAACGATTTAGTATTGACGACTATCGAATTAAATACGGTGATAATACTGTCCCGGGAGAAAATTTAGCCTGGGATATGCTTTACAAAGAAGCTCTTAAAGCAAAAAACTGTATCCTTGACACAACGGGTCTAAGTAAACAAATAGACTCCCGTATATGGGGATCTATATTTAAGATCGGGATCATATGTAAGATCGTCGAACTTCACGAACGAAGAGTCAAAGAAGACCACCGGGTACCATATCCATACAATTTTACCGATGTTGAAGAGTCGATGTATCGGATGCAGAAGTTGGTTCAGGCGAGAAACGTTGATATAAAATTCCATTCAGATCATCAATCTCCGCAGGAGATGATCAGGTTATTAAAAGAATCAGAATCATTTAATGAATACTTAATTTAAACAACTATGCCTATAACAATTTTAGAATGCTTACAGAACGCTGATTACAACCTTCAGCAAAATCTATCCTTCGCACAAGGGATTGCAAGAGAACAACTTCATAATGCAACCGTTTTGCTTGATAAAGGATATTCTATTAACGATGATGTTGATCCATTATTAGAAAAGTGGGGAGCCGTTGAACATGTACCAGAGAAAGGAAAAGAAGAATGAGTAAATTAGGGCAAAAACCAGCTTTCCCGATAACAAGTAATGAACCTGGCTATATGGGAAGAAATGATATCAAGCATAATGTTACATATAAAGGTGTATCTAAACGTTATTGGACAGCAGTAATGATAGCACAAGGTGCGACACAAGACACCATATTTGTCGCCAACCAGAAGGAATTAGTCAAACGTTGTTACGAAATAGCAGACGAACTGCTTGAACAAGAAAACAAATGAAAATAATAACGAATTGCCTAAGATGTAATAATACCTTATGAATTTATCAATGAATTAAAAAAACAAACAGATGGCTGATGAAAAAATTCAAATTATTTGTGCCAAATGTGGCTCCGATGATGTGATGAAAGATGCTTGGGCGGAATGGAGTGTTGAGACGCAAAATTGGATACTACACTCTGTATATGATAATACTTGGTGTGAAAAATGTGAAGAAAATTGTAAAGTTATAGAAATTACAATATGATTGATGTAACACAAACCACAAATCCAATCATCTATGGATGGTGGCTGGCAAATGTGGATGGAGCATCATTTGAACTCTATCCGATGAAAACACTCCATAATAAAGACGATATCAACGAAGCGAAACGTTACCTGGTGAATCAGCATGATATTGTATCCGTCCGGGTTATCTGGATGAATAAAGAGGTGATGGAAAGACATTCAAGGGTTGATAAGATAACGATCAACATGCTTCAAACGATATATATCGATCATCTGAAAAATATCGGAAGACTTGGGATAAACCGTGATAAAAAATTCGTTGATCTACGTCTTTTTCCTGATGAATTAAAAGTTACAAATATTAATAAAATAATGAAGAAAAAATGACTGAAAATGAAGAATTATTATTATCTTTAAACAAGGAAATACTGACTCTTTGTAAGGATATCCTTGCAGAAGTATTTAAAGAAGGATTCGTTTTATCGAAAAGGCTTATCCTATTGGAAGAAAAACTGGACAGCTTTGATCCGGCAAAAAAGATCAAACCAAAAACAAAACCGAAGAAAAGATCTATAAATGATCAAAAAGCAGAGTATCGTACCGAGATTCCGCCTTCGGAAGAACCAGAAAATAATCAAAAACCTTAAACATATCTGAAATATGGGAAAAAATGTAAGAAAGAACCTTAAAGATATCATCGAATTCTCCGGTATGCCGGAAGGTGAGTTTTTCAAAACGATACTCAACGTTTATCGTGCAACTCTTATAGAGAATACAAAACGGTTAAAGATCGAAAATGACTATTACACTCAACAGCGTAATCAAAACGGTCTTCTTAAAGAACTCGGACACCAGGCCATGGAAGTTGAAACCGTAAAACGTGAAACACGCCTGGATGTTGTAAATATGTTCTTTGCCCAGATTGCTGAAAGTAATCTTACTGTGGCAGCAAAGAAAAAAGCAAGTGAGCTTCATGTTGAATTTCTCGCTGAATTTGAAAAACCTAAAACAGAACCACAAGATGATAATCCTGAAAGTCAAATCGAACCTAAAGAATAAAAAAGGAACCTGGGTAATGAAAATCAAAGAGTCTGAAAAGGATCATATAAAGTCATATATGACCAATGCAGATCAACCTAATTCGGTTTTCTTTAACTACCACGGCAACTCTTATGAGGCCATTTGTACGGAAGAAGAGTTTTTAACCAAATTCCCACACTTGCGTAATGGGCCAGAATAAGAAAGAATTAGAGAACATTTCTCCGGACGAGAGAGTGATCGATGGCCTCGAAAGAGAGGTAGCACAATACAGAGATTATATTCAAAGCCTTGACCATAAAGATAAAGCTCTTCGTGAAAATTCATACCAACTGTTGAATATGATGATCACAATGGAAGTCGCTTTATCCGATTTCAACGATGCTTTGAATGAAATGAAAAAGAGCATTTTAAACATAACTAAATTAATCAAAGATGGCAATAGCAGTAATACAGAACATCAAGAACAAACTGGATGACAACGGACAACATGAAACGTATACTCCGCAAGGCGGGGCGAAGATGTGGAAGTTCGTAGTGACCTTTCCTGATATGGAAGGAGTAGCATTCGCAAAGAAGTCAACTTTTCGGTTTGGTGTCGGTGACAAAGTTTCATTCACAGCCACAGCCGATGAAGAAGACGGACACAGATTCAAGAAATTTAATATCATCGAAGACGGTAATGGTTCTCCGGAGCAATCACAACAACCGCAGAGTGATCAACCACCACCACAACAATATTCCAAAAGCAAAAGCACGTATAATTCTCCTGATGTTGTAAAAGGAATAGCTATGTCAACAGCATTGAGCCATGTCATTACATCCTATGAAATGCTCGGAAGGAATGAAGTTGACCAGGATCATGTTATATCCGTTGCAAGAGGATTTTATAACTGGATCGTAAAAGACGGCTTTGACAGGGATATCTGTTCAAGACGGTGGTATGCCGTAGAGCATGCTGTACGTTCAGTCCAGTGGAAAGATTTTATAGGAGACAAAGAGAATGTGACAACCAAAGATTTCATTGATATCGCAGAGAAATATCTCGATGCGGTAAAAAACATTGGAACTGATGTTCAAATGGTATAACGAATTTGCTATGATAGGTGATCACGTTATTAATGGCACCCCTTTGGATCCGCAGATAAAAGGAAACATTATAATTGATCCACCGAGAAAACCAAAAATCGTTCTGGATAAGACCGGAAAAATTGTTGAATTGTTTATCTCTCAATCCCTGATAAAGCAATTTTATCGTCATTATAGCGAAACATTAGTACCGGAAGTGATCCATCAGATTGAGCTTTTGCCTTGTCCATGGAGAATATATCAGGCTGAACTCCTTGCCTTATTCAAGATGCAGCCTACCGAAGCGATGATGAAAGGGCGTTATTTTGAAACCCTTTGTATCGGAGCCGGTGCAGATGGTGAAGCGATCTATGATCTTCAAAGGAAAAGCAATGGTGATATGAAGATCGACCAGATAAGGATAAAACAGGCTGTGAAACGATTCCATGTTGTATGCAAAACAACGGATATTATCCTTCTCGAAGACGGTGGGAACCTTCAGTATTATCATAAAGTCAAATGGATTGATCCGGATTATCCCGATGCCCATTCTGATATCATAATCTGGATTGAGGCCACTGCGGATATTATCTCCCAGTTCCACCATGGCGAATGGAAATTCCCTTCGGCAGTAATAGATCTGAAACTGACAGGCAATATCAAATCAAAATTCGGTAAGTTCTGCTGGGGATCCCCCGAAGACATGGATCATCTGCAAGGGATATTATATGCCTGGCTGTTCGGGATGCCGTTCATCTACCTTGTCTTTGACTATCCGGCAACAAATCCTGGATACAAAATCTATCCGTTAAATACGGATATTGATAATTCTGATCCTGTATCATGTGTAATAGCAAAGGAGAGAAGAAGGAGCTTATTACAGGCGATCCGTGGAACGATAAATCAAATATTACTGGAAGAACTCCATGGTTGGCCCAAAAAGAAAAGCAGCCAGTGTGATTACTGTCCGGTGACAACATGTGAACATCATAGAAAACCAAGAATGGTATGACAATTAAAATAAAACAATCATTATGACAAGCAAACCCAAAAAAACAATTAAAAAAGTTCTGGATTTTAAAGCAAATCCGGTAGAAGTATTGACATTAGACGAACTTGAACAAACAGCAAGTGAGAGAAATTCCGGTAATAAGCCGATATTTGGTGTAGAACACCATGAACTATTTGGAATGATCATTGCAAAGATGACAAGTATGAATGTCCAGTATGATGTTCAGAAAATCTATGCCTCTGATGGTGGTGAGAAATCTTTCCGTGGAGCTTCACGTCTTCCTTATATGGAAAAAGACTTTGGAGAAAAATCTCTTCAGTCGTGGCTGCTAAGGCGTATCATCGGTTCTATCCATCTTAAACAGGGTGCATCAAAAGAATCCGTTGGATCCGTAGGTATCTCGTTCCACCAGAGAGGTATACAGATCTCTTACGGACAACACATCAAACTTTGCAAGAACATGTCTATCTATGGGATTAAAAATGTCATGTCCACATATGGAGAAGAATACAACAAGATTCCGAACATTACAAAGATGATTGAGGTCGTCGGTGATTGGGTCGCAGAACATGAACTGAAACGTGCAAGGGACTTAAAAATCATCAAACGAATGAAAGAGACATCAGTCAATTACCAGAAAGCATGCGAGATCATAGGAGAAATGAGTGTCCTGCGTATTGGTAAAGATATTCTACGTACAGAGAAACACTATGCTTTGAGCCAAACCCAGATCACCAAATTTACTGAACGATATGTCCGTGATTTCCGTGAGAATCCGGAAAATGTGAACAATCTCTGGAAGCTATATAATATGGGAACACAATTCCATAAACCGGGCGAAACAGATATTCCATTAATTGTTCCGAATAACGTAACTTTGTCGGATTATCTGATCAACAAGTTCAAGTTGGAGAATTAGCCATATTTACGATACCCCTTAGGACAGGTTGAATGATCACTCACTGAAAGGTCTCACACCCTTACTTTGGGTGATCATTCGTTATATGGCACTATATTAACAAAAATGGCAAAACTAATTAATCTCATATCATCGAATAATTTACAACGAATAATCACTACCGTTCATACAATAAGATATGACAAGGAAATCCATTCTGATATTATCGATGCCTTCAGAGAGGCCAAAAAAGCAAAAGAGGCAAACTCATCAGACAAAAGAACAAAACTTGAAATCGCATTGGCCCTTCTCAAAGAAAGAAATATCCATGAAGTAAAACTCGATGACATTTATTTAGATTATCACCCATGACAGTAACAAATTTTGAAGAGGTTACAAAAGAGTTGTCGGAAGATGAATTTTCCATGCTTCCGAATTTAATACAGATATTACAAGAACATGCTGACCAGGAAAACGCTATCTATTCCAATGACCTTTGCAGGAAGATGGCAACACGATGCAAAGTTGAAAAATTTAGCGGGCCAAGGCTTCGTAAAATGGTGAATTATTTACGGGTTAATGGTATCTTGCCGGTTATTGCGACAAGTAAAGGATATTATTTATCATATAATAAGGACATAATCGAATTACAAATCAAATCTTTATTCGAAAGAGCTTCAGCTATCCGCAAATCCGCTTACGGATTACAGAAGTTCCTTGATCCGAATTATAAACCTCAAGGTATATTGTTATAGTATGAGTAGATTATCACAAATAATAGCAGTCTTTAATATGGATACTCTCCCTGGAAAAGATAATTGGAATACCTGGTGCGACTCTATATCAAAAACGGAGGAGTTTAAAAAACTCAGAAGAAAATATCGAAATACATTAAAAAAACAAAAATCATGAAAAAAGCAATCATAGGAATAGATCCTGGCGTAAGTGGCGGAATAGCCATTTGGAAGGAAGAAATTGTAGAGGCTATCAATATGCCGAAAACAATAACCGATATTTTCAACGTCTTTACAAGCACTTCATTAAGTGGATACCTAATCTATGTTTTCATAGAGAAAGTTCATAGTATGCCAAAACAAGGCGTTGCATCATCATTTAAATTCGGGCAAGCATTTGGACGACTTGAAGCGTTCACTGTTGCCATGCGTTTCAGAACGCAATATGTGACCCCCCAAGCATGGACACGATGGTATTCTCTCGGGACAAGAGGGAAAATGTCTCCTGCGATGTGGAAGAATAAACTCAAAGAGAAAGCACAACAGCTTTATCCGGACTCCAATGTAACCAGAGAAAACGCAGACTCAGTATTAATTATGCATTATGGCCTTAGACAAATCAAAGAATCAGAAGGAATTGAGTTGTAGGCCAAAGAATGTAAGGATAGCTTACAGGTCTGATTTCATTTCAAAAGGGAAGCTACGCCACAACCTTAAATTCTGGGTTCATACGTTCCATTCAGAAGAATACGAACCTCATTATGTGGATAAGAATTTCTGGGACAAATGGATCCCATGGCTGATTCAAAAACGCATTTATATAAAAATAACAGAAACAGACGGAGTTATAAAATTATGACTGATCTTGAATTATTATATCTTGCATCGAAGATAAGGATCATCGTTCTTAGAAACGAAAAGGATTCTATCATAAAGAGATTAGGTGTTCTTAATAAAAAAGAACTAAAGTACAGGGCAAATATCGAACTTTGTATCCAAAAACTGGGTATCGACAGAATGAAAGAATTAAAGACAATTATCGAAGATGCTGAACGTAAATATAAAGTAAAATGATACTATTTAATGCGATCTCGGAGAAGATCTGGTATGTTATCCTTCCGGAAAAAGAATACGATGACATCCTACCGTTAATAGGAAACCAGCTGCCAAAAAGAGAATACAGTTTCGTTGCAATTACCAAATCAAATTATCCTGTTACATCAGTTGATTACAAGGAGATATTGAAAAAGATCGATTGGAATGAAGAGAAAGAAGTCCTTCTTATCATCACATTCACCGATGTCAAAAAGATAAAAAAACCGGAACCGGAACAAGCTGTTGAACCGGAAGCCACATTCGATTGGAAGACACCAAAAATGGATAAGCCCTACAACCCTAAAGATATTGTTATCAGGGGAAGAGAATACTATTATAGAGAACTATTAATTTTTAAATTAAAACGATGGATAAGAAACCTGAAAATATTCCGATAAGAGAGATCCCCAACAGAGAAATATGGTGTATAACAGAATTAGGTGTTTATGCAAGTAATATAAAACCACATCCAAACGATCTGGGATCCGATAAAGACTATAACTTATTCTACTATTCTCGTAGTTTAGACCAGTGGGTTCCGGCTGTTTTAAGTGAAGAAGAATACGATAAGAAAATTAAATTTGCAACAAAAGCAACCATCATATCAAAACGAAAACATTATGCCAAAAAAAACAAAAAAAAGTGAGCCATTCCCACCAGTGATCTTTTCAGATTGCCCGGTAGAAGAAAGAGAAGAATTACTATCTGCCAATGCATATGCAGTCGAAGTAGAAACATACTCAAAACCTCTTACAGAAGAACAGGTGGAACAGGCAAATGCAGAATACGCAAAACTCTCTATCGAGATTACAGCTAAAGAAGAGGAACTTGCCGCACTCAAACTTCAATACAGTACACAATTAAAACCGGCACGGGCCAGGCAAAAGATGATGCTTGTTACAATCCGTACCGGCCAGTTCTCCATGACGGACAAAGTATACCGAATGGCTGATCATGCCAATAACAATATGCATCTCTACGATAAAGAAGGAAATAAGCTTAGTACCCGAAGGTTAATGCCGAATGAGATGCAGACGACTCTTCAAAGCCATGAGTAAACTCGGAATATATTTAAGATAAATTTCCAGATCATGTCATTAAACAAAGTAAAAATTGGATCAAATATGTATCAAGGATGGATAACCCATACTTGGAATACCGTTAAAGGAATGTGCCCCCACGGATGTTCATATTGTTATATGAAACGATTTCCTCAAAAACCAATTCGCTTTGACGAAAAAGAACTCAATACAGATTTGGGTGAGAATAATTTTATTTTCGTTGGATCAAGTTGTGACATGTGGGCAACGGATATACCAAACGATTGGATTGTAAAAACTCTTCAACATTGTGGCAAATATGATCTTAATAAATACTTATTTCAAACTAAAAATCCCGAAAATATACGCAGAATACTCGTTTACGAATCCAGCGTATGCGTTACTCTGGAAACCAACCGTCACTATAAAGATATTATGAGAAATTGTCCAACTCCAACTGAAAGGGTAGATCAGATGAAATGGATTAGACACCCACTCTATATTACTATTGAACCAATTATGGATTTTGATTTACCGGAATTTATTGAGATGTTAAAAATATGTGAACCACAACAAGTAAACATCGGTGCTGATAGTAAAGGACACGGATTACCAGAACCATCCAAAGAAAAGATTGACAGGCTCATTTCAGAGTTATCAAAATACACGACAATTCATCAAAAAAATAACTTATCAAGAATAAAAAATGGTTGATAATCTCAATAAAATCATCCCCCTGCTGGAATTCGACAGTGAAGACGACTTCTATTACCTTCAAATCCTTCAACGAAAGTCAGAACATAAAGAACTCGGTTCCGCATCAAAAGTAATCCGGAACTATTTCATCAACAGCGTAGAATATTTGATTGAACACATGGATCAAATTAAAGCTCTCTGCGACCACTTTAACGCCAGGGCATGTATCCGGTTAAACAGGCGGAGTTATCGCCTTGTGGCTTATAAAACGATGGTTAATCTGGCGAATTCAATGTCGAACCAGAGTTACAACCATTGTTACCGGGTCTATGACCGTGCATGCGGACAAGGACATAATGAGAAACCGGCTCGATGGATATTGGATATTGATACCAAAATGAATAAACGGGAAATAAACAATATGGTCTTGATTGCCGAAAGGGAGTGTGAGCCGATAGGCATTAACAAATTCGTCACATTGATACCATCTAAAAAAGGAGTCCATATCATTATGAATCCGTTTAACCTAAAGCAATTCCGTGAGAAAACCTGTCCTCTTATAGACGTTCATAAAGATAATCCCACAAACTGTTATATTCCATGAGAAAATTTATAAAATATCTTAAACAAATATTTCATAACTGTCCAAAATGCGGTGCCGGATTTGTAGCTTATTCACATTCCGAATTAATCAACACCACATGGATAGAAGTATACGAATGTTCAAATTGTAAAAATAAATTTGTATGAGAAAAATGTTTCATAAACATGAATTCACTTACGGATGGGTTAATTACAGAAGCGATACAAGAATACTAACCGCTACTGTACGTTTTTGTAAAAATTGTAATAAATATCAGGAAGGATTATATTATAGAATATTCGGATTAAAGATCTTTTTTGATATAAAAGGTAAAGAAATAAAATCAAATCATTAATCATAAAAACCATTACAAATGGAAGAATTAAATGTAACAGTAAAAGAAGGTACAGAAACCTTAGAGATCAGACAAGGACAAGCATTAGAACTCCGTGAACCGGAAAAGCTTCAAATCAATGGCAATATTGATACGGTATCGAGATTTCTCGAAAAGAGAATCGCAACTATTGACCAGTTATCTGCAAATATAGAGATCAGCAGGCTGTCAGACAAGATGAGGATCGATCTTGAATTTAATGAGACAAGTTACTATGCCGGGAATGTTGTCGGTGCAATGGAACTACATGAAGACTTCGTTGCCTTCGGTATCAACACACCCACTGAAAGGAACCCGAGAGAGCTTTCTGATTTTATCAAAATGCATCGCTGGTGCTTCGAAGATAGTACGATAGCCATGAAGCTCGTTGCGGAACTCCGTGCCTTTAAAGGAAAAGTAAACAAAGACATGGAATCCAAATCTGATGATGTCGGAAACAAGCGTGACCTGATGAACCAGATCGTAGAGAGCAATATCCCCAAGGCGTTTGTTCTGCATATGCCGATCTTCAAAGGCGGAGAGAAGAAGAAATTTGAAGTTGAAATCCACATCAATCCCCGTGACCATGAAATGGATTGCCTGTTGGCAAGCGTTGAGGCCAAAGAGATAAGGATGGATTACCGGGATACCAAAATTGATATAGAGATCGAAAAGATCAGAGGAATTGCCCCTGATATATTGATATATGAAGGGTGATAAGTAGGTGGTTTGCGAGACTCCGGGTTGAAAGGCCCGGAGTTTTTTTTAACCCGTCTGGGAGATTATACAGTAACAATAGTCTCTACCAGTTCCCAATGTGTTGCACTTACTTTTACCAATGAAATTGAACCCATTGTTACGCCACCTATCGTTAATGTAGCTGCACCAACATGCGTAGGGCCATAAATTGCATCTCCCGAAGCTGCTTTTGGTACTACCGTAGCAGCAAAAGCACCAGCAGAAAACTTTTTTGTAAATTTATAAGTAGCACCGGTTTCAACAGAACTTAAAGCAGGAAGCTCCGCTTGTACGCTTGCAGATGTGATATCCATTATATACCATGAAGCATTTTCTGAATCTACTGAAAATGATGAGGTTTTATATAATGCTCCGTTACCTTGTGATTTTTCCAGTGCATTTGTAATCTGTACCTGGGGATCACTTGCAAGAGTCGAGAGGTATCCGATTTGAGTTGATGTAACAGCAGATACACTTGCAACACCACTACCATTCGTTACCATAGCTCTTGAGGGGGTGAGGGTAGCCATACGTGTCCAGGAGAAGATATTCGTTCCGGATACATCCGCATCGACAATCTTACCCGTCAGGACAAGATCACCGAATTCAAATGCGTTACCGGCTGTTACACGAAGGTATTTATCCGATGCCCCGATATCAAGTTTTCCCCATTGGCCAGCACCATCATAAACCGTAATGGCTTTTGTTGCCCCCATAGTAGTTGCGAGAATCAAATCCATCGCTAACCTCGGAGTCGTTAATTTAGCTACGCCATTGGCATCCGTTACAACAAATTGTGTAGAAGCATCAGGCGTACTTGTTCCATACTTAAATAATGCTGTTACTTCTAATCCACCGGTTACTTTCGTTTCATAGCCGGTTGATCCTGCTGTTCCACGGATTCCGACATAACCCACAGATGAGGAGTTATATGCGACATATGTATTACCTTTTACACCACCACCATTCCCGGTACCGCCATAAAGCCATAAATGCCCACCGGTAAGTGTTCCTACGTTATGTGAATGACCGCCCCTGATGTGAAGGTCGTCACCGTGAGAAGAGTCATGCTGTTTAATATAGAAATATCTGTCAGCTCCAAAATTGAAATAGGTGTTCCCGAGAAACTTCACCGGATCCGCAACTGCCGGATAGAGTTCTGATCCTGCATTTGTCCAGTAAGCTCCTGCAACCAGAGCCATAAGGCTTGTGATCGTGATCTTCTTTGGAACATTCGATGCTTCCGAGTCAACGATCGGGATCGAGTCTGCTGCAACAGGTGTTCCTTTTGCCGTCAGATAATACGGATCAAACGATACCCTGAAATTCAGCCTTTTCCCGCCTGTTACCGTTGTGTCCTGGGCCGTGATTGACAATCCGGCATTGGGAGTCCCCGGAACAGCTACGGTGGGTTCTGTCCCGTCGAGATACTCTATACTGGGTATCTGGTGTGGCCGGACAACGGTCTGCATACCGGATGCAGCACTTGTACGTATTTTGGCATTGACATCCGTACAGAGCTTTACAAGTCCCTGTCCCGCTTCCGATGCGGTATCATCCGCTTCGAGCTTGAATGCGGTGCTGTTTACCAGTTCAGAAAAACAATACTGGTTTGGACGGTTGTTCGTTACAAACCTTTTCCCTGATGTGCTTGTCGGTTGGTTAAAAAACCACGTTCTTAATTTTGGCATGACTATGTTATTTGAAATGGATCAACACTTCCTTCGATTGACATTCCACCGATCCCCTCTTCATCATCCTCATCGGTATCAAGGTCATAGATATCGAAGGCTTTACTTATTAAATCATCTTTTATTCCGTAGCATAACAGTCCTTTACGTATACATTCAATATTATAAAGGTCAATATAATATGCAGAGGTTTCTCCTTCTAAAGATTGTCTCTCTTCGATTATTTTCAAAAAAGTGAACAGGTGATGATATAATTTGAATTTCCACATTATATCCTCATCTTTTTTCCCGAACAGTTCATTGGCGATCATCTTATTAAAAAGACGATCAGATTCAACAGAAACAGCACTTATGTATTCAAATGCAAGTTCATCGGAATCGGTTACTTCCGGTATAAAATCTTCTTCGCTGAAAAAATCTGCCATCTTAAATTTCATTATCGTCATCATCATCGCAAAGGCCACAACGATCAACAATTATACTTAATTTATCTATCATAAGGGATATTGTATCAATAAGGTCTTGACGGGTATCATTGATGTTCATAATTCCCATATACTGATACTTATCCAAATAGACATATTGTTTTATCTGGAACAAGGCATGACCGATCATATCAAGATCATACTTCCTTGTTGCATAATCATCATCACAATCATCACACGGGTCACTGCAATGACATAATATATACTGGAACAACTGCATATAGCAGTCCTCTGCATCACAAAACTCATAGATAGGAAGATAAATCGTATTCTCTATTGCACTTACGGTATATACGATTTTAACCAAATATGCTCCATCACCACCTGAATCATAATCATCAAGGTCAATCAGGGCTTCACTGCCGGAAAATGTAAGCGAATCATCAACAGAAGAGTAATCTACATCGAGAAGTTCTATCGTCATAGGTATATCCACCGCCAGGTTACTCGTTATAGTCCACTCATGGCAGTCTGTCTTTGCAATCGTGAAAGGATCCCCTTCCGTCTGGGCAAGGCCGTCATCAGCCTCGGTGACGGAAGAGGTGGAACGTGAAGTCTCAAGGATATCCCTCATCTGCGCTTCCGTGATGGCAGCATAGTTTGATCCGCCAAGAGCAGTGAAGTCAATAGCCGCCCCCACATACAACCTGGCCCAGTCGTTATCGTCCCGTGGCGTAGGATCCGTGCCGGTGTCTTTTGTGTTTACCGACTTGTTGATCCAGAAGTCCCCGTCATAGAATGCTATTGCCCATGAGTCGCAATCGACTGTGACAGCATCCCAATCGATACCAGTATACATCGAAACGCTGTAAACGGTATCGTTATCCGTTGGAAATATCCATTCCGCATCCAATACGGCACTTCCCGGGTTAGCAAAGTTGGAGTTGAAGTCAGCAACGAAAGCATCGGTTGAATAAAGCATGATCCGGGATATCTTCTCCTGTGTCATGCTCACCGTGTTAACTGTCTGCGGGTACGTTGTGATGTCTTTTACCGCTATCTGGCTTTCATCAAAATCTTTGGTTAAGCCTATTGAAAATGTTGCCATGATCGTATTTTTATTTACTTACTTACAAATATACAACTCTATAAAAATTAAGTCAATACTATTCTTCCCAAATATTTTTTACATCCAAATCTTTTTTCTTCAATCCGAACGGTTCACCGACAGTATATATCTGTGATTTGCCCGGATATGTGCTTCCGATGTTCTCAAGTTTTACATTAAAAATATTCTCAAATATACCTATCCATAAACTTGCAATAATATCTACCATTGCAAATGGTCTTGAAATAAACTCAAGTAAAATCGGAAATATAAATATCGACTGCGCTGCATACTTAATATTCCTTAATATCCTCCAATCAGGTATGACACCAAGTTCATCCGGATCATCTTCATCTTCTATCACAAGCAGATTATACATCAGCATCATCACTGTAAACATCGCTACATTCGCCCCCGCCTTAGTGAGATTTCTTTTCTCCATATAATTCAGGTTCTTCCAGTTTTTAATGCTACGGCTTTTAACGGTAAGGACAATATTCCTTATAATGGTATTCACATATCCTTCCACCATCATCCTCTCCCACTGTGGAACCAATTCACCCTCTTTATTTCTGACTACAATGTATCTTCCGCCTTCGGCTAAAAATTTCTTTTCTTCGATAGCATTTGTTATCCTGGTTACTGTCCAGTTGCGAAGCTGAAAGAACATTTTCCCAATAAGGTAATTATTCAACAAACTGCGTGTTTTGTTATCGTAAGCACCAATGACATATTTATCGGCCAGGAACTTAAACTTTCGTGCTTCTTCATCAAGATATCCTCTGGTAAGTTCCTGATCGGCTTTTTGCAGTCCGTCAGATACCAGCCTCTTTTTCATAAAGTCATATAATACCTGGCCCTCTTCGGAATACTTCACCCCGTTCCATCCCAGACGCTTATCCTCTTTCGGATCATAAATAACGGTTCCGCTCTCTTCATCGTACTTATGCGCATGGTACGTTCCGTCATGCAACATCTGTGCTGTCATTATAAGACTTCTGGCATAGGTGTCAGATGCCCAGTTCATCCAGTTCATATAATGCCTGGAAAGGATGGACTTCTTCGTTTTCTGATGATACTGCATGTTGGTAAGCTCATAATCGTTCGGATTGATAAGCTGATATTGGTGCATCATCTGAGTAATCTTATGCTTATCTGTAAAAAACAATCTCGTTGCTTCTAATAAATTTTTTGATGTAAACATAACGCTTTCTTCATTCCATAAAGGCTTCATCAATGATCCGACAACACCTTCCGTATAGGAATAGACTGCATTTACGATCATCGAGATAGCACCGATATTCACATTGAAAGGCAATACAACGAAGTTAGCCAGTTCAATCCCCATAGCCAATGATTTATCGAGGTTTACCCCTGCAATATTCATATCGAGCTTTGTTCTCTCTCCCTTTATCGCCTGCTTGATGAACAGATCCGCAAACGTCATAAAGTTCTTCTCGTCGATGTCCCTGTTGTTTTGCCTCTCGATAGCCAGTATCTTAGCAGCATTTACAACCGGCATCACTTTCTCTTCATAAGTACGGTTGCGAACGGAAGACATCACGAAATAATTCAATATCAGTTCAAGGTCTTTCGACAGGTCATCATTCCTTGATTTGTCTTTCAATTCAAACTTATACGGCTCATTCTCTGAATCCACACCGCTATCCACAACATCTAATCCGAGATATTGTGACAGCCTGGTGATGGATCCCAGTTCGGTGATATCACTCGATACATCGATACCAAACTGGTACCAGAAAATATTTCCAAGGCTGTTGAGGTCTTGACCCTCATCCTGGTTTGCCTTGATATTTTCAGGATCAAGTCCCTCATACAGCGTAAATACGTCAGCAGTACGTGAAAGCCGTTTCTTCATGCCTTTAAACACATCTCCCGTGCTTATATTGGCAGAGTAGGTCTTTGTCATCAACGGAACCATTCCCGGCTTATAGCCGCCAGATGCAAGTATCTCCTCTCTTGCATTCACGATGGTATAATCTTCACCCTCTTTGGTTTTAAGTCCACGCTGAGACATTACCTTCTGGTGGAGTTTCAGTTTAGCAAGTTCTTCGTTGATAATCCCCACGATGATCTCTCCGTACTTCAGCACTTCAGGCGGAAGGTTCAGCTCCCTGGCCTTGTCAGCATTGACCTCATCTTTTGTTTTATCAGTAGTCCAATAGATGAATCCCGTCAGGTAGTCATTTCCTTTATCATCGGTTTCTCTTACAAACAGTTTGTCAAATATCTCTTCTGCTATATTGGATACCTTCCCCTTGATAGGATTGCCAAAGGTGTTATAGAAATATTCAAATCCCCCGCCCTTTTCTTTCAACGGCTTGAGAACCTTATTGAATTCCCTGTTTACATCCCCCGATGCGTCCAGTACCAGTTTCCTGATACGTTGTACATTCTCTCCGCCAATAGAATTCCCGTCATGGATAAACAACATCGTCTGGTTGATACGTGTATGAGGGTTTATCTGTGCCTGGTTCAACGGCATATCGTGATACCATGACAGCAGCTCATACAATAACCGCATCTCACGGATGATATCTATGGCATATTCAGTATTCAGGTCGCTTTTCTTTTTCAGGTTCCGTTCAAGATACAACAGACGGTGGCGAAGGATCACTTTCTTCTCTTCCGTTGTGACAGGCTCCTCCCCGTTCTCCATGATCACCTTTTCAAGTCCATGGTCTTTCATATCCCGTGCCTGGTAAAAGCCTGATAGCTCTCTCCAAAGGTCAATATCGGCATAACGGATGTTCTTCTCCTGGAACAACTCCTGCATCTCTTTCGAGAGGATCTCCATGAAGTCATCGTATTTGCCCATGGCCTTTATGTTGTTGTTCATTTCATACTGGTCGATGTTCTTATACACGACCTTGCTTCTCCTCAGCCCGATAACGGCCATGTCAGATATACTCACACTGCTGTCGGCCAGAAGGTGATTCGCCAAAAGCTGTACCATCATCCTCCTGGTATCGGCATTGTTGTTGGTCAGGGTGATATCATTGAAGAGTTTTATTTTTCTTACAAGATAATCACTGTAAAACCGTCTTAGCATATTTCCCCTTATAGAACGGCTCCCTGTCCCCTCAAGCGTGTTCGATGTGATATCATAGATGGATAGATTTATCTGGCCGTCTTTATTGTATTCGATAGCGATCAACGGATCAAACCCTTTGAACATCGGGTTATAAAGGTGCTTCATGCCTTCTATATTGGCAAGGTCGCTGTAACGGGCAAACTTGGTGTGTTTGGTGTAAAGGATAGCACGTTTAAGCTTATTCATCACATCCATAGTGTAATAACCGAATTCTTCGCCTGTCTCCCGTTGCGTGTAACGGATGTTCTTTTCGATGCTCGCACCGTCATTAAGCCAGTCACGGCTGTCAGGAACGATCTCGTTATCCATCCTGTCATGCACCTTCATCAACTCCTTTATCCTGGCCTCGTTCTCAACAGAGTTCAGATCCCCACTGAAGTTTACCTCATATCCCACATAGAAAGAGGGGAGATTCCCATATCTGCGAATGATGTTCTTTACGTTCTCAAGGTTGATCTTGGCAAGCAGAGGCTCGTCTTTCTCCATGTCATAGACAGTGGCATCGAAGAAGTCTTTGACGTTTTTGATCCCGCCATTCTCAAACCGTGACTCCACCGTACGGGAATGCATCAGCTTTTTAAGCTGGTCGCTGGTGATGGTACTCAACATACCACCTTTGGTTGAGCTTTTAATGATGATGTCTGCAAGGGAAGAGATAGACAGGTCAGAGAATTCGTTTGCCGGGACACGAAGGGCGTAGTTATCGACATTAAACAGATCAAATACGAAACTCTGTATCATATCCCAGAACTCCGACACTTTATCGCTGATGCGTTCAAAGATGGTCTTTGATGTCTGTTCCAGTTCCGGCATCGGTTTGCCTGACAGGAACGCCATCACTTTCTCGGCACTCTTGAATCCGACAACGGTTGCTATGACCTCATCAACAAGGTCTTCATTGCTCTTTTCCGAATACAGCTTTTTAACCACCTGTACGACAGGATCATCAGATTTTATCATCTCCAATGCCTCATCCACAAGACCGGAATACATCTCCGGATTAAGATTCTTTGCTATCTCTAAAAAGATATGCGTTGCCTCATGGAACGGATCATGGGGGTTTATCTTTGACAGGTTCAAATGAACGATACCGCCATGGATATATGATTTCATCGAAGGGTGCAGTGCCGTACTCTTATCAACGAACGAATATTTAATGTTCGGGAAGACTTTCTGTACGTGATCTATTATCGTTACTAATCCATCACTGCTCTTTACCGCCTGTGTCAGCCTGGTGTAATTAGGTTCATTGATGCGTGATTCAACAACATCGCTTGGCATCATAGGAGAGTACGAAACCATCCTTGTATCATCGATTTTTATCAGGTTTGCGTTGACGGTTCTTCCGGTAGGAATAACCTGGATAGTGGTGTCTTTGTTGAATTTTCTCTTTGCCCAATTCTTGAACTCGATGAAATATCTCCCGACAGGGATGACTGCATTTTCTCCTGCCATCAGTCGAAGCATTTCTTCAAAAGGCATGTTTATCGAAGATATATTATCAGTAAGCGTATTCTTGCCGGTATAAGAATTCATCCACATATAGTACGGACTCACGACAGGTTTGGTGTAATCACCAAATTCATCCTGTTCTATGATCATCGGATCCTCTTTATAGGACATGTTCAGCCTCACCAGATCAGCACCGGTGTATTGTCCTATGACAGACTCATTAACCCTGTAACTGAAATCGTAAGGAATAAGCTTGTGTGTCTTTACCAGTATCTCTCTGGCTGCAAGGTCGGTGTCGATGACAGCATCTTCCATCCATGCCGAGAACTCGATCTCGATCTCCGAGTCGAGGATGGCACTGAAGCTCCCGTTGGGATTGTTAAATCCATACACCAATGCGGAATACAGCCTGAACACACTTTTTATCTCTTCCGGCAGTTTCTCAAAGTCACTCTCCATCTCCGAAAGGACTTCCGGTGGAACCTGTCTGCTATGGGTAAGTTCTATGATAAGGTGATTATCGGACTTACGGCTTACGACACTCAATGAAGAGATGAATTTATTGTCATTATAGACATCTTTGAGTTCTCTCAAATAATACGGCATGGAGAGAACAAATACGGTGCGGTCTTCAATCTCGGAGAAGTCGAAGTTATTTTGCGTATACCCGTTCTCTGTCAGGAAATTATTGTTGTACTCTACGTTGGTGTAATTATCCGATATGAACTGCCCCAGAATATAATCACTGAATCCCCTCTCGAAAGCCTTGTACGCAGACTTATCGAATATCCTGTCCTTGCGGATCATCTTCAGTGCGGTATCAAAAGTCTGGTTGTACATCTCTTCCATGGGGATATAGCTGATCATCTCTTTGACACGAACCAACGACTCAAGCTCCGCAATCATGTGCGGGAACTCTTTCACAACTTCTGCTATATTGAACTTCTCACGGATCTTACGTTCATTCTCTTCAAGGTTCTTCACCCTGTTGATAAGGTTCGGCCCTGTCTTTGTTTCCTCATCCTCATCGGCCAGCATCTCATCATCTTCTTCCACATCCTCATTGGCATAAAGGTCTTCATCGGTATAGAGGTTGGCAACACGCTGTCCGACTGCGAACTCCACTTGCTCTTTCATGTCCGGGACAGGCAACTCTTCTTTGATATCCGCATACTCTACATCTTCATTGTTTGCCCTCATCGCAAGGATAGGAGAAAGGTAGTTGGTCAGTTCGATGCCCATGTCATACTGTACATTGGCTATCTTACGGTTCAGATCGAACAGGCTTCCTTTTATCCCACTGATAAGCGTTGCGACATCACCGAACCTTCTAAGTTGTTCTCCCGTATGCGTATACTGGCGAAGGCGGTGACGGATATCGATAGGTTTCATCCCCTCTTCCCAGAGTCCGTTTGCCAATAATACATCTTCCTGGTCGATCCTTTCAGTGTTCTTCTTCGTTACATTGGGAAGGTGCCTGAACAGCTTCTTTTTGAACTGTTGGGTGATATGGTTCTGGGAGTTGTTCGATGCCTTGAGGACTTGATCCGAATTGAGGATCTTTACCATCTTATCAAGAAGGTTTTTGTATCCCCTTTCCTTATCGGCCTCGTTATAGCCTTCGAACAGGATCCCTGCTATAAGCGGTGATGTCTGGGTGTTGACGTTCAGCATCCCGAGCAGTCCCCCGAGCTTTGCATTATCGGTGGCCGCATTGACAAGGATGGAAATAGCACGGATTGACTCCATGAATTTCTCATCATTTGTAAATATCGTGTTCGGGAACAATTCATTGCGTATCTTCTGCGGTAACGAAGCCATCTTGTAAAAATAGTTAGACAGGTTGACAAAATGGCCCACCATGATCTTTCCATCGGTGTTTACATCACTCATGCGTACAGCCGATCCCAAGTTGTTCGGAAGGAATTCACGTATCTCTTTGTTCTCATACAATTCATCACGCAGATCAACGAGTTCATCCACCGTAATCCTCGAAAGGATAAATTCATAGTTCAACGGGTTATCGTAAAACCTCTTGATGGTCTCAAACAAACGGTTGGATGTGGCATCCGTGTTATATCCCTTTTCTGTGATACTGCGATAGATCACGTTCAACTGGTCTGCATCCCAATCGGAACCGTCAAGGATGTTCTTTTCAGCAGATATATACAGGGTGTTCTCCACTCCGTTATCGAAAGCTACAATACGCCCCATAGCACCCATCGAAGCAATCGTTGTAGGAATCCTTACAAAGAATACGTCCAGTGCATCATTGAAATTACGGAAGTAGCTGGCGTAGAGTTTTGCCATGATCACCTTCTTCGCCTCACCGGTGACTTTAGGGACATAAGTCTTTTCCAGTGTAAGGATGTTGCTGACTTCCTGTATCTCCAAATCCTGTCCCGAAAGCTGCGTAAGTTGCTTGGTATTCAATGCAGCGTATCTGCGGTTTACCTCTTCGCTTACTTCGCTGTAAAAATCAATGTCATTTTCCATGAACAGCTTCACAAGCTCTTCTTCGGTTCTCTTCTCCGATGTCGGCTCATAAAGGCTTGTTTTTTCACCGGGGAAACTTTCTCCCGCTTCATTTGTTTCAATAAGGCGGTAAGACATGGCCTGCTGAAGTGTCGTCTCGGCAGATAATCCGAACTTCTCACGGTCTTTGAACGGTGCTATGACCTGGGCGGGACGGTATACGACATTTGAAGGATCACTGTTTATATGTTCAATAAGGTCTTCGTAGTATTCTATCGGAGTCCCTTTATATTCGTACTGTATGGGTTTAAGGTTTTCCGTTGTATAATTTTCAGGAAGGACATCTACATCTTCTTTCAGCATCGGCTGTCCGTCTATCCAGATGATCCTGGGCATAGAGAACGCCTGCACATGGAAAGCACCAGGCAATCTCGGTGTGAGAGCCTTGTTCAGCCGGTTGATTACAGCCTGGTGGGACTTATCCCTGTAAACGAACGGATCGATGTTTTGGTCACGCACCATATCCATCATCTTCATCGGGTCTTCCGAACGGAAAAGCTGGTCTTTGACGGCACCACGGATGAACTTCGTCTGGGTTTCTTTCTTGACGACCTTTTCCATGGTACGGTTCTCTTTGTCCGTGTAGTCTTTAAAGATGCTGTTTATGCTTTCAGCGATCTCGATGTTATGAGAACCGGCTATGATATTATAAAGTATCTGCCTGGGAGTAGATGTATACGGATCAATGGTATCCTGTTTGGTGATGACCTGTACCCTCAATGTACGGTTGCTGACATCAATGGTGTTATCCGGATTATTGTCTTTCGGATTAAAGATAGCGTTACCATTTGCGTCTGTACGTATCGGGTTGATATTGGTGATCGCCCACTTCGATCCACTCTCAAAGACAGTGTAATCGATCATATCCTGGCGGTGTTCTTTTCCTTCATCCTCAAGGTAATAGATGATCTCGTTAATGGCATCATACCATGACATCTTCCCACGCCCAAGGTTATCAAGCAGCCGGTGATAAAGATGATCCCCGAGCATAAACCTCGTCAGGCCGTGATAGAACGGATCATTCTGAAATGCGGATGCACTTGTAGGAAACTGGTTGAACTTGAAGTATATTTTCTTCCCGGTAGCGGGATGTGTGTAAAAGTTCATCGTCTTAAAGCTCCCGTTGCCGAGATTAGATATAATACTCCCCGATTGTATCCGCATCATCTGCTGGAATACCGGGTTCAGGATAGATGCTCCGTCAGTGATCTTCAGATCCTTTCGTATGACACCACTCTTCTGAAGCTGTTCAAACAGAGTGTTGTTGCCACGCAAGTCCTCGGTGATATATACCCGTGAGCTTTCTCCCATCAGGTTATTGTCCCGGTGGAAGTCGATGTCGAACGTGTTCCCCGGGGCGATAGGCCCTGCACCACGCTTGATATAGTCTATGACATCTTCATATTCATACGAAGAGCCACGGATTAGCGTTCCGAGAGATTCCCCAAGGATATAATGGCTCCAAAAAGCGGTTTCAAGGAACGGGTTCATGTTCCCCTTGTCATCGAGATAATTGTTTTCCGCAACCTCTTTGCGGAACTGCTTGATAACCTCGTTGGGTTTGCTTACGGCTTCACCACGCTGGTTCTTGATCTTTTCTTTATCAAGGTTGAGCCTGTCTACCAGTGCATTGTTCTTTGCTTTCTTTGCCTTGTTGATACGATCCTGTATCTCATCTGTCTTGACTTTGAACTCCGCATAGATCTTATCTCTTTCCGCAATCCAGCTTCCAAGGTCTTTTCCCTGGATCTGGTATTTGTCAAAAATATACAGATCCGCCTTCGACATCTTATATCCGGACTCCTTTAGATCCTGTCCGAATGATTCGAAGTGATTTCCGAACGCCCTTTTGACATCCGTGACATGATCTTTGAGGTATTCGGCATAATTAGATGCCTTCTGATCAAACGAATCATATGTTAAATCCAGCAACGGGTTTCCTCTCTGGGTGATCTCGTTGCCCTGGTGTATCCTTCCGCCTACGATAATGTATTCCCCGCCACGTTTTAGCTCCTTTAAGATTTGTCTTCCTTTTGTTGAGGTCTTTTGGACAGATTTCTCCGGTGTGATGGCATTCCATTTGGCCTTTTTCTGTTCCATCACATTGACGTAATATGTCTTTAGCTCATAAAGAGTTGGCAGTATGGCAGCATAATTAACCTCAACGGACTTCAATGAAGGCTTATTATTGAATGATCCCTTTTCAACGTTGGCGATCTGCTGCATCCCACGAAGACCTTTGAATCCCCAGTGGATGAACGGCATAGCACTTTTATCAGCCAATGGATCAATAATAGAGGGAACATACTGATATACCGTGTCTCCGAGCAATGCTTTTTTAAGTGATTCCAGCACTGCCTGGAACTTATTTTTCTTTGACAGCTTCCAGAACAAACTACCGCTATCGACATATTCAAAGCCGGAGATGAAATTGAGATGGTCAAATTCTATTTTACCGGATAATATAGGATTATTATAAAGGGTTCTTCCATCAGGAGTCATCCCGCCATAGAAAGGATTTCCTTCGGTGAATGCACCATCATCCAAAACGAGCTTACGCAGAAGTACCGAAGACTTCTGTTTTTCTTTGGTGGGCATAGGAAGGCGGTCAGACAGAAATGATCCGTTCTGGAATCCGTATGACGGGTTTCCTTCCGGATTGATGGACATCGGGTTGTTCAACTGGTAATTAAATGTCAGGGCACGTTCGGAGATAGACTCTATTGCTCTCCAAAAATCAAGCGGTGTGGGTGCGTTCATAAGCGTACCACGGCTCTTTTCATCAAGATTAGAAAGGTCTTCCGGACGAAGCTCCTTGCTGTAATAGTCCTTGTAGATGTTATTCAGAAGCGAATACATCCCATCGGTCTTCTCATCGAACAATTTTATCAGATCCTTCGCTTTGATCTCTTTATTGAAGAATTTCTCTTCGTTCTGCTGGATGACGGGATATATCAATGAGTTCACTTTCAAAGAGAGCATGAAAGCATAAACATGGTCTTCCAGGTAACGATACGTTCTCTCCGGCTGAACCCTTAAATCCTCTTTTACCTTCTTTGGGTCATAGATGTTTTCAAGCAGATCGATCTCGGTGTCAATGCCGATAAACGAAAGCAGTTCTTTCATCGAAGAGAAGTTCACGTTGCCGGAATCCTTTTTTGTTTTACGGGGAGGCATCTTGACCATCAGCGTCCCTTCAATATCATATACACCGTCTTTGGTTACTGTATACGTATGATCCGCATGTCCTTCAGTAAGTGCATTGATGATTTTATTGTTCAGTCCACTGTCATTATATGAACTGATCCGGTTGATAACGGCTGATTTGGTGTCTTTCTTCTTCATCAGCCGTTCATGGTTGGTGACAGGCTGTAACTTGAAATCCCTTAGATTGTACGGGGCAACAGCCTTTTCACTCATGCGGTTGAACAATGTCAGGTAATAATACTTCAATCCGGATATCAGTGATTCATATGTTCGTATCTTATCCCTGTATTCCTCTTCCGTAAGCTTATATCCAAGCTGGCGTACACTTCCCTCACCGGTGAAGAACTTATGTATCCTTCCTTTTTTGTAATAATCATTCATTATCTGCATGTACCCGAGTCCGATCAGCTTCTCGGTGCCTTCTTTGTTTTTATCGTTCCGGTGATCCACATGGCCTATCACATTGTAATCATGCGTAAACCTGATCCGTTGTGTCCGTGGATCCACAATCCTGTTACCGAATTCAACCAGGAAACTAAATATCGTATTCTTGTCAACGCTGTCGGGCATCTCTTTGAGCATCTCTTCAAGGACATTCATCCATGCATCCGTCCTGAACTTCGTCTGTTCGGATTTCAGGCGGAACATGGAATATGTCAACAGGGCGTGAAGACGACTCGGGTTGACATGTCCATACGGCTGATTGTTGCTGTCCTTGAATTTCATTGTACTATGGTTGTACAACGGGATAGCGGAATACATGGCCGTAAGCATCGGGTTCATAGTATCAAACGGGTTGATATCGGCCCCCTCTTCCCTTGGATCTTTGAATATAATGTTTGCGAAATTCCCTACTTCCTGGTTTGGATTGGCAAGTATGGATTCAAGGTTCAAATGCGATAATGCCCTCTGGACGAAAATATAAAGCATGCTCTTGCCGTGATTGTATCTCCCCAGGTTAAACACTTCATAGCTTTTTAAAAACGTATAAGCAAGGCGTGAATTGCTCTGTTCGGCATATCGCTGTACCCCCAGGTATTGCTCGACGGTGACATCCGCCATCGGGACATCCTCGACCTCTATCACTTCTTTACCCTGCAACATCGTGAATGATACCGGGTTCACGATCTCACCATCTTCGTTCTTTTTAGTATAATACTTCCATGCATTAAGGTAGTAGTTGTGAGCTTTGATGATAGCCTCCCATGTGGAACGTCCGGCCATGCGTGGGTTCATGGTCTTTGCCGTTGGAAGGAAGTTATTGAATATCTTCGGGATAACCTCATTTTCAAGGATCCTGTTGATGTTGGTCTCGTTGCCGAACCTGGATATCGAAATATTCCGTGCGGAAGAGTTGCTGTATTTGTTTACAACAACCTTCGACATCTGATCGTTTACAACCTCATGGTTTCTCGCATTGTCTTTTGCGAATACCCCCCTGTCAGCAGCGTATAATACGCCAAGCAAGGATGTTCTATGTCTCATGTACTTATCTATAAAGGCCCTGATAAAATGCAGCCATTTCTGAAGAAGCGTTTTCCCTCTCGGAGTGAAAGTGGTCTTATATGATCCGTCTTCGAAAATAACAGCCATATATTCATAAGCATCCCTGTCTGTTATGTCCTGTTCACGGTTATACTCGTAAATGGTATCCCCTTCTTCTTTTGTGTATTTGACGCTTACCATCCTCTTCTTTGTATCTTTAAGAAGGCTGGCTCTCTCCCTCGGACTCAACAGCACACCGGTAATAAAGTGCATCGCCTCGTGGCGTGGAGTAAGGTGTTCCACTTTCCCGTCAAAGGTTGAAAAACGGATCATCCCCTTGTCGAACAAACCAAATACCTTTTTATTATACTGGTTGCGAAGGATGTTATTTTTAATATCTAAATTTTTCGTGTAAAGGTGTTTCTTTACGTTCTCCGATCCGAGAATATCGATAAGGATCCCTTTGGCCTGTTCAACGTCTATCAAGCTAAAACTCAACGGAGTGTATGACATCTCGCTTGAGAACGGGATAAATTCAGTCCCGTCACCAAGGGGAGTACCCACATGCTTGATCGTCCTTACGGCCTCTTCATCCCCCCTGAAATCAGACGGTGAAAACCATAACGATACATTGGAGAAATCTATCCCTTCAGCCTCGATCTTGCTGAAGTCAACGGTTTTCGAGTCGATATACGGATTGTAATACATATCACCACCGGTTTCTCCCTGTACCGCTTTTACAACGAATTCATCAAATATGAATTTTATCTGGTCGAGATAATGGCTAATCCGTGTATCCTCATCTCCCCGGTAAATGATATTCAGGTAATTCTTTTTATTGACATACATATAAGGAGAGAACGTATCTTTCGTTGTCAGCCCACCCTCTTCATCCTTTTCCGTGAAAAATGATTTGTTTGCCATGATCAACTGAAATCCTGTGGAGTTTTCCAGCTTAATCTTTTTTTGCCTCAATGAAAGGTTCTTGTCATCGATAATGTTTTTTAAATTATCAAATTCATCTTTGACCTGTTGCTTGTAATCATTCCACTCCTGATCGTTCTCCCCGCCATGGATCTTTTTACCGTCAAAATAGACTACCGTTGGTTCGGCAGAACCACGATTAAATGATACGGCAAACCGTTTTCTCTCAATCCCGATATCGGATATCTCAACGGCTGTGGTGTCAACGGTAAAACCATGCGGTTTTGCCATATTAAGAAGCTCTGTGAGGGTTTTTGTCGTCCGTTTACCATCACGTACCATTCTTCCGCTTGAAGCCTCTACAAGCTCTGTATCTAAATCTCCCCTCATCTTGGCATCTCGCATGGTACGCAACCGGTGCTTGTTCATCTCCACAAGGAACTCTCTCCAATTACGCTGGCTGGTTTCTGTTGACTTCGCCTTATCACGATTTATCTCCGAGAGAAATGCGTTTTCAAAGATTTTATCCAAAAACGCCTCGTCGCTTAACCCGTTTGTCGTCTGCCCTTCCGCCAGGTTAAGGTACTCTTCCGCCATCTTACGCTGTTTTGACCTGTCAAACAGTCCGACAGCAGTAAAAGAGGCATCCTTGAAGTCATATTCGACTTGGGAATCATTGCTCAACACATTCAACCCGAGAGTCCTGATGTCCTTTATCGTTAACTCGTAACTGAATATCTTTGACAGTTCTTCTAAAAACGGCTTATCGAAAAATTCTTTTATTGAATCCTCACTGATGGCATTGACCATAACGTGATCGAATTTCCTCGATTTGCTTTTGATGGTTCCGTCTTTGGCGATGTCCATGAGGTTCACACTGGGCAGATACCTTTTTACAACCCTCGTCTGTTTCGAGTTGATAAACCTTTCAGTCACAAGGCTTCTCGCTTTGAGCAACTTATTCTCATCCTGGTTCCAGAATGATATGTCATTGGCGAACTCTTTAAAAGAGATATTATATACATCTGCAATATCAGCAGACAATGCAGGGAAATGTGGTGTGAAAGAGATAAGTCTTCTGTTCTCTGCATCGGAGAATTTCAATGCCGATTCGATGAACATATACTCAAAATATTCGATGTCCATGAAGTTAAACCCGTGTGCAAGAAAGTCCGGTAATGTCATCTTTTGCTCAACCCGGTTTTGCATCAGGTGAACATATGTCGTGACCTCTTTTCCTTCGGTCTTCTTTGTGATCTTCGTGATAACGGACGGAATATTGGAATCGTCAACGAAATATTTATCAGGTTCAATGGAAACCCTTGGATCGGAGAACTTCATTCCTTTTAAACTGTCATCGGCAACACGTTCGACTTCAAAATACTCCTCTTCGGTAGGTGTCTGCGGTTCGGTGATACCGAGATCGGAAATGAACGATACCTGGCTGGCCGACTTTAACGCTTCAAGCTTCTCTTTCGATGTAAGCGTTTTCAGTGGACTGAACCGGTATTGGACAGGGATCCCTTCTCCGGTTTCTTTCTTCGTTTCAAAACGGAATGTGTGTAAATGCACGTTGTTGACGAGCATGCCCATATCATTGACCATGGCCATATAAGCACCGAGTTGTGCCTGTAACATCGGCTTGTTGTCTAATGCCTGGGACTCTTTTGCCTTCGAGTGGTTAAGGTGAAGGATATCCACGATAGGGACTATCTCCCCCTCTTTTTTGGTATATCCCACGAACTTGATAGCGAACGGATTTGCCTGTACCTTGTTGTTTCCTTTTTCAGTCTTAATGACAGGGGAGATAACCGTATTTATATCATGAAGGAATTCACGTACATCATCCCTTAATTCAATGGCATTGAGAAAAGAACGGACAAAGGCTTCCGGTTCGTTGATCTTATCATCACCAACCATGGCCTGTGCATTTTTAACAAGCTCATCAAAGAGAGGTTCACTCGGGTTGAGATGATACTTCATCAGGTTGTGATAGAACAATCCCCTTGCCTTGGCTCCCGGATCAGCACCGATCTTCAGCTTCTCGTTGATCAGATCGGAGATATGCGTAAACGATTCGCTTATCTGCTGACGCTTGAGCCTGGTGTTTTGTTTCTTTGTCTCGGAACGGACATCTTCGGGATCAGCAGCCTCATAAGTGTTAGCGTGCTTTTCCGTTCCCGGTGGTGTTGGCGGGGTAACGACTCCGCCATCCTCTTTGAATTTACTTAATACGGCATCCAGCCGTTCACGGAAGTCTTTAAAGAAACCCTGTACGTTCTCCCTGTTGTATTTATACTCTCCTATATGATCCACCTTATCCTGTACGGTATCATGGACGATAGCCACGTACTCTACCTGGCGTGTGGTTCCGGTAAGGATATTGCGGATCTTAAACAGGTTGGTCTGGTATTCAAAATCGGATGTGGCACTGTCAAAGTTGTATGCGAAGAACACATTCTCTGCCGACAATCCGGATACGAGCTTTTCCCGATCCTGTTTTATTCCCTGCGGATAGAGATGTTTGATCAGGCGTTGAGGTATCTCATAACCTTTTGAGATGAAATACTCCCTGAACATCAACTCTGCTTCCTGGTCACGGACAATCAGGACAACTTCTTCAGGCCCGATGCCGGGATCTATCTCCTGGTTGTCGTTTGTTATCCTCAAAAGGAATGAATCAAGAACGTCATTTATTGTAAGGAATGACTCAACGCCATGCTTGCCGCCATCTTCATCGACAGAATATCCATAGTTATCAATCTCTATTTTGGCATTCGATGTGGAAGACTTCTGGCTTCTTAATTTGTTCTGGAATGCATGAAAGACTTTTTTCCCGGTACGGTGAACAATATTCAACGGGGATGTCCTCTCGCTGGAATAGTTATACCATAACGCATCATAATCTCCTTTTGCCTCTTGCTTTACCACCTGGGTATCATCACCGACAAAGAATACGGGAAGTTGCGTGGCCGTATTTATCGTGTTGAGCTTTTCGCCAAGGTCAATAGTCTGTTGTTCGCCATGAAGGGAAACCTCATCCACCCATAATAAATCATATTGGTTATTGAGGTCTTTGTCGAGCATCTCATCGGTGTATATGATATCAAACTCACCATTCTCAAGCTTATCGTTTGCAATTTCTTTCTGCTTAAGATACCCGTTGGCAAGGTCATACGTAGACACTACAACACCGATTTTCAACGGACGCTTCATCAGGTTAGACAAAACGCCTATCATGTCCGTAAATAGTTGCGTTGACTTGCCTGTTCCACCATATCCCCTTACAAGGATAGAATTGAGTATCTTCTGGATGTTCTCTCCGATCACTGACGTACCGCCCGTGACAAGCGGGTTTGCCGGACTGAAATAGAATCCTATTGCATGAAGCAATACGTTCTCCTGGTCGATGGTAGGGGCAAAGGTACGCTTGCCGTTTTTGAACATCTCTTCTTTCTCTGCGATATAGTCTTTGATAGCAATATAGATCGAAGAGTATTTTGGTTTCCTGTTTCTTCCGTATTCATTCCAACGGTGGACGTTGGTGGCAAGGTGAAAGAGGTATTCATCTGAATAGTTTCCCTGCGATCCGCCTTGTTGAAAAGATATCCTTCCGCTTTCATAGCCGTGTCTGGTTGAACCACCTTCGATACGAACAGATTCGGTAGCCGGTTTTAATGCAACATTGTCATTGAAGTCATTCAGCACAGAATAGGTATAATTTATAACGCCTTTCTCTTTCAGGTTTTGCTCGGTAAGAAGACCAATCATAACGCCAATATCTTTTACCAGCCAATCCAGCTTTCCGGACAATGAATCAATCGCTTCAACAACAAGTGCGTCGATCTCATTCATTAGATTCTGGACTTGTTGCACATCAACTTTCCCATCAACGAAATCCCTCCATAATCCTTCAAGAAATTTCCTGTCGTCACCTTTATAGCCAGCCTCTTCTAATTTCGCCCAGATAGCACTTAATATTCCATCAAGTTCATTTAGTGACGGTGTATCTTTATCAGTCTCATGGGGAATATTAAACTGATGAATATCATTCAGGATCCCGATCTTCAGATCCGTCTGTTGGATCCTCTGGCGGAAGTTTTCCTTATCCATCGATGCCTGGGCGTTTTGTGCAGCACGCTGAACCTTATTTAATGTATTCTTTATGGTCTTGAATGATTCAAGGATAGCCTCACGATCACCTTCCATTAACCTTTGATTCGGAGTATGGACAATAGGACTATGCTCATAGGTGTCATCATTTCTTTCCACTTTCTGCTGAAATAACGGATAATTGACATCAACCCATCTTTCAAGACGTTCAAGATATTGCAACATGACATTGATATCTTTCAAAACAGTATCCGGATTATCAACATCCTGTTCATTCTTTTCGTCAGCGAATATTTTATGTTTTGAATAAAGATCACCTATTGTAAACACTCCGTCAGGTGTCCTGATGATCGCTTCATTAAACATTTGGTTAAAAGCTTTTACCAATCTTTTTAACCTTTCCCCTTCGGCAAACTGGCTGAAATCTTCTATTGGTGCTGACCTGTCCATTTTTTCTGCTGATGCTATAATACCGGAAATCATATCATAATTCATTTCCAGGTCAATATTCATCCCCGTCAGATCAGCTTTGCTTTTATCGTAGTCGGCTTTAAGCTCTCCCTGTAAACGGGACAGGACATCCGCAGAACGCCTTGCGAAAAGGTTGTAGGCAGCGTTGGATTCATCGGTAAGGGCCTCCGCAGATGTTTTTCCCACCCGTTCCATTACGGTATTTATATCATAAAGCAAAGAACTAAATCCTTCACGGAATGAATTAAGTCCTTCGGTAAAAGTTTCTTCTGCACCAGCCTCGCCCTTCTGACGTAGTTGTGCGATGTTATCAAGGGTTTCGGATACGGCATCGAGTTGGGTTTCAATACCGGACATGATACCGGAAATCTCTTCATCGGGTATAGCCTCTTTGATCTCGGCATTATATTGCTGAACAATGTCATCCATTTTAATGCCAAGGTCGTGCAGAATGGCGTTTTCGTTATTCTTGTAATCCTGAATTATAGAGTTAATACCCGGAAGCTCATTTGTGGCAATGAACCATTTGCTCATCATCTCATTCATCTTCTTCCGGTCAGTGAGATAATTCTTTTTGTATTCGGCTTTCTTTCGCTGGATTTCTTTCTGGTATTCATCCTCAACGATCTTATGCATCTTACTGTCGATACCAAATGCTTTCGTTATCCCGAGTTTAATACCCCTTGCACGTTTTCCGGAACGTATCTCATGGATAATAGCCTCTTTTGATGTATTTGCAATGGCTGCATTTTCTGCCTGGCGATCAATGAAATGATCAAAGAGTTCTATTGTGTTCCACTGATCAGTATATCTTATGCTATATTTTCCCGGTTTACCATTGAACTCACCAGGCTTTGGCGTTACAATATCATCGAGTTGTTTTTGATGAGTCTTTACCAGATCTTTGAGTTGATCTTCTTTCATACCAGCTTTTATGCCTGTATCAACATCCTCTTCTAATGGCTCATTATTACTAACACTTACAATAGCAGCCTGTACCTTCTCTATTTTTCCTGCCGCCCGAGCTGCTTCCGCCCCGAGTTTCATATTTGAATTATACGCCAACCTCGCCTCTTTGGAGTCAAGGCCGTACTTCTTTATGATGTTCTCCCAGAACTCAACCTCCTGGATAATCAGGTCAACCCTTGTCATCCTTTTGCTTTCATCCACATTATCAGTAACACCACCATCAGCAGTCTTAAACACACCAAGAGCATCTTCATTATCTTTCTCCATCTCCCTGTATGTTTCCCTTAACTGATCTTTCATTCCGGGATTTTTAACAGATTGATAAGCAAAATCAATAACTGTTGTCTGAACATGCTTTTGGTTTCCTCCGCCTATCATACCAACAGCCAACCACGTAGAAAGAGCGGCCATAGCCATCTCTTCTGCCGTATTCCCGCCTGTCAGCAATGCCTCACCGGATAATATCTTATCAGAGAATGCCCTCCTGTCAGTATCTTCACGGTACTGATCTTTTGAGACAAGTGACCAATCATTCGGATTATCTTTTCTTGTCTTTACAAAATAATCACCGGACACAACATTCTGCCCTGGACGATTCAATCCAACAGGATCAGTATAAATGTATTTATCATACTCTTCAATAAATTCGTTAGCTACATTCTTATTGTAACCATTATAGAACATGTTGATAACATCATAGAATTTTCCTTCAATTCCTTCCTCAAATCCCTCTTCAATACCAGCAAACCCAACCCGAAAGAATTTATTCGTTCCGGCAAGATCCCTTGTATATTTTCTTGCTTGTGAAAGTCGAGTAAAAGCCTTCTGGATTACCCTTCCTTTCATTGTTTCAGAGAATCTTGGGAAATAAGTATTCGCATTTTTCAGAGTTTCATCAAAGACATTAGTGTATAATTGCCCTGCCTTCATACGACTCGCCTTTGTCCCAAAAGATCCCATCATAGCATTTACACCAAAACGCTGAACAATATTAGCACTTAAAACCCTTTCAGATAGAATTGTAGCATTAATAAACAATGGCAATATCATTTCGATATCATTCTTCGAATACCCAAGGCGTTCCAACTCTTCTTTTATTCCAGAACCAGCTTCAGCACCCCCAACACCAAAAGAAGCGTTCATTCCAATACGCATACCGGCAGTTGCCCCAAATCCAATACCTCTCGCTAATCCCCCAATAAGACCACCAGTAGCCATCATGCCAAACATCTGTGTTGTCCCATTCATTAAATTAAACAATCCGGATGACCATGATTCAAAAGCTCCTCTTCTTTCATCTTCATTTTGAGGAGACATCCAGTTGGCATCATTTATTGCATCTACTCCAAATCTATTATACCATGTATCTGGATTATAATAATCCAAATCAAGCCGCATCGCTTTATCAGACCAAGTAAAAAAATTTGATACTGCTGTTCCGACACCTTTATATAATAAGGGAATAAACCCACTCCATGCACCACGGGCCATAGTACCCCAGATAGATTCAGAAGACATATCCCTGTCTATAATTTGTCTTATCTGATCCCCTGGAATAATTTCACCTGGTTGAGCTTCCTGCCAATAATATTTCATTCCGTCATCAGACATCACCCTCTTTAAATGCTCATCAGCATTTCCAGCTAATTCAAGTGGCTGTTTTTTTCCTTCACGATCAATGTAATATCCTTTTGATGTTGCAAAATGATCTCCTATATCTGTTGCTAAAAAAGGAAGTCCCGTTGCTCCATGCTTCTCTGAAGACTTAGGCCAGTAATAACCAAACTCAGGTTCAGGGATAGCAAATTCAGCCGTGTTGGGATTATAATAAGTTGCTTTAGGCCCATATCTCGCCCGGTTAAATTTTGTATCAGGGATTGTAAGGCTTTTAGTCTCAAAAGGTTTGAATCCTTTTGCATTATACATCTTCAACCAGGAATCCTGATACTGAAGCAGATCATTCTGTCTTTGTTGATCGTCTTTTATTTGTGGATATCTGTCAATGAGTTCATCACGGGTATATATATTTAATGGAAATCCAGTTTGTTGATGTTCCATTTCAATATCAGCAAGATTTTTTTTATTCAAAAGCATACCAAGGAAGTCAATTCCTTTTGATCGGTCTTTTGGTGGAATAATTGGTTCTTCTGGCATCACTGTTATTTATTAAAATATATTGGATTCTTATTCCCTCTCATTACGGCACCATCGGTAGAAAAGTAATTCTCTGTCGGAATAAATGGGACTGCAACATACTTATCAAGATCACCCCATAAACCTTTTGAGGCTTCGTTTGGCCCATAAAGTATATTCTTATACACTTGGATTTGAGTTGGATCAGCTTTATCAAGATCAAGAATACCAAGATCCATTAAATCCATCATCTCCTTATAATTGGTTTTTCGTTTACCTTCCGGCTTTGTACTATCTTTTACAAAGAATTCGATTTTACTCAAATCACTCTTTAGTACAATGGCAATTACACCAGGAGCCACAAGACCTTGAGGGCCGCCAAACTGAAAACCATCTGTTACCTTAACAACAGTTGCATCGACTGGTAATTGAGTCGGATTACCTGGAACATCACCAGGTAAAATCACACCCAATCCCTTTAAATTCTGCAATTTTAATGTAGATGTATTGATATATGAATCTGGAACATACCAATGTTTCACAGGGATTCCTACATTTTTATTTATCCGTTCTGCTGTTTTGATGTTTGCCACAGAAGCATGAACTACTTCCCTGCTTTGTTGTCCAACCTTATACCTGTCGCTAAACAAACCCATGATTGAAATTACAGGGCCGGCAGATGGTTCAGGAACATACATTTCACCTTTTACATCCGCCTCTATAAGCTCACGGTTTGCTTCTGCGTTATATCCCGGCTGCCCTATATTAATAGCATTGTATATTGATTTGGAAACAAAATCCTTAAACTCTTCATTAATTCCCTCACCGGAATCAAATTGTTCTTTATAAATTCTAATGTGATCAGTTATCTTTGCCATTATACTTGGTGGATAACTCCTACTTTCAAGATAATTATTAACAACAACCGGATCATTATTTATTATACCATCAAGAAAATCCTTTATTTCAGCTAATTCATTCCTGTCAGTAGGTGATGTCGATGATGTACTATGCCACCAAACCTGATTTGTCCTTGTAGGCGGATTACCAGTAGCATACATTTCCGATATATTCTGTTCAAATTCAGCATCGAAATCTTCCCCGAGTGTCCTCAAGTTCATCTTAGCAGACTCTTCTATGATTGAGAAACCGGTTTCATATTTTGCGATCTGATCACCAAGCCACATCTGGTAATCGGATTTTTTGTATTGTTCAAATTTGTTTTCTCCTACTTTTGCCTTTTCTCCGGTTACAGGGTTAATTGTCCCATTATCAACATCACTTTGGGTATATTTTTGAAAGACAGGGATATCCTGGGTAGTTCCATCAACCATTTTTTTCTTTTCTATTTTGATGTCACCATTATCTTCTTCGTCAAAAATCGGCTTTAAAATTGGTGCTGTTATCTGATCGCCTTTTATGTCCTGTATGAATTTCGCATAATTTGCCTTTTGTGCCGGTTCAGACATCTCTCCACGAAATATCTCACCAAGACTATTAAGCTGTAAAAGATTACTTTTCTCTGTTTTGATAACTGTCATTAACTTATTAATCCCATTTAATGCCAATTCTTCTGAACTCTTTTTATCTTTAAATTCGGTTTCAGTAGATATACTTCCAGCCTTTGAAAGTAGTGCAAGGATTTCCGTCTGATCCTGATTTGGCTCATATCCTCCTGAATAATAAACACTTTCACCGAGATTGACAGAAAAAGGAGTATTTGGCCGAACCTGAAGATCAACCATCTCTTGATTTGATAAAACATAATCAGCTTCATCCAAATCATGCGTGTACTCCTTTTTTCCATTTTTTGTAGTTACACCAACTACCTCATTTCTCGGGCCGAAATAAACATTTGTAGGCCAATCCTTCTCTTCGAGTTTCTTCTGCCCGATATCAGCATACATCTTACTTGTGCCAAGGCCGGACTTAAATCCGGCTTCTTCCATATCAGTAAGCATATATCCTTCTCTCAACTTTTTGTATTCATCGGATTCGATAGCTCTAAACGGATTCCCCGACTGCCATATCAGGTCAGCCATCTGGTTCTTGTACGATTCACGCTTGTGCTTCAACGCAGTCACCCCGAGATTATATTGAAGTGAGGCATTATAGAATATATCCTGTGTAGCAACTTTGTCTTCGAATTGCTGTTGAAGACGTTCTTCTTTTTCCCTCGAAGCAGAAGCTCTCGTTGCGAATGAGAGTCCTGCACCGGTAGTATCCCTTCGTTGTTGCCCGAATGGAGCAATAATGGCTGGTGCTACTGCAAAACCGCTAAAGATTGGCATGACAATTATATTTTACTGGTTGTTCCTGTAATCATTACTATTCCAATTTCTGGCTTTAATTTAGGACGACAAAGATCCCATATCTCTCTACGCCCTTCCGATGATATACCTTTAAAAAAATCAAGGTCTGGATCTCCACAACCATACAGTATTAAATTAACCTCACAAATAGATTGTGCTGATCCGTCTAACCTTTTTTTTATTTTATCATTCATCTCTTCTTGTGATTAGCGTTGGTTTTTTTAATTTCTTTCGGTGTATATGAATAGATGATATCACTGTATCTTATGTAAACATAGACTTTTCCGTCCATGACAACGACTGATGATTGAGGCGGCTTTCCGGGCAATACAACCCGATCCCCAGGCTGAAGGTCACAATCGTACTTCTGGCCACCATTAAGATAATATTCCGGGGCCATGATGACTTCTCCCTGCCATGGATGTTCTTTGAACCTTTTCAGGTTTTCACTTGCAAGGTCTTTTCCTTTCGAGTCTGTTAAGCCGGTTGGTTTGTGTGGCTTGATCTCGATCATGTCGATAACGACAAAACTGTTTCTCACTTTCATTTCTCTATTGTCTTAAAGTTAATAACTGCTGTTTTCTATGATTAATCTTTACCCGTTCAAGGTAATGTTTTAATTTCCTGTAATCCATCAGCACGGTATAGTAATTCCCCTGTTTGTCACTTATTGCCGTCCTGGTCAATTCATCATTTTCATCCGGCTCTTCCCGGATAATACCAATGTTGTCTATTTCAAGAACAAACAAAACTTTCTTGTCTGAAAGGGGATTACCGTGAGTATCAACCCGATCACTCCTGACAATGAGGCCAGGAAGTTCAATATAATCAGAGATATGTTTTGCCATTTTGTTTTCTTACTGATGAACCAACTCTTTTACAGTTAGGACATGGCATACGACATGGCCTTCTTTTATTACTCTCAAAAGTGTGCCTACACTTGACACAAATATACTCTCTATTTCTAAATCTTGCTCTTTTATTTTTCAACATTATCCATATGTTCTTCCCGATATCATCGACTTCAGATAGACCTCTCTCATAATTTTATCCCACATAGCATCTTCTTTTGCTTGGGCATATTGTCCCGGAAGCTGCGATGTGGAAAACATTGTCTTGAACAGTTCCGTGTCTTTTAAGTTTTTAATATATCTGCCCTCTCTATCAGCATCCATCTGCATTTTATCAGTCTGTAATTTCAGCATTGCTTTATCCTTCAAGAACTGGTTGCCTGTCTGTACATTGAATTCATTGGCTTTCTGTTGGGCCAGCCTCGTCTCCCTGGCCTCTTTCCCGCCAATTTCAGTAGCTATCCTTCCTGACTCCCTGAATATCCCCGGTAACTGTTCCGTCTTCCCGGATGACCTTGCCGCATCAATAGCCGATGCTGTTGTCCTTTCAAGGGTATTGTAAGCACCGGGTAAACGAACTGCTTTGGATGTAACAGTCGCTGGCTTTGGAAGATCAACAGTGGGTGCCTTTATGTCCGGAGTCCCGAGTAAATTCACAAACGTTGAAAGAAGATTGTATCCAAGACGACCCGTATACATCGACTTTAATCCATCATCGGATAATTTGTATTTATCATAAAGGCCAGCAAGAGTCTCGTTTGGATCATTGTTTGCCCCCTCTTCTGCCATTCCACCAACATTCTGAATCGTTTTAAGGACATCCTTTAGTGATTTTCCTTTTTCAAGTTCATCGAATTGCTGTTGATTCAGGATGGCATGATTCTTTCTAAGCATCATATTCACTCCGCCCCGTTCATGTGAGGGGCCGCTTATACGTTTGATGCTTTTGATATTGTAATCGTCGTCATAATGAACCTCATACTCCCCGCCTTTGGCTTCTACCGGTTCAGCAGATGATTCATTCTTACCGCCTTCCTGCATTTCAACTGGTTGGGAATATTGCTCCCTGACAGACGGAAGGGTGTCAAATGCGGATTTTTTCTTTTGAACAGCGAATTGTTGTTGTGGCTGTTGTTGAGGTGGTGCATTTGGGTTAAACATCGTTTTTATAGGCCCTTGATCTTCACCGCCAAACAAATCAGTACCACTCGATCCTGTCAATGCACCGCCAACAAGATTTAACGCACCACTCACACCGCCAGCAAAATCCCCAAATGCATTATTGTATTCAACCTCATCTGCTGTCATCGTTGAGTTTAACTGGGATGATGCCCCGGAGAGGCCACCAATACTCCTGTCTAATGGCGATCCGGTATATCCGTAAACTCTTTTTTTTGTTTCTGTTCCCAGGTTTTCACCGAGTACGTCCATTACTCCACCGAGTAAATTTGCACCTGATCCAATAATTGAAGTTAGCATCGCTTTATGATTTTAATGGTGTAAAATCTGTTTCAATTTCTCTTATATTTAACTCTTCATCGAGATTATATTCCAGCGTGACGAGCATATATGTACCACTCATCTCACTACCTGTATCAAATTGCACTTCATCTGCCGATGTCTGAACGGCAATCGGTATATGCCATTTCTGATCCAGGTACTCTGAATTCTTCCAGAACTCGCCCGAAGCTGTTACAAATGTATTCGTGCTTGACTGGTAAAGTGTCTGGTAAATTATCCTTGAGAATGACTTGTAATTCGCCTCTATCATCATCGCATTGAATTTCTTCTCCACGCCAGCAAAATTGCTTTTCCCTTCCCCCAATCCGTTCACGATGAATGATATCTTTGCCGTTGCCGTATCACCAAAGAAATTATTCCAGACACCTTCAGCATTGTAACGGTATATTTTATTGTTCACCTTATATTCAAACCCATCGTCCAGGTAATACATACAACTGTATAATTTCTTTCCGATGTTAAAATAAAGCGGTTCAACAAATGTATATTCCCCCTTGAAGGAATTTAACAGTTCATCAAAAACAAGCGTTTTTAATATCCTCTCTCCCGTGCCTTTTTCCATCATAAACGACATGCCGATCTCCTTATAATCAGGATCATAAAACCCGACAATGCCTTGTCCAAGCAAAGGAGTGTCCGGTATGATGTCTACGATGTCATTCTCGGTTGAATAACTGTCAAATGTATCTTTGAACCATTTCTGAATAAGTTTGGCGAGTGATATGTCTTGAGCTTCAAGTAAAAACCCACCGCCTTTACCGGCTGCAATTCCAACTTTCCATTCAAGAGCTTTCATAGAGTCAACTCCGAAAACCCCCGTCTTTCCTGGAATTATTGATTGCATATGTTGAGAACCGAATGACTCGATCTTCCTTACCCTGTCACTAAGGAATGTTGTAGATTCGGCCATTACGACTTCACCTGAATCAAGAGCCTGTGTTGCACGTTCATCGACGTAAATCTGGTTTATGGCAAACTGTTGAACTAAAAACGGGTATTCAAGAAATTTGGATATTCTTGTGATAGGCCCATCAACAGGTGCATAATCCTGGTATGAGCCAGAATTTATCGATCTCCATCCATCGATAAAACTTCCCGAAACATGCGGGTCAGAATGATATGCCCTGTTCGGCTTGTCCTCATACCTCAACGGCTCATTCTCATCATAGCCATAGACTATTTTATCAGGCAGGATCTTATTGTACCCGTTATTGACCTGGGTGGCCTCATGAAGATATTCAGATGCATAGTTAACAGCAAAATCAATCACACCGATACCGGCTTCCATACATTTAGGAAAAAATGTATATCTTACATATTCCTCACTGTCATCCCTGCCAACAACTTCATTTCTCATAGCCGTATTCACGGCACATTCGGTAATTAATCCGATCATCATGCCATGCTGATACCATGTGCAGTTCGGATCAAGGTTTCCTGAACCAAACCCGCTATAACCACACTCTGCATCATTCGGGTCTTCCATGGCATACCACCTTGCCTGACGGAACCATGTCTTTTGTAAAAAACAATCCCCCTTGTAAA
>JACKQG010000850.1_pt1 | contig 43071 bp, 43 predicted proteins | sample 8237621 | NCBI WGS metagenome assembly JACKQG01 (sample SAMN15677084, study PRJNA649215) | marine metagenome | biome: marine; feature: Black Sea; material: saline water; isolation source: suspended particulate matter (SPM) from the Black Sea western gyre | collected 2013-06-09/2013-06-10 | depth... | reverse complement strand
GTTCCTGCTCCAAGTACTAAAATATTCATTGTGTAAATTTATTATAAATCATTATTAAATTATTTTAGTCTTTAAGATTTCAACTATCCTCTCACTGCTTTTACCATCCCACAATTCTATATCCGAATTTATATTATAATTCATATTTCTAACATCATTGCAAATATCCTTATAATTACTACCTATCAGTGTATTTGTTCCTTTTTTTATGGTGATAGGTCTTTCCGTATTATCTCTTACAGTAAGGCAGGGTACATGAAAAAAAGAAGATTCTTCCTGCACACCGCCACTATCAGTAATAACTAATTTTGATTTTTTCTGTAAACACATAAAATCAATATACCCCAACGGTTCAATAATCTTTAAAGAATCTAATTTCTCATACCTTTCATACAGTCCGAATTTACATAAATTATTTTTAGTTCTCGGATGCATTACAAACACACATTTAAGAAGTTCACTAACTTTTACTACCCCTTCCATTAACTGTAATAACTCATTCTTATCATCAACATTAGATGGCCTATGAAGCGTTATTAAAGCATATTCTTTTTCAGTTAAACTAAGTTTTTGTAAAACGGAAGATTTGTCAAATTTTTCATAAAACTCAACTAAAGAATCAATCATAGTATTTCCTACAAAATAACAGTTCTCAGCTTTAATACCCTCATTTTTCAAATTTACTAATGCATCCCTGCATGTTACAAAATGTATATCAGATATAGAATCTGTAATTATTCTATTTATTTCTTCTGGCATACTTCTGTCAAAACTTCTTAATCCAGCTTCTATATGTGCAACTTTCAGATGCATTTTTTTTGCAACCAATGCTGCAGCAACAGAGCTATTTACATCTCCATAAACAATAACTAAATCAGGACTCTGCTCCAAAAAAACCTTTTCGCACTCAATCATTATATCTGCCGTTTGTTCTGAATGACTACCTCCACTAACGCCCAAATTAAAATCCGGTTTTGGTATATTTAACTCTTCAAAAAACTGCTGAGACATATTATAATCGAAATGTTGACCAGTATGCACAAGAATATTTTGAAAGTGATCGTTATTCATCAATTTTATTAAAGGTGCGGCTTTAATAAAATTAGGTCTTGCACCAACTACATGAACAACTACTTTCATTTCTCTTTTTTTAATTCCCAATTCCAAGCGTCTTTCATAGCAGTTTCAACTGAAATTTCGGCTTTCCAATTAAGTAGCTTTTCTACCTTGGTATTGTCTGAATAAATTTCTTCTACATCCCCACCTCTTCTGGGACCAATCTCATAATTAATCTTTTTATTGTTTGCTTTTTCAAAATAATTTACTGCCTGAATAACGCTTAACCCTTCTCCTGTACCAATATTAAAAACATCTTTTGAAGGGTGGTTTAATAAATAATTTAAAGCGCTAACATGCGATTTTGCCAAATCAACTACATGAATATAATCACGCACACAACTACCGTCAATGGTATTATAATCATCTCCATTTACAATCAATTTCTCTCTTACTCCCTTTGCAACTTCACAAATAATTGGAATAAGATTACAAGGTTTATCAGCCGAGCAATCTCCAATAAGAGAAGAAAAATGTGAACCAATAGGATTAAAATATCTTAAAGAAATACTTTTTATCTCTGATTTCTGCAAGATATTTTCACACATTTGCTTTGTTTCTCCATAAGGAGATTCTGCCTTTTTGAAGGGGGAGCTTTCCGTAACTGGCAATTTATCAGGGGTTCCATAAACCGTACAAGAAGAAGAAAAAATAAGATTATTCACTTTGTGTTTTTGCATTTGTTGTAATAACACTTCTAATGAGCCAATATTATTTTTATAGTATTTTTCTGGTTCTCTTATTGATTCTTCCACTGATTTATAGGCCGCAAAATGAATTGCACCAATAATACCATCTTCTTTTTCAAATACCTCTTTTAGTTCCTCTTTTTTGCTACAATCTACATTATACCACTTTACATCTTTTCCTGTAATTGATTTTATTCCATCCAAATTTCTAATATCCGTATTACAAAGATTATCTACAATTATCGGCTGAAATCCAGTGGCAATCAGCTCCACAACCGTATGACTTCCAATATATCCCCCACCTCCTGTTACTAATACTTTCATTTTACAAAGATAGAACTTTTACACTTTATAGGCACAAAAAAAACCCTTTGCGAAAAGGGGTTTTCATTATCTTTATAAACAGGTTTAATACTCCCACAAATCATGTTCTATATTAAATAGTTCTGCTTTTATTTCTTCTGATTTTAAAATAGCATCCAATCCAATCATATACTCATCAATTTCTCTATTCATCACATTTGCCTCTTTAATAATATAACTACTAAACATTCTTTTCCAGAAAACATCATCATAAGTTCTTCTTTCTGCATCATTTTTCATTAAATTAAATATTTCGGCATTGGCAAGTATTGGTCTTGCCTCAGGAAAATAAACCCAAAAAAGTGGAGAAAAATTACCTGTTGGCTCTCCAGTTATTTCATCTTTTCCTTCTTGCAATGGGCATATCCCAATAATTCTAACATCCATAACTGACCTTTGCTTATCAAAATACCATTCCTCTTTCACTCTCCACTTCATTATAGTAGTTCTATCAAAATCAACTTTTATTAAAGTATCTTTCATAGCATCTTCTTCTTCACTATCCCAATCTGGAACCCGCATAATTTCTTCCTTTGCACCTCCAATCTTTTTTATATCCTCTTGTGTCATTTCTACCTTAAACTCATCATCATAAATAGCATTAGCATAGGCAGTAATACTTCCCTCACTTACGGCATCCATTATTACATCAATCAGACTTCTTCTGTCGTTTACTTTTTCTTGCCCTGGCCCAATTGCAGGATAATAGAATGGATGATTCACCTTTTCTCTTAAATCAATTTCGCGCCAAATTTTTCTGGACCACATTGCATCAGCTTGTCTTAAATGCGGATAGGCTTGCACTTTTCTGTTTTGGTAAGTTGTTTTACGATCATAAGCACCGTCTAAAATATCTTGTGCATTTCCACTTATGGAAATCATCAAGAATGAGATAAATAGTAATGTTAAATTTTTCATAATAAATTTATTTAATTTTTAAAACTAGTGGAGGTAATGATCTGGTTGCTGTTCCCTTAGCATCTGTTCGTTTTGCCTTAATGTTAGAAACAGTAATAGAATTACCCGATTTTGTATTATTTATAATAGCATTAATTTTTTCATTAAACTTTTGTCCGTTTACGGTTTCGGTTACCTGATCTCCTTTATAAACGGCTGTAAATGAATAGGAAACAACCTTGTACCTTACACCTTTAAAATCAAAATCTTCCAGTTTGGATTGAATACCACCAGCAGCTAACATTCTTTGTTTTGCAATTATTCCCTCTGATTTTCCACCAATATATGGTTTTGGTGGTGGCACTTCTTTTACTCTAAACTCCACAGTGCCCATTCTTGTTCTTTTTCCTTCAGTAGTAGCAAATAAGGTAACAACTGCTTTTCCTTTTTTATTTGGTCTTGCTATCCATTCCCCAGCAGATTTTTTAGTTGCACGAACATTCCCATTAGTCATAGATGCACTAATATCAGCAGCAGCAAAACCTGGCACTGAAATCTTTATAGGATTATCTACCTCCAAATAAAACACATTCATATTTACAGGAGATACAACAGCTGTTTTTGCCGCCACTAAATACTCTCCGCCAAAAGGATAAAATTTTGTGCCTGATTCTGTTTTCATAGCAATTAAACCACCCCACTTTTTTACTCCTTCTGAAGTAGTTCTGGTTGCAAATAAGCCTTTACCATTTACAACTTTTACGGTTTCATAATCCCCAACCATCTGGTACTGCCCACCACCTAAACTATCATACTCTCCCACATAAACATCAGGGTTCTGGCTCTCATTTTTTGCAGTAATAAAAATCTCTGCTCTGAAAGAATCGCCCCTTAATATAAAACTTTTTCTTGGAATCTGAATTCCTTCTGCAGAAGTAAATTTTAATGATTTGGCATCAATACTTCTTTTTAAATAATTAATCACATCTGCTTCTATATTTCTCAAATTTGATTGTATTTTTGATAAAATAGTTAAAGCACCAACAGAAGGCATATCAACAAAATTATATTCTTCCCAACTTTGTATCTTTTTTCCTTTTCCATGATTTGAAACATCACAAACTTCATTTATATTCTCTACTAAGGATTGATCTTCTTTTGCTAAATCAATTAAGACATCTCTATATTCAATAATTTGATTTCTAAGCAAAGTAGCTCTCCTTTTTTCCTTACTAATATGTTTTGGGAAAAATAACTCTCCAGCTTCATCTCTATTATCCTTATTAGATAAGGCTGCTATTGACATTCGTTTTTGCTCAACTGTAAGTTCATTAAATTTTTTCCCAACTAATGCGTGTTCCTCAATTAACTTTCCATCTTCATCTAATACACTCGCAGGACTTCCTAAATAAACCTTTTCTTTATCCACAGCACTTACCAAATCATACTTCATTTCCTGAATATATAAAATAATAGCATCTACATTTTCTTTAACTGAATATGCTTTATCTCTAACATCTTTATATTTAGCAGGGTTATTTTCAGCTGCATTATCAAATGCTGAATAAGTATCGTTATTCTTAGCATTAAAATTAGTTGTAGTTCTTTCAATACCAGTATTAACTTCAAAGAAAGAATTTAGTACCTCCTTAGAAACATTTAATGCAAGAAGTGCCGTTAGCACTAAGTACATCATATTTATCATCTTTTGTCTTGGGGACAAATTTCCTGCAGCCATATTATTTTATATTTTTATAAAGTAAAATAAATTATTTATTCGGATTCATTGCATTTAGCATATTACCATAAACTTGATTAAGTGAGGATAGGTTTTCTGCTAATTTACCAACTTCTTGTTGGAAACGCTTAGAGTCTTCAATGGAAGTGCTTAAATTTTGTAAGAATTGTGTTGATGCCTCCATTTGCTGGGAAGATGTTTGTAGTTGTAACTCGTATAATGAATTAAGTGCATTCATATTTTTAACGCCCTCCTGTATTTGCTGATTATACTCTGAAATTGCTCCTGCCGCTTCAACTGTTTCATTTAGTTTAGAAGCTGTTTCACCAAACTTTCTTAATCCTTCTCCTAAACTTTCAATCAATTCACTATCAATTTTAGCACTTTCTAATGCGTTATCTAATTGTTGTGTAGGTGTTCCTTTCTTAACATTCGGATCATTCATATATGCTAATTCAGGGTATACTAAAGACCAATCTGGTTCCACATGTTGTTTTTCAAAAGCAGAGAAAAAGAAAATAATCGCTTCCATTCCTAGTCCTGCAGCTAACATAATTGATGCTCCTGGATAATGCTCAATTTTAAACAATGCTCCTAAAATTACAACTGCAGCACCCCAACCATAAAGCTTTGGCATCATTAATTTATACCATTTTGCTTCTGTTACCTTTTGTATACTACTCATTAAACCCATATCTTTTTTGTTTTTATTTAATTATTAATTTATTATTCAAAATCTTTTTTATCTCTCCCTAAGAAATCAACTGCACATCTAAATCCTATGTAGCATTTTGCAGTATCTTGATATTCATAATCTCTTGTGCTAGTTTGTATAAAATACGAAATATCTTTCCAAGAACCACCTCTAATTACTTTCCTCTTTTGCACTGCATGATCAGGATCTTCTGAATTTAATCTGTAATCCATATTCATATCATGTGCAAAACTAAATGCAGATTCATCAAATGTATTTGAAGTCCATTCCGACACATTCCCAGCCATATCATAAAGTCCGAAAGAATTAGGGTTATAACTTGCAACTTTAACCGATCTTAAACCTCCATCTGCAGTGTAGTTTCCTCTAAGTGGTTTAAAGTTTGCTAAGAAGCACCCTTTATGATTTCTGGTATATGGTCCGCCCCAAGGATATGGAGATAAATCAGACCCACCTCTTGCTGCATATTCCCATTCCGATTCTGTTGGCAATCTAAAATCAGGAAGAGTTGGTTCATGGTTTCTTCTAAGAAAACGATTCATCATTTTTGTTCTCCATTTGGTAAAAGCAACGGCTTGTTGCCAATTTATTCCTACTACAGGATAATCATCAAAAGCAGGATGCCAAAAATACTCTTCTGTCATTGGCTCATTAAAAGAGTAAGCATAATCATGCATCCAAGCAAGAGTATCAGGGAATATACTCACCTCAATATCTTTCAAAAAAACAGAACGATCTCTTTTTCCTGTAGCATCACCTTCTCTATTTGCTTTGCTTGCAGCTTTTTTCAAATCCATTTCTTGATACACATATATAAGTTTTCTAGTATCAATCTCTCTCTTTTTATTAAACCTTTCATGCTCTGGCAAATACATTTCTTCCTCCAATATTTCTCTCACTTCAATATCGTCCCATCTAATTCTTTCTCTCCAATTAATAAGTGGTGGCTCAAGAAAATTACCATATTCATCCTCTTCAATTAAATGTCCTTCAATACCAGCATCACCAAGAGTTCTATGTGCAATTGAATCTCTAACATAATCAGTAAATTGACGGTACTCATTATTAGTAATTTCAGTTTCATCCATGTAGAACGCACCTACAGATACTGTTTTTGCAGCAGTAACATTCGCAAAAGGCACATCTTGATCGGACGGTCCCATTACAAAACTTCCTTGAGGAATAAACACCATACCATAAGGGTCTGTTGGTTGCCAAATAGCTCTATCCATGGTTCCGATTAATTCACCATTACCTGAATTTCCGCAACTGCTTAAAACAACACCAATTAATCCAAAAAATAATATTCGTTTCATAGTTTTTATTTTTGTTTCTCGCTTGGCGAGAATGATTACTCTTTAATTTTAAAAATCATTATACCTCTTTATTTAAAAGGTGCATAATGATTTTGGTTAATTTCATTTTCTACTTTATAAGAATCTAGGGTTTTTGTAACTCTTCACTGGTCTATCATAAGAAACCTTGAAGCAATAACCTAACATAAATTCTAAACTGTTATTTTTTACCTCTGACATAACAACATCATACGCTATACCAAATTTTAAATCATCATTAATATGCATGCCTAAAAGCGCAATTAATCCTTCATCTAACCTGTAACTAACGCCTCCCCATAGCTTATTATTGTACAATACATTTGTATTAATATCTAATTGTGATGATGCCCCATCCGATTTTAAATAAATAGATGGATTAAGCGTAAACATAGGGTTTAACTCGTGCGCATAGCCAGCAATTAGAAAATAGTGTCTTGCTAATTCCATTTGACTATTGGACCACTCAATAGTCGGCTCAGTAAAATGTGAAGTTGAAAGACCTATATAAACATCCTGTGTATTATAATAAACGCCAAAACCAAAGTCCATTGCAGACCCTTTTACATCACCTGTCGGTATTACTGCATCACCAGATTGAGCAGGATCAAACCAACCTCCATCAGCACCAGATTGAAACATTCCAAGAGACAAACCTGCACCTAATTGCCCAGCACCTAAATCAGTTCTATAAGCATAGGTAAATTGTAAGCCTAAATTACTAAATGCTGCAATATCATCTTTTACAATGTTAAGACCTACTCCTCCATGAATTGCTGGAATGCCAGCATCTACACTTAAATTAAGAGTTGTTGGTGCGCCTTCAAAACCCATCCATTGGGATCGGTGAAGCATTGTTGCACATATCGCTTGATTACTTCCTGCATAACCAGGATTATTAGCTAATTTGTTAAACATATTTTGACTAAATTGAGGATCTTGTTGTGAAAAAGCAAGCCCTGCAATCAGCAAAAAAGACATAAATAATACTATTCTTTTCATATTCAATTTCTCTTTATTATTAAGTTTTGAGGTTGCTAAAATAAACATTTTTTGCTTAATAGGTAAAAAATCAGAATAAACTGAAAAAAATTAATTTAGCTTTTGGTAGGTTTTAATCCACCTTTCAGCTGGCTCTCCTTGATTAGATTGCTCATAATCTCTATAAGAACAAGCCACAAAATAATTGTCTTTTTTATTTTTATCAGAAGTGGAAAAAGGAACACCAATCCACCATCTTCCGGTTTTATTGCTTTTATAAAATACCACTTCATTCACGCCATCATCAAAAGAAACAGTGTATTTCGTGCACTCATTTAAGTTCGGATTCAATTCATTTTTTCTTTGTTTATAGCCATCCAAAAAATACCAAAACATTTGAGCTATGAGCTTTGCGGTTTGTCCAAAATTATCTAAACTTTTATTGTATTCAAAAATGCTACAAAAAGTTACTTTATCACTCAAGCCAGCATATCTCATAACACTACAACTTTCCGCTCCATCCAAACCATTTGGACTGGCATAAACATTGGCTGGAGCATAAGCATTGGAAATTGCTGAAATATCAAAACTTAAAAAATCCGTATTTCGCATAAGTGGTTCTACTTCAAACATATTTGCTTTTACAAAACCCAAACGATAGGTGTCAAAATGGATTTTATCGAGCATTTCAATTGCTGCTGGACTTTCAAAATAAGATTGATAGCCAATATTGCAATAGTTAAACAAATGATTTGGCTGATAAGATATCATCTTACTGAGGTAGGAATGAGAATGGATTTTATCTTCTTCTGCACCTAAATCGAATGTATTATCTACAGAAGTGAATGAAATAATTTTTCCGATTGAAGCATATGCTTTGTAAATGGCGTAAGAAATATCTTGCCCTCCACCAATTAGCATTGGAAGAATATTGTTTTCAAGTAAAGTAGAACACACTTTTTCAATTTGTTTGAAAGACTCTTTTTTGGTTGGCATTAATTGTAAGCTTCCTAAATCTACTAATGCTGGCAAATCCTCAAAATGCAAATTGTAAAATTCCTTTCTAATTTCAGAGAAATCACTACATTTATTTTCTGTTCCTTCACATTCGGCAACTGAGAAAAAAGCAATTTTTGCATTTACAATTTCAGGAAACTCATTGGAAGTATGTTTTTTGATACAATGTCCAATTTGGGACGATTGCCAGTTTTCTGCAAGCAAATCATCTTCAATTGGAAGAAAATGAGAGGATAAATTATACAAGATTCTTTATTTTTTCTTTTGTGCTTTCAGCAAAGATAAACAATCTTCTCTATTCAAACTTTTTGGCTCAGTATCTTTCGGTATTTTAAGATTTATTTTCTTGCCTTTTTCAGGAGTAACTTGCACAAAAGGACCATATCTACCATTGAGCACTTGAATAAGCGGTTCCCCATCAAAATTATTAATCAATCTATCTTTATCAGCTTGAATTTTTATTTTAATGAGTTCAATGGCTCTATCTAATTTTATCGTTAAAGGATCTTCTTCATCCGTTTTTTTGATGGATGTGAATTTACCTTTATAACGCAAATAAGGTCCAAACCTCCCGATTGCAGCCACCACTTCTTCTCCTTCAAAATCACCAACTATTCTCGGTAATTTAAAAAGTTCCATAGCTTGTTCTAAAGTAATTGTTTGCACAGTTTGTTCACCAATAATGGAAGCGTATTTTGGTTTTGGGTCACTATCTGATTGTTGCATTTCACCAATTTGCACCATTGGCCCAAATCTGCCAACTCTTGCATACACATTATTACCACTTTTAGGGTCTTCACCTAAAAGCCGCTCGCCAGATGCTCTTTCGGCAGTTTCATCCACTTCTAATACTCTTTTGTGGAAAGGACCATAAAAAGCCGCTATCATTTCATTCCACACTTTCTTTCCTTCTGCAATGTCATCAAACTCACTTTCTACTGAGGAAGTAAAACCATAATCCATAATATTATTGAAATTCTCTTCTAGAAAACCACAAACCACAGTTCCTTCTGATGTTGGAAAAAGCTTTCCTTTTTCTGCCCCATAATTCTCTTGTCGTTTTTCCTCTTTTAGCTGTCCATCTTTTACGATTATTGCTTGTATTTCTCTTTGTTTTGCTTCTGTTGTTTGCTTTATAACATATTTTCTATTTTGAATGGTAGAAATTGTAGCGGCATAAGTAGATGGTCTTCCAATGCCTAATTCTTCTAATTTTTTCACCAAACTCGCCTCTGCATATCTTGGCGGATGTTTGCTAAATCTTTCCAATCCTAAAATTTCGTTGACCCCTACATTTGCTCCTAATTCTAATGGAGGCAACATGCCTTTCTCACTTTCGGATTCATCATCTTTTCCTTCCAAATACACTTTCATAAAGCCATCAAAAGTAATCACTTCTCCTTTTGCAACAAAATTTTCATCAGCAGTAGATACGCTAATTTTAGCAGTTGTTCTGTCTAATTGAGCGTCTGCCATTTGTGAGGCGATTGTGCGTTTCCAAATAAGGGCATACAGTTTTTGATGTCCGCTTTCGCCATCAATTGTACTTTTGCTCATATCGGTTGGACGAATGGCCTCATGTGCCTCTTGCGCTCCTTTTGCTTTTGTGGAAAAAGTTCTTCTTTTGGAATAATTTTCCCCATAGGTATTACTAATGGCTGTTTGTGCAGCCGAGAGTGCATCATTGGATAAATTCACACTATCAGTTCTCATATAGGTAATTTTTCCTGATTCGTATAATTTCTGAGCTACCATCATGGTTTGCGTTACGGAAAAACCCAATTTCCTAGACGCCTCTTGTTGCAAAGTAGAAGTTGTAAAAGGAGCGGAAGGCGATTTTTTTGCTGGCTTCTTTTCCACACCCTCAATTTTAAATTCTGCTGATTTACATTTTTCTAAAAAGCTTTTCGCTTCTTGCAATGAATTTAATCGCTTTGGAAGTTCTGCTTTAAACCCCTTCCCCTGAGAAGTTGTGAATTCTGCCATTACTCTAAAAGAGGAAACACTATTAAAATTAATGATTTCTTTTTCTCTTTCTACAATTAGTTTTAGAGCAACTGATTGCACACGCCCAGCTGATAGTCCTGGTTTTATTTTTTTCCACAATATTGGGGAAAGTTCAAAGCCAACCAATCTATCTAAAATCCTACGAGCTTGCTGTGCGTTTACTAAATTCTGATTCAATGCTCTTGGATTTTCTACTGCATGGGTAATTGCTTTTTTGGTTATTTCATGGAACACGATTCTTTTGGTGTCTTTTTTGTCCAAGCCAAGTGCCTCTGTTAAATGCCAAGCAATGGCCTCTCCTTCTCTGTCCTCATCCGTAGCAAGCCAAATAGTTTCTGCTTTTTTCACTTCTGCTTTTAGCTCACTTACCACTTTCTTTTTATCGTCTGAAATAACATACTTTGGCTTAAAACCATTTTCAATATCTATTGCCATTCCTCCTTTTTTAGGGAGATCACGAATGTGCCCAATACTTGATTTTACTATAAAACCTTTCCCTAAATAATTTTCTATTGTTTTCGCCTTTGCTGGCGATTCTACAATTACTAAATTCTTACTCATAATCAATTTCGATTTTAAAATTTTGTGCAAATAAAAGAAAGTTTTTTTTAATAAAACAAATCAAAAATGCTGTCAGTTTGCATTATATTATATATAATATAAGAAAATTTGATTTATGACACATTGTCAGTTTGACAGATTTTTTATTTAACTTTGCAGACCGAAAATTAGGAAAATGGATTTTGAGAATTTGATAGAAAAAGAGATAGACGAAAAAAGACAAGGTGAAACATTATCGCTTGCCACTGTTAAAAATGGCGGAAAGAAGATGTATATCGAAAGTTATGGGTGTCAAATGAATTTTTCGGATAGTGAGATTGTTGCATCCATACTTTCTGGGGTAGGATTTTCCACTACAAATGATATTGAAAAGGCCGATTTGGTATTTGTAAATACATGCTCGATAAGGGAAAAAGCCGAGCAAACCATAAAGAAAAGATTGCAAGTATATAACTCCATAAAAAAGAAGAAAAATCCAGCAATGGTAGTTGGGGTTTTGGGTTGTATGGCAGAACGGTTGAAAGAGAAATTTTTAGAACAAGAAAAATTAGTAGATATTGTAGTAGGGCCAGATGCTTACAGAGATTTACCAAACCTTATTCGGCAAGTAGATGATGGGCGAAAAGCGGTGAATGTAATCCTATCGAAAGAAGAAACTTATGCCGAAATAAGTCCAGTTCGTTTGGGGGGAAATGGTGTTACTGCTTTTGTTTCTATCACAAGGGGTTGCGATAATATGTGTACTTTTTGTGTGGTGCCTTTTACAAGAGGAAGGGAAAGAAGTCGAAATCCGGAAAGTATTGTAAAAGAATGCCAACAATTGCTTGCAGATGGATTCAGAGAAGTTACCCTTTTGGGACAAAATGTTGATTCTTACCTATGGCATGGAGGAGGATTGAAAAAAGAATTCAAAAATTTAAGTAAAAAAGAGCAAGAAGAGAGTGTGAGTTTTGCGCAATTGATGGAAATGGTAGCAAAGGTAAGTCCGGAATTGAGAATTAGATTTTCCACTTCCAACCCCCAAGACATGACAGATGGTGTGCTACATATTATGGCGAAATACAAAAATATTTGCAACTACATTCATTTGCCCGTTCAATCTGGCAGTAATCGTATTTTAAAAAAAATGAATAGAGGTTATACCAAAGAAGAATATTTACAAAGAATAGAAAAGATTCATGAAATTTTGCCTGATTGTGCTGTTTCTATGGATATGATTTCTGGCTTTTGCACGGAAACGGAAGATGACCACAAAGACACTTTGGATTTAATGGATAAAGTAACATTTGATTTTGGCTATATGTTCAAATATTCTGAACGGCCAAACACCCCAGCACAAAGGAAGTGGAAGGATGATGTGAAAGAAGAAATAAAGCAAAAAAGATTGGCGGAAATAATTGAAAAACAAATGGCACATTCTTTACTTAGGAATAAGGAAACCATTGGCAATACTTATGAAGTTTTGATTGAAGGAATATCAAAAAAATCGACTGAAAAATTATATGGCAGAACCCCTCAAAATAAAGTAGTTGTTTTTGATAAAAAAAACCAGAAAAAAGGGACTTATGTAAAAGTGCAAATTCAGGACTGCACAGCAGCAACACTCAAAGGAAAAGTAATCTAAAATGGATAACAAACAAGCAAAACAAAGATTTGGAATTATCGGCAATGATGCTGAACTAATCCGTGCAATTGATGTGGCTTTGCAAGTTGCCCCTACCGATATTTCTGTGTTTGTGTATGGAGAGAGTGGGACAGGAAAAGAAAATATTCCAAAAATTATTCACCAAAATAGTAAACGCAAACACAACAATTATGTAGCGGTAAATTGTGGCGCAATTCCAGAGGGCACTATTGATTCCGAACTTTTTGGACACGAAAAAGGCGCTTTTACAGGAGCTCACGACAGCCGAAAAGGTTATTTTGAAGTAGCAGATGGAGGAACTATTTTTCTAGATGAAGTAGCTGAATTACCACTATCGACACAAGTACGACTTTTAAGAGTTTTGGAAAGCGGAGAATTTATGAAAGTGGGGTCTTCTAAAACACAAAAAACGGATGTCCGAATAATAGCCGCTACCAATGTGAATGTGCAAGAAGCCCTGAGAAAAGGAAAGTTCAGAGAAGATTTGTTTTATAGGCTGAACACTGTGAGCATTCAAATTCCAGCACTTAGAAAAAGGAAGGAAGATATTCATTTGCTCTTTAAAAAATTTGCTGCCGATTTTGCCGACAAATACAACACCCCTCCCATTCGGCTAAGTGATGAGGCTATGGAAATGCTGAAAGATTACCCTTGGCCAGGAAATATTCGCCAACTAAAAAACTTTGTTGCACAAATTTCCGTTATTGAAAAAGAAAGAAATATTTCAGCCAATACTTTGAACACTTATATTCCGCATAACACAACTGATGAGAAAATGCCTGTGCTTTTTGAAGGAGAAAATAGTGGAGAGTTATCAGAAAGAGAAATACTTTATAAAGTGCTTTTTGATATGAAAAAAGATTTGACTGATTTAAAGAAAATAACTTTTGATTTGATGCAAAAACAGGGGCAAACAGATGGAGAATCTGCAAAAGTATTTGATGATTTGGAAGATGGAAATATTACTTTAATTCCAAACAAAAAAACGGATGACACAATTGATATGCCTCAAAATTTATCTCTTTTTCAGCAAGAAAAAATATTAATTGAAATTGCTTTGGAAAAACACAAAGGAAAGCGAAAATATGCGGCAGAAGAGTTGGGGATTTCTGAAAGAACTTTGTATAGAAAAATTAAAGAATTTGATTTGTAATGCGTAAATTTTATAGTAAAATAGCAGTTGTTTTTAGTGTGGTGTTTTTAAGCTCTTGCGGCTTTTATTCTTTTACTGGGGCATCTATTTCACCAGATGTGAAAACGGTTTCAGTAGAGTATTTTCCAAACCGTGCTGCTACCATTCAACCCACGCTTAGCCAAGTTTTTACTGAAAGATTGAAAGATTATTTTTTGGAACAAACCAATCTGAGCTTAGAAACAGATAATGGCGATTTGAATTTTAGCGGAGAAATTGTAAAATATGAAGTAAAACCAATTGCCATTCAGGCCAATGAGCAAGCAGCACAAAACCGCTTAACCATTGCAATAAAAGTAAAGTTTGAAAACACAAAAGAGGTAAGCAAAAATTTTGAGCAGAAATTTTCTCGATATGCCGATTATGATAGTAGCAAAAGTTTAGCAGAAGTTGAAGATAATTTGATTGAGCAAATAACCAACGAATTGGCGGAAGATATTTTTAATAAAGCAGTTGTAAATTGGTAATGCGAAAGCAGAAACTCATAGAAAACATCCAAAACCCAATGCAAATTGGGAAAGCAGAAATTGACGATATGCGCAAAAGTTTACAAGCATTTCCTTATTTCACTAGCATGCAATTGCTCTACACCAAAGGGCTTTATAATATCGATAGCATAAGCTACAATCGGCAACTAAGAAAAGCAGCTGCTTATGCTGGAGATAGAAAATTACTTTTTAAACTTATTACAGAAAATGTAAAAGAAGTGCAGCAAATTGCAGAAAACAAAATAGAAAAAAAAGTATTAGAAAAACAAGAAATACAAATTCCTGAAAAAGAACTGGAAATTGGCAAACCTCTAGAATTTGATGAAGATGAAACACATTCTTTTACCCAGTGGCTAGCACTTACAAAAACTAAAAAAATTGACAGAACAGAAGTAAAAGAAGAATCCCTAATTGATAAATTCATTGAGAAAGAGCCAAGAATTAGCAAACCAAAAAAAGAAGACTTTTTCTCTCCAGTACAAACGGCAGGAGAAAGTTTAATAGAAAATCAGGAAATTGTAACCGAAACTCTGGCAAGGGTATATCTAGAACAAGCGCATTACGATAAGGCAATATCAACTTATGAGAAATTAAGTTTGAAATATCCCCAAAAAAATAGTTTCTTTGCAAACCAAATAAAATTAATTAACGACTTAAAAGAAAAATAAAATGTATACAATTTTTGCAATCCTTATTATTATTTGCTGTATTTTACTAGTATTAGTGGTGCTGGTACAAAACCCAAAAGGAGGTGGACTTTCTTCTACTTTTGGTGGTGGGGCAAGCCAAGTGATGGGCGCGAAACAAACCACTGACTTTTTGGAAAAAGCAACTTGGACTTTGGCAATAGCACTTATTTCGCTTAGTTTGCTTTCTAATTTTGCAATACCAAGAGTAAATACGGACGATCCAGAATCAATTATGCAAGAGCAGATTGACCAGTCGCTTGTACCACAACAAGTACCGAACTTGCCAGTTGCAAATCCAACTACTGATGAGCAGTAATCATTCTTCTGGAAAAGAAAAACTGACAAATTTACAACTTGCCTATTTTGGCACGCTTTATGCATTAATAATTTTCAGAATAAAATTTTAACTTAAAAAAATAAAAAATGGCTAAAACAAAAATCACACCCTTAGCAGACAGGGTACTTGTACAAGCTGCTGCTGCCGAAACCAAAACAGCTTCTGGAATTATTATTCCGGATACTGCACAAGAAAAACCACAAAAAGGAAGTATTGTAGCTGTGGGCAAAGGCACCAAAGAAAATCCGATAACTGTAAAAGTTGGCGACAATGTATTGTACGGAAAATATGCTGGAACCGAGCTTAAATATGACGGAGAGGATTACCTTATCATGAAAGAATCAGACATTTTAGCAATCATTAAATAATTAAAAAAATGGCAAAAGAAATCACATTTGATACAGAAGCAAGAGACGCTCTAAAAAGAGGAGTAGATGCACTTGCAAATGCAGTAAAAGTTACATTAGGCCCAAAGGGAAGAAATGTAATTATTGACAAAAAATTTGGAGGACCTTCTATTACAAAAGATGGGGTAACAGTTGCAAAAGAAATTGAACTGGAAAACCAAATAGAAAATATGGGAGCACAAATGCTAAAAGAGGTGGCATCAAAAACTGCTGATTTAGCAGGAGATGGTACCACAACTGCTACCGTTTTAGGGCAAGCAATAATTAATACAGGATTAAAAAATGTAGCTGCTGGTGCTAACCCAATGGATTTGAAAAGAGGTATTGACAAAGCAGTAGCGACTATTGTTGCTGACCTTGAAAAACAATCAAAAGAAGTAGGAAATAGCTATGAGAAGATTGAGCAAGTTGCTTCCATTTCTGCCAATAACGACAATACTATTGGCGCGCTAATTGCAGAGGCTATGAAGAAAGTAAAAACAGAAGGCGTAATAACTGTGGAGGAAGCAAAGGGAACGGAAACCACTGTGGAAGTAGTGGAAGGCATGCAGTTTGACAGGGGCTATCTTTCTCCTTATTTTATAACGGATGCCGACAAAATGGAAACCGAATTAGAAAATCCTTATATCCTTATTTACGATAAAAAAATATCGGCAATGAAGGATTTACTGCCTATTTTGGAACAAACCGCAAAAGGCGGAAGACCTCTACTTATTATTGCAGAAGATGTGGACGGAGAAGCGCTTTCTACTTTGGTGGTAAACAAACTAAGAGGCGCATTGAAAGTTGCTGCCGTAAAAGCACCCGGTTTTGGCGATAGAAGAAAAGCCATGTTGGAAGATATCGCAATACTTACAAGTGGAACAGTAGTATCGGAAGAAAGAGGATTTACTTTGGAAGGCACAACTTTGGAAATGCTTGGAACTGCTGAAAAAATTGTAATTGATAAAGATAATTCAACAATTATAAATGGAGCTGGAAACAAATCGGATATCTCGGCTAGGGTGAACCAAATAAAAGCACAAATTGAAAGCACTACTTCTGACTATGACAAAGAAAAACTACAAGAAAGATTAGCCAAATTAGCTGGCGGAGTTGCAGTACTTTATGTAGGAGCTGCATCTGAAATTGAGATGAAAGAAAAGAAAGACAGAGTAGATGATGCATTGGCTGCAACAAGAGCTGCTGTGGAAGAAGGCATTGTGCCAGGTGGTGGTGTGGCAATTGTAAGGGCTGCCGATTCACTTTCCAAAATAAAAGCGGAAAATGAAGATGAAAAAACAGGTATTAGCATTATTGAAAGAGCAGTAGAAGAACCATTAAGGCAAATAGTTGAAAATGCTGGTGTGGAAGGCTCAGTTATTGTAGCTAAGATAAAAGACGGAAAAGGCGATTTTGGATTTAATGCCAAAACAGAGAAATACGAAAACCTCTACAAAGCAGGTGTTATTGACCCAGCAAAAGTAGTGCGTATTGCTTTGGAGCATGCGGCTTCTGTGGCAGGAATGCTACTTACAACTGAATGCGTAATTGCCGATATTCCAGAGGACGAACCAGCTATACCTCCTATGGGCGGTGGTGGCGGTATGCCAGGAATGATGTAAATTAGTTAGTGGTTGTTAGACCCACAGTATAGAAACATCTGTCATCCTGAACGATAGTTGAAGGATCTCATTTTTGAGATGGCTCGAAAAGCTCAACAGAACATAATCCCTGCCAGTTTGGTGGGGATTTTTTTATCCAACTCCAATCCCTCCAGATTTATCGAAATTCTCCGACCATCTAAAAAGTAAAATTACAAGTATGGCTCCTAAAATAGTCATTGTTATTATTATTGGCAACCATATTCTTTTAAATTGATTTGGTGGTTTATTTACTTCTCTATTGTTTGTTAATGGAGCTATACCTTTCCTACAACTTTCGCATTTACAAGAACTCAAATCAACACCCATTTTCATAAGACTAGAGTGATATTGTTTGATTTCTTCTGTTTGCACAGTATCCTGTTTTACTTCCAAAGTATCAGCAAGAGGAAAAGATGCATAACTTACATTCATAAATGTAGTTAGCGTTATTAAGATTAGTATTAGTTTTTTCATTTTAATTTTTGTTTTTAAGCTGCATAATACGCGCTTTTATAGCAATTACTAGACTAATTACTATAAGAGCAGAACCTAACAAGAGTCCAACAGGAGCCCCACTCTTAGGTTTTTCTCCTGATGACTGTGGACAATCAGATCTATTATCAACACAATTATATGCACGAGTAAGACCAATGAAACCCCAAATAATAACACCTAACAAAATTAATCCAGCCAAGAGGTACATTGCTTTAGCATTGGATTCACTACCGTTATCAACTTTCACAAGTTCCCCTTTAGAGTTACGAACTAATGGGCGCATCCCACTTCTACAACTTTCACATTTACAACTACTTAAATCAAAACCCATTTTTTGCATTCTTAAATGGTATTGTTCTATGGTTTCAATATTTAATATTGTATCTGTTGTTGGGGTATCAACAATAGACGCCATAGGGAAAGAAGCATAACTCACATTTATAAATGTAGTTAGCGCTATTAAGATTAGTATTATTTTTTTCATAATAATTTGAATTATATTATTATACCACAACTAAGCTAGCAAGAATACCCATATTATTATTGGCATAAAAACTTCTAATATTCCAACAATAAAACCCGCTATTGCTAAACCTTTTGGTTTGTCTTTAAAACCAATAGCACCAAAAACTATCGCACATATAGCTAGCATCCATCCAGATAAACCATAAGGTGTAAAATATAAAAGTCCACCAACAACAGCAAAAATAAAAGATAAAACACCCCAAATAGATTGCCTATTACCATAAGTTGGTATTTCAGTATTTTCATAAACAATCTCTGTTTTCACATCTTGCGTTACAGGAAAAGAAGCATAACTCACATTCATAAATGTGGTTAGTGTGATTAATAGTAAAAATAGTTTTTTCATTGTCCTAGTTTTTTTAAGTATTTAAAATGAGATGATATTGCACCAACCAAAGTTAGTACATTATATTTATAGTTGTATTCATTAGCTTTATCAACAATAATTGGAGTTACTTTTGGATAAATGGTATGAGGTAAGGTTGGAAACAAATGATGAGCAGCATGAGAATTAAATCCTCCAAATAAAAAGGTTGCAAGCGGATTTGTTGGATGGTAATCCATAGAAACTATAAGTTGGTGCTCAGCAAAACTATAAGGCAACTCCCCTTTTTCATTTGCAGAAGGAAAATCGGTTTCCAAAGTAAAATGTGTTGTAACCAAAGTATAAATAAAAATATTTGACCCTACTACTATCATCAGTAAATATGCCCATAATATTTCTGAAAGACTAAAATCCAATAAATAATAAGGCAGTACAATCATATAAGAAACATAAAAAAGCTTCCAAACCACTAACTCAAGTGTATACCAAAAAGGGTAATCTTGATTTTTAAGATTCGCTAAATTCTTTTTAGTGAGATAGACAAAATCCTTAGCATAAATCCAAACAATAAAATAAAGAGAATACAAAATAGGAGCATAAAAATGCTGGTATTTCATAAATGATTTCTTTTTATGATTTGGGGAAAATCTTAACAATGGATTATCATCAACATCAGCATCACAGCCATCAACATTAGAAAATAAATGATGAGAAGCCAAATGCCTTATCCTCCATAATCTAGCACTTGTTCCCTGCATATTAAATGTAAAGTAGAAAATCAAATCATTAGCCCATTTCTTTTTACTAAAAGTTTGATGACAAGCATCATGTGCACTATTAAAAGCAAGTAAAATACCACTTGTTCCAATAGCTACATAGTTCATCAATAAATACCCAAAATGATTTCCATATTGATTCTGATACAAAACAATAATTGAACCTATGAAAAAACTTAAATAAAAGAACAACTTAAGCCATAAGAAAGCAACAGCCCTTTCTATTCTATCTTTGGAGATGCTATTCTTCACTTCAGCATTTAAATCCTTAGTAAAGCCGTCCGTATCTCTTTTAAATAATATTTGTTGAGAGTTATTCATCTTTAATTGATTTTATATCGCACACTTACAAATGGAAAGGGTAAAAAATCAAGAACATCAGTTTACCCAACAGTGTTCATAAAATGTGTTGTTTCCCACCCAGTAACTTCAGGAAGTTCATTCCCATTTTCATCAGCATATGATCTTGTTCCATAACTAAACTCTGCTAGTATTAGTCGTACCCCATAAACAAGGGTCAGTTTCTCTGCAATACTTTTTTCTTTTGAATAAGCAATTCTTAATCTCCAATCTTGCGAATAAGAATCGTTTACAACAAGAGTAAATCTATTATTTTTAACATTATTAGTGAACCCTATTGAATAGGATGGAACTCCTAAAGTAGTATGCCAACTTACATTTTTAGTAATAGGGACTGAATAATTCATTGCAAGTAAATTAGCTCCATATTCTGTTGTAATTCCAGCATCAACAGAAAATACAGGCTGAGCATAACTCACATTAGTAAATGCTAATTGAATAATAAAAAATATTAATTTCTTTTTCATGTTGATTAGTAATGGGGCAAAAATAAATCATAAGAAATAAAGTGTTATGCTAAGCATAGTAAATTGAAAAAAAGCAATAATCCACTTCTGATATTATTATTTTTTTTTGCAGACTTTTTACAAAATTTTATTGCAATTATTTTTGGACTATTTTCTAATTTAGTCGATTTTGTAATTGTATTTCATTTTTTGTGAAGAATAAAAAAAGCCGAGCAGTGCTCGGCTTTTTACAATCAATCATTTTTAGCAAATATTAACTAATCCACATTGTCATGCAAAAAGGAGTTATTTGGCTTTATTTCCGTTTTGTTATCCTCCCCTTCCGACAAAGTATATTTAGAAACTTCCGATTCTGAAGAATGTGGTGTTTCATCTAATTCTACATTATCTCTTTTAAAAGCTGGCTCATCTTCCAAAGAAGTAAGCCCAGATGGAGTTCTAAGTTTCATAGAGATATTTTTAAGCCGATCTTCTCTTTCTCTAGATTTATTGGTAAGTACTTCTGGGTTTACAGGAAGCTCCTCACTTTCATTTATTGCATTTTCTTCTATTTCTAACTCCACCTCTACTTGCTCTTGCTTTAATGTTGGTATTAATTCATCAGGTAATTCCAGCTGCTCCTCTTCCAAAGTAATTTCTTGTTCTTGAGCTACTACACCCAATTCTATTTCCTCCTTATTAACAACTAACTCCATTTCCTTTTCTACTTCAATTACATCTAATGCAGCTTCTACTTTTGATTCTATTTCCTCAATTTGTAATTCTGGCTCCAACTTAACATCTAATTCTGATGGGGGATTATCAAAAATACTATGCTGTCCCTTATCCTCCATTAAAGTATCAACTTCTTCTTGATGCTCATCTTCTTGATTTAACACTTCATCAATATTATATTCATCTCCCAAACCAATTGTAACATCATCTTTTATCACTTTTACATTAAAACCCGTAGCAATTACAGTAACACACACCTCTCCATTTAGTTCAAGATCAACACCAATTCCTTCAATAATATTGACTTCACATCCTGCCGCTTCTTGAATTTTCTGCTTAATATCGGCAAGTTCCATCATTCTAATTTCCTCCTCACCTCCTCCTGTTACAATTTTTAACAATACTTGCTTTGCACCTTTTATATTATTATCATTTAAAAGTGGTGAGTCTAGTGCTCCTTTTACTGCTTCAATAGCTCTGTTTTCTCCAGAAGCTGTTGCTTGTCCCATTACGGCAGTTCCGCTATTTTCCAATACTCTCCTTGCATCATTAAGATCAATATTAACTAGTAGATGTTGGGAAATAACTTCTGCAATTCCTTTGGTTGCTATATTCAGTACTTCATTGGCTTTTGCAAAAGCTTGTGTAAAAGTAAGGTCGCCATAAATCTCAATGAGTTTATCGTTATTGATAACTAAAAGTGTATCTACATTTTTTCTTAAATCCTTTAATCCTTGCATGGCGTATTCGTGCCTATTTCCTCCTTCAGTAGAAAAAGGAATAGTAACTACACCAACTGTAAGTATGCCTTTTTCTTTGGCAACTTCTGCAATAATAGGAGCCGCACCTGTACCTGTTCCACCTCCCATTCCTGCAGTAATAAATAGCATTTTTGTATTTGCATCTAAAAGTTCTTTTACTTTTTCAATACTTTCTTCTGCTGCTCTTCTTCCCGTTTCAGGATTTGAACCAGCACCAAGCCCTTCTGTGAGCTCTACGCCTAATTGTATTTTAGTAGGAACATGGCTTGCCTCTAATGCTTGAGAATCGGTATTGCAGACCACAAAGTCCACACCCTCAATACCATTTTCATACATGTAATTTACGGCATTTCCACCTCCTCCACCTACGCCTATCACCTTAATAATAGACGACCGATTTTTCGGTAAGTTAAATTCGAATAAACTTTCTTTTTCACTCATGATTAATTGTTTTTATAGTTAATAATTGATTGTTCTTATGTTACTTCTTCTTCAAAAAAACCTTTTAATTTTTCTTTTAATCTATCTAAAATTCCAATAGATTTCGGCTTCTTTTCTGTTCCTGTTTGTTCTAAAGTCTTAAATTCCAAAAATTCAAATCCTTTAAGCACCAAGCCAACTCCTGTAGAATACATTGGGCTAGTAATTTTTCCATGCGACTCTTTTCCTAAATGCTCATTTGGTAGTCCTACTCTCACATCTTTCCCTGTAATATATGATACCATTTGTTTCAAAGCTCTGAGTTGAGAACCACCACCAGTTAGCACAATACCTGTCATTAGTTTGTTTTCAAAACCAGAAATCTTTATCTCATGATATACCAAGTCAATAATTTCTTTCATTCGTGCTCCAATTATTTCTGAAAGATTTTTTATTGAGATTTCCTTTGGGTCTCTACCCCTTAATCCTGGAATAGAAACCATCACATTATCCTGGTCAGATGTATGCATTGCCGATCCAAATTTTACTTTTAAAAGTTCCGCTTGTTTTTCCAAAATAGATAGTCCTACTTTAATATCTTTTGTGATAACATTTCCTCCAAAAGGAATTACAGCCGTATGCCGAATAATTCTATCTAAAAATATAGCCACATCAGTTGTTCCTCCACCAATATCAACTAATGCAACTCCCTCTTTTAATTCGTCATTATCCAGAGTTGCCACAGCTGAGGCAAATGGCTCTAATATTAAATCTTTTGGAACTAATCCTGCTTTTCTCACACACCTAAAAATATTACGAACAGCTGCTACTTGTGCCGTAATAATATGAAAATTAGCCTCTAGCTTTATGCCAGACATTCCTTTTGGGTCTTGTATTCCATCTTCTCCATCTACAGTGTATTCTTGCGGAATTACATGAATTACTTCCTCTCCTGGAACCGTTACTAATTTGAACATATTTTCTCTGAGCTTTTCCATATCTTCAATGGTAATTTCATTTTCAATATCGTCTCTTACCATTTCGCCTCTATGTTGCAAACTCTTGATATGCTGACCAGCAATTCCTATATAAACTTCCTTTATTTCCACTCCAGATTTTTGTTCTGCTTCCTCCACTGCTAGTTTTATCGACTCAACAGTTTTGTCGATATTCGCCACTATTCCTCTAAGCACTCCACCAGAAATAGCCTTTCCCATCCCTAAAATTTCAAGCTTACCAAATTGATCTTGCCTACCAATCATCACGCTTATTTTGGTTGTTCCTATATCTAGTCCTACTATTATTGGTTCATTATTTTTCATGTTTTTTATTTTTTAGTGCAAACAAGCTGGTTTTTGAATTTTAAGTTAATATGAGAATAATTATTCCACCCTTTTTTTGAAATTCCTTTTTGATAGAACAGCTTTAGTTTGCTAAATTTTTCATCTATATTTACTGCTTTCCCGAAAACTATTTGCTGATATCCAACCCTTGGAATAAAAGTAAAATCTCCATTATCTTCTCCGTGAATTTGCATAATTTGTGCTTTCCAAAAAGGATTCTCGTCAATAAATTTTACCAATGAATAAAGTTCTCCTTTTTCTGTAAAATTTATTTTCCCTGTAATTACCAAAGTGCGAGCAGTAAATATATTTGAAATTGGCATTTTCATTCCATCTCCATCAATATAGAAAGAATCGTTATTAGTTATAACTCTAGCAATTGGTCTTCTTTGCAAAATCTCAACTTTTACATTTCCAGCAATATCAGAAAAAACATTTACCTCTTTAATACAAGAATGATTTGCAATATTTTTTTCAATACCTTCTATGGAAATTTCCATTTTCTTTTTTCCTAATGGATGCAAGTTTTTATCCTTTAAAAGCTTATTAATTATATTCTCATTTACAAAATTATTTTCACTACTTTCAACAACTACATTAAAGTTTTCGCAATCCACCCTTTTTTGACTTTCTACAGAAAAAGCCATCAGTAAAACGATTACTGCAATTAGCATAAGCCAGCTTAGTATGTTAAATATTTTTTTCATTAGTTATACAATTCCTTAATAGGTTGTACCATAGTGCTTATATCACCTGCACCAAGAGTTAAAAGCACCTGAAAATCCTTTTCCTGCAGCACACTTATTAGCTCTTGTTTGCTGCAAACTTCATTCTCAATTGTGCATTTTTCCGATAGCATTTTTGAGCTTACTCCATCTATTGGCTTTTCTCTTGCCGGATATATTTCCAGTAAAATTAATTCATCTGCTAAGGATAAGCTCTCTGCAAATTCATCCGCAAAATCCTTAGTTCTGGAAAATAAATGTGGTTGAAAAACAACCATTATTTTTTTGTTTACATACAAATCTTTTACTGCTTGTATTGTAAGTTTTACTTCTTTAGGATGATGGGCATAATCATCAATAAAAGTAATCTTATCATTTTGCAAATGAATTTCAAATCTTCTTTTTACACCTTTAAAAGTACTAATTGCTTTTTGCACATTATCGCAAGTTGCACCCAAAAAACATGCCACAGCAGATGCTGCCAATACATTTTCAATATTGTGTTTTCCAGGCATTTCTATCTGTAAGTTAGTTATTTTTCTTTCATAAACCATACCAGGAAGAATATCCAAAACTCCAATATCAAATTTTGTTTTGTTATTACTAATGCCAATATTTTTAGCATAATAATCGGCTTGCTTAGTAGCAGAATAAGACATTAAAGCACCCGCATCTGGTTTTTCAAATTCTGTTTTCACGCCAGCTTGCACCAACAAAAATCCTTTTTGCTTTACTTGGGTAGCAAATTTTAGAAATGCCTTCTCCAAGGATTTTTTATCCTCATAAACATCTAAATGATCCTCATCAACAGAAGTAATTACTGCAATATCAGGATAAAGCGAAAGAAAAGATCGATCATATTCATCTGCTTCTACAATTACAATATTTCCTTTATTAGCTAGTACTAAATTGCTATTAAAATCCTTGCTCACTCCACCCAAAAAAGCAGTGCAATCAATATCAGCAGATTTTAAAATATGAGTAAGAAGGCAAGCGGTTGTGGTTTTACCGTGCGTTCCTGCAATTGCAATTGTATAGCTTTGGCGTGTTATCATTCCCAAAACTTGAGAACGCTTTACTGGGATGATTCCTTTTTCTTTAAAAAAGTGGTATTCCGTATTATTATCATCAATTGCGGGGGTATAAATCACCAATAACTCTGTGGATTTTACTTCTTTTACTTCCGTTTTTATCTGACTTACATCATCTTTATAATGAATAGAAATACCTTCCTTTTCTAATTTTTCAGTAAGAGGTGATTTGTATTTATCATAACCACTCACCTGTTTTCCATGAGCATTAAAATACCTTGCCAAAGCACTCATGCCAACACCTCCTATTCCTAGTAAATAAATATGTTTGTATAAATCTAAATTCATTTTTTTATAAGTGCTAATACTTCATTTGCAATGCTCTCTGATGCATTAGTTACTGCTATTTTTTTTATGTTTTCAGAAAGCTCAGTCTGTAATCTATTATCTTCAATCAGCTTCTGCAAACAATTAACTAATTTACTAGCTGCCTCTTTGTCTTTTACCAGCAGTGCTGCCTTTTTATTAACTACCGCTTGTGCATTTTTTGTTTGATGATCTTCTGACACATTTGGAGATGGAATTAATATGCATGCTTTTCCAATACAACAGAGTTCAGAAATTGCAATTGCACCAGCCCTTGAAATAATAATATCTGCTGCTGCATAAGCTAAATCCATTTGTTTTATAAAGGCATAAGTATTAATTCCTTTTGCTGATTTTGATTTTACCGTTTGTTCTGCTTTCTCCTGATAACTAATTCCCGTTTGCCAAATCAGATTCAAATTGTTTTCTCCAAAAAAATTAATGTTTTTATCAATTGCTTTATTAATGGTTCTTGCCCCTAAGCTACCTCCAATTACAAGTACTGTTTTTTTGTTTTCATCTAAATTGAAATGAGTGATGCCCAACTGTTTTTTGCTGGCAAATTCCAATACATCTTGCCTAATCGGGTTTCCTGTAAAAATAATTTTATTCTTTGGGAAAAACCTTTCCATATTATCATAAGCCACGCATATTTTATTCACTACTTTAGATAGTATTTTATTGGTTATTCCTGGATAGGAGTTTTGCTCTTGCACCAAAGTAGGAATACTGCTTTTTGCCGCCACAAAAAGTAGTGGTCCGCTTGCATATCCCCCCGTTCCTATTGCAATATCTGGCTTGAAATTTTTTATTATTTTTTTAGCTTTTAGTAAACTATTTATCACTTTAAAAGGAAAAGATAAATTGTCAATTGAAATTCTTCTTTGAAAACCGCTTATCCATAATCCTTTAATTTTATATCCTTCTGCAGGCATCTTAGCCATTTCCATTCGCCCCTTTGCACCAACAAATAAAATCTCAATATTATCTACTTTTTTCTCTAATGCTTTCGCAATTGCAAGTGCAGGGAAGATGTGTCCTCCCGTTCCTCCTCCGCTTATTATTACTTTAAGCTGTTTCATATCTTCTGTCTGATGAATCCCTACTCACACTAAGTATAATTCCAATAGTAATACAGGTAAACAAAATAGATGTTCCTCCCATGCTAATTAATGGTAAAGTTTGCCCAGTAACGGGCAAAATACCTACTGCAACTGCCATATTTATCATGGCTTGAAACACTAATGAAAAAGCTAAACCTGATGCGATTAATCCTCCAAAATAACTCTCACTTCTTGTTGTAATTTTTACAGCTCTAAAAAAGAGAATCATATAAAGTAAAATTGGCAGAAAAGCACCTATTATCATTCCGTATTCTTCCACCATTATAGCAAAAATAAAATCGGAAGAACTCGCATACACAAAATATCTTTGCACACTTTTACCAGGCCCTACTCCAAAAATACCACCATTATGTATTGCTATTTTTCCTTGATTGGATTGATATCCTTGGTCTAAATTATGATTTTCAGAAGGAATAATAAAGCCATCAATTCTACTTACCCAAGTAGCTGATCGGGGCATAACTTTATTCATTCCTGGAATAAATTTAGCAGTCCCATACAACATCAATCCTCCAAAAAGTGCAATCCCAACTATTCCAAAAATGTATTTTAGATTAATTTTCGCAATAAACATCAGCACCAAACCATTAATAAAAACAAGTGCTGCTGTAGAAAAATTAGCAGGAAGAATTAAAATACATATAGCTAAGATTGGGAGTAATACATGCCAAATCACTCCTTTAAAGTCATCTAAAAAATCTCTTTGTTTGCTAAGTTGTCGAGCTGTAAAAAGAAAAATGGAAAGCTTAGCAATATCAGATGGTTGAAACTGCTGACCTGCAATAGGCAGCCAACGAGATGCGCCATTAATATTTACGCCCCATATCAAAACCAAAATAAGAAGAATAATACTTACCCAAAAACCTAACACTCCGAGCCGAGAAAAATATTTGAACTTAAATTGATGTACCAAATACATACATGCCAAACCAATACATAATCTTATAATATGTTTGAAAATTTCTGAAATTCCTGCAGCAGAATATACTATAACCACAGAAAACAGACATAACAAAAACACTACTCCCCAGATAGTTCTATCTCCTTCTAATTTTATATTTTTTAGAACGGTATCCATTTATAATTTCCGTACTTGATTTTTGAAAGTTTGTCCTCTATGTTCAAAATTGTCAAACATATCGAAACTTGCACAAGTTGGAGATAACAAAACCACATCTCCTTTATCACCTAATTGATAGGAAATTCTTACCGCTTCTTCCATACTACTTACAGTTTCAATATTACTGACTATTTTCTTAAAATATTTCTGGATTTTCTTATTGGAATCGCCTAAACAAATAATAGCTTTGACCTTTTGTTTTACTATCTCCTGAATCTCATCATAATCATTTCCTTTATCTACTCCTCCAACAATCCAAATTACTGATTTCGTCATGCTTTCTAGTGCATACCAAGTCGCATTTACATTTGTTGCTTTTGAATCGTTAATGAAGTCTATTCCATGAACAGTAAGTACATATTCCAACCTGTGTTCAATATTTTGAAAATCGAGCATACTTTGTTTTATAATGCCATCTTTTACATCTAATATTCTGCTAGCCATTGCTGCTGCCATTGAATTATAAATGTTGTGTCTTCCTTGTAAAGCTAATTCTTGAATTGTCATTTTGTTGTTGTTTAGGTTAATATTAATTTTATTATTTTTATAAAAAGTACCATCTCCATCTATTTGATTTTCAAGTGTAAATGGAATGCTTTTTGCTTTTGTTTTTAAATTTTTTATCTGATTATCATCCGCATTAAAAATCAGCACATCCTGTTTTTTCTGATTCATTGTTATGCGCAATTTTGATGCTACATATTTGCTAAAATCATTGTTGTATCTTTCTAAATGGTCTGGAGTAATGTTGAGTATAATAGCTACATTTGGTTTGAATTCTTTGATGCCATCCAGTTGAAAACTACTCAATTCCAAAACGATATAATCGTAATCTCTTTTAGCAATTTCTTTGGCAAAACCAACACCAATATTTCCAGCTATAAGCACATCCAATCCTGCTTTTTTTAGGATGTGCCCAAGAAGTAAAGTAGTCGTAGTTTTTCCATTGCTTCCTGTTATAGCGACTACTTTTGCTTTGGTGTATCTAAAAGCAAACTCCACTTCTGAAATCATAGGAATTCCTTCTTTTTTTAGTTGTTGAATTATTTCAACAGAATCAGAAATTCCCGGGCTTTTTATTACTTCATCAGCCAGTAAAACCTTTTCCAATGTGTGTCCTGCTTCCTCCCATTTAATCTCATTATTTGAAAGAACTTTTTTATTTTCTTTTGTTATTGTTCCACTATCTGAAACAAAAACTTCTAAGCCTTTTTTCTTTGCCAAAATAGCTGCTCCAATCCCACTTTCTCCTGCTCCTAAAACCACTATTTTTTTTGCCACCTTATCTTAATTTTAGCGTTACAATAGTTAGTATCGCCAGCATAATACCAACAATCCAAAAACGCGTTACAATTTTACTTTCATTATAGCCTAACTTCTGAAAATGATGGTGCAAAGGCGCCATTTTGAAAATCCTTTTTCCCTTTCCATATTTCTTTTTGGTGTATTTAAAATAGCCAACTTGAAGAATTACGGAAAGGTTTTCAATCAGGAATATGCCACACAAAATTGGTATCAATAATTCCTTACGAATAAGAATTGCCGCCACAGCAATTATCCCGCCAAGCGATAAACTGCCTGTATCGCCCATAAACACTTGTGCCGGATAGGAATTGTACCACAAAAAGCCAACACAAGCTCCCACAAATGATGCCATAAAAATTACCAACTCCCCAGTATTTGGGATATACATAATGTTAAGATAATCGGCCGCCATTATATTACCAGACACATAGGCAAAGACCGCAAGAGTAGCTCCTATTATAGCAGAAGTACCAGTTGCCAATCCATCCAATCCATCCGTCATATTTGCTCCATTGGAAACTGCTGTAATAATTAAAATCACGATAAGCACAAACAAAATAAGGGAAGCGATTGGTGCCATATCGCCCATCCAATTTGTTAGTATTTTATAATCAAATTCATTATTTTTCACAAATGGAATGGTGGTTTTTGCAGATTTTTTCGCTTCTTGTTCAAATCCATGTTCATTGGCAAGAGATAAATTTGTTTCAGTAATTATTTTGGGGTCCGCTAATTGTTCTTTTACTACAATATCAGCATGAAATACCATAATCAACCCAACAATTATGCCAAGCCCAACTTGACCTAAAATCTTGAATCTTCCTGCCAAACCCTCTTTATCTTTCTTGTACACTTTGATGTAATCATCAATAAAACCAATCGTTCCAAGCCAAAGAGTAGAAATAATCATGATGATGATATAGATATTTTCTAATTTGGTAAAAAGAAAAGTAGGAATCAGTATTGCCGAAATAATAATCAGCCCACCCATTGTTGGTGTTCCTTGCTTCTGCTTTTCTCCTTCTAAGCCTAATTCTCTTATTTCTTCTCCAATTTGCTTTTTTCGAATTAGCTTAATAATTCTTCCCCCAAAAACCATAGACACCAAAAGGGAAGTAATCACTGCCATTGCAGATCGAAAAGAAATATACTGAAATACCCCCGCTCCTGGAAAATTATAAGTTTCTTGTAGATAGTCAAATAAGTAATATAACATTAGCTTTTAATTAGGTTTAATGATTTTTTTATTTCATCCATATCATCAAAAGGATATTTTATCCCTTTTATCTCCTGGTATTTTTCGTGCCCTTTGCCAGCTACCAAAATGATATCGCCATTTTCAGCAAGTGTGCAAGCTGTTTTTATCGCCTGTTTTCTGTCGGTGATTACCAAAGTTTTCTTTTTCTGAACAGGATCTAATCCCATCATCATATCGACTATAATATTTTCTGGTTTTTCTGACCTTGGATTATCGGAAGTAATAATTACTTGTGAACTTAAATTGCAAGCTATTGCTGCCATTTTTGGGCGTTTTTTGGTATCCCTATCGCCACCACAACCAATTACCGTAATCAGTTTTTCATTTCCTGTTCTTATTTTATTGATGGTGGAAAGCACATTTTTTAAAGCATCTGGCGTATGGGCGTAATCTACAATTGCCGTCATACCTTCTTTATTTCTTACCGATTGGAATCTTCCTCTGGCAGAATCGAGTAAACTAATCCCTTCCAATAATTCTTCTTCCTCACAATTTAGCAACCTGCCAACAGCATAAACTGCCAACACATTATAAGCATTAAATTGCCCAATTAGTTTGGTCCATAAATCATAATTATTGATACTTAAAAGCATTCCATCAAAGCGATTTTCTAGAATTTTACATTTAAAATCGGACATGCTTTTTAGGGAATAGGTTTGCTTATTTGCTTTTGTGTCTCTTAGCATATTCATGCCGTGTTTGTCATCATTATTTACAAGAGCAATAGCATCAGATTGTAATTGGTCAAAAACTTTCTTTTTCACATTTATATACTCATTGAAAGTATTATGATAATCTAAATGGTCGTGAGAAATATTAGTGAAAACCATGATATCGAATGCAAGTCCAATAATTCTGTTTTGGTCAATGGCATGAGAACTAACCTCCATAAAACAATACTCACATCCCTTTTCAACCATTTGAGATAAAAGCTTATTTATTTGAAGTGCATCTCCTGTCGTATGTGTGCTCTCAATAGTTGTATTGTTTATTTTATTTTGGATAGTTGATAGCATTCCAACTTTTTGCTTCATCCCTAAAAACAGATGGAATAAAAGAGAAACAATGGTTGTTTTTCCATTAGTTCCCGTTACGCCAATAAGCTTTAATTTTTCAGATGGATTATCAAAATAATTTGCTGCTAAAATGGCTAATGCCTTGCTAGAATTTTTTACAATAATGTAGCTGATATCTGACACTATATCAGTAGGGAGTTGCTCAGTAATAATTGCCGTAGCACCATTATTGATGGCTTGTGAAATAAACTGATACCCATCTGTTTGTGTTCCTTTTACTGCTACAAATAAACTTTGTTTCTTTACCTTTCTGGAATCAAATTGTATACTTGAAATGGATAAATCCGTACTGCCAACTACATTGACAATTTCAACTTTATATAATATTTCTTTTAGGGATTTCATGCCAATTCTAAAATTATTTCATTGCCAGTTTTAAATTGTTTTCCTTTTTGAATACTTTGTTTTTTTACAGTTCCTTTCCCCGAAAAACTCACCTTCAAACCATTATTTTCTAAAAGAAAAAGCACATCTTGAATTCCCATTCCTCTTAAATCTGGGATGAAACCACTTCTTAAATCTTCTTCTATTTTTCGTGTTTTTAGCTCAACTACATCTTTCTTAGCATTTGCAATTACCCAATTGGCATTGTCGGCTTGAAAAGGAATCTCTAACTCCCTAAATACGGCTTGCACATCTTCATTATTTCCATTTTTTGTGTATGGCGAACTACTATTTTTTTCTGATGTAAATACCTCATGCAATTCAAGGTCGGATGCAAACACTTTATCGGCTATTTCTTTAAAAATAGGAGCAGCTACTATTCCTCCATAAAAGCCATTTTCTTTCGGATTTTGAATAAATACTATGCAAGAATATTTAGGATTATCGGCTGGAAAAAATCCTGCAAAAGATGCGTTATAACTCTTTGGCTCTCCCTGTTTTCTTTTCCAATAATTTATTTGAGAAGTACCCGTTTTTCCAGCTATGGAATACTGATTACTCTTAATATTTGTTGCCGTCCCTCTTTCTACTACATCTATCATTAAAGGAATTATTTTCTCGATATTTGTTTTTCCACATATCGCAGGATTGATAACTTCCGTTTTGTTTTGCTCAATAAATTTTCCGTTTCTTTTTATTCCACTCACAAAAATGGGTTTTACCATTCTCCCTTTATTAGCAATAGCATTGTAAAAAGCAAGTATATGCAATGGGGTTAATTTCAGTTCATAACCAATAGACATCCAAGGTAAAGTAGTACCCGACCAATCGCTATCTTTTGGGGTTTTGATTTTAGGATTTTCTGGGGTAGGAATTTCAATATTAAGAGGGGTGTTGAGTTGGAATTTATATAATCTGTCAATAAATTTTTCTGCTTGTTTTGCATAAGCATTATGTATTACTTTTGAAATTCCAACATTGGATGATAATACAAAGGCTTCTCCAATTGTGATCTTTCCATAACCCCCTACTTTAGAATCAACCATTGTGCGGTCATAAAATTTAAATCTTCCGTTTTCAGTATCTACACTATCAGATAATTTAAAAAGTCCATCTTCTAGTCCTGCTAAAATAGATGCCAATTTAAAAGTAGAGCCTGGTTCTGAATGCTCTCCTATTGCATAATTGTAGTGTTCTGAAAATTTTCCATCCTCTGTTCTTTTAAGATTGGCAATTGCTTTTATTTTTCCTGTTTTTACTTCCATTACAATTACACAGCCAAATTCTGCTTTATGCTTTTCTAAAGCATTTGATAAGGATTGCTCAGCAAGATCTTGCAAATCAACATTGATTGTACTTATCACATCATCTCCGGGTTTAGGTAAAATATTAGCAGTAGAATTAATTGGGATTTGTTCTGATTTTCCAATCTTCTGCACTAATTTTCTCCCATTCTTTCCTTTCAGCATTTGGTTATAAGCCCCTTCAATTCCAATTGGTTTTATCCCATCTCTTACTAGGCCAATGGTTCTTTTAGCTAATAAATCAAAAGGTAATTTTCTGTTTTCTTCTCTCTCACAAATTAGTCCACCTTTATTTTGTCCTTTATTAAAAATAGGAAATGATTTTAATATCTTTATCTGATTATATGTTGCCTTTTTTTGAAGAAAGAAGTATTGTGTGCCTTTCTTTTTTTCATTTCTAAACTCTATCTCATAGGCCAAAGCGGTTTTATCACCAAAAAAACTTTCTAATTTTTTAGAAAGTGGAGAGATGTACTTTCTAAAAGTATCCTTATTAATAGTTTTAAAATCAATATGAACATCATAAAGTGGCATGGATATTGCAAGCAGACTTCCATCATCAGAAAAAATATTTCCTCTTGGTGCTTGAACTGTAATAAACTCTGGTTGGTTTTGACTAAAGGAATCTTTAAACTGCTGGATTACAAAAACTTGTGATAAGATAATAAAAGCAAAAAGAACCATAAAAAAATACAGGAATATCAATCTCCAATTCATTTTTTGTTTTTGCTTTTTCATTAGTTTTTTTCTATAATTCTTGGTGCTATTAAAGAGGATTTTAAACCCATTTCCTGCACAGTGCTTTCAATGGTTGACCTCTTATATTTCGCCATCAATTCCGATTTTGTTGTGATATACTGTACCCTTAACTCGTACAAATCCTTTTCTGCCTTATTTATATTTCTGGCAAGTCGCTCTGCATTGTAGTAAAGCGTAATATTGATGATGACTAAGCCAACAACAAATAGAATAAAAGGGATATGTTCTTGATTTTCCTTTTTAGAAAGAAATTCACCTTTAAAAATTTTTGACACAATATTTTTCTCTTGCACTTTGCGGACTTTTATATTATATTTTTTCTGCTATTCTAAGTTTTGCACTTCTTGCTCTTGGATTATTTTTTATTTCCTTTTCTGATGGAATAATTACTTTTTTGCTGATTTCTTTAAAACATTTTTGAGGGTTTCCATAGAAATCTTTTTTCAAATCCCCTTCTACATTTCCTTTCTTTATCAAATTCTTTACTAATCTATCCTCTAAGGAATGGTAAGAAATAACCGACAACCTTCCTCCCACTTTTAGCAAATGGGTTGCCGCATTTAACATTTCTTTTAATGCCCCTATTTCATCATTCACCTGAATACGAATGGCTTGAAATACTCTAGAAAAAAACTGATTTCTTTTTCTTTCAATAGTTAGATGCTCAATACAATCTAAAAGCTGCTTGGTGGTTGTAATCTCTCTTTCCTTTCTACTAATCACAATTGCATTTGCAATTTTTCTTGATTCTCTTAATTCCCCATATTCAAAAAACACATTTGCTAATTCTTGCTCAGAATAATTATTAACAATATGCTTGGCATCCAGTTCAGCATTAAGATTCATTCGCATATCCAATAGTCCAGAAAATCGAGTAGAAAATCCTCTTTCAGGTATATCAAATTGATGAGAAGAAACACCTAAATCCGCTAACAATCCATCTATCTCAATTACCCCTTCCATTCTTAAAAAGTTCTTAATGTTTCTGAAATTTGCATTCAACAATTTAAAGTTTTCTTCTTCTAAAATATTTTCATTTGCATCTGAATCTTGATCAAAAGCAAAAAGTTTTCCTGTATTTAGTTGTTTAATTATTTCTTTCGAATGCCCTCCTGCTCCAAAAGTTACATCTACATAAATTCCATTAGGATTTATTTTAAGCCCCTGCACGCTCTCATTTAGCAATACTGATTTATGATACTCCATCAGTATTTTCTGAATTTGATTGATTTCCCATTACTTCCTCTGCTAATTTTCCAAAATCTTTTAAGGTTTCTTTTATGGCTTCTTCATATTGCTTTTTATCCCAAATCTCAATTACATTTACTGATGCGGTAAGCACAATTTCTTTATCAATTCCGGCAAAAACAATAAGATTCTTAGGAATTAGTATTCTGCCATTCCCATCTGCTTCCACCACTTTTAACCCTGACATATATGAGCGTATAAAATCAATATTCTTTTTTATAAATCGGTTTAATTTATTTACATGAGCAGCCATTACATTCCATTCTTTCATAGGATACATTTCTAAGCAATTGTTAAACACACTTCTTTTAATCACAAAACCATCTTGCATTATCGGTGCTAATTGCTTTTTTAGTGCAGAGGGAAGCATAATACGCCCTTTAGCATCAGATTTACATTCGTATGTCCCTATAAGATTAATCACTTTTAGCTTTTTTTAATGGGTGTAAATATATTATAAATACTCCACATTTTACCACATTTTACCACTTTGTTGAAAACTTTCCCCATTTATACTTTTTTCAGATAGTGTGTATAAGAATTATCTTTCATTTTCTGTATCAAATAAAATTTCTTTACTTTGCAGCTGCTGAAAAAAATAGAAATGCTAAAAACTAAAGGGAAATTCACTTATATAGAGGAAGGAAAAGGAAAGCCAATTATTTTACTGCACGGACTTATGGGTGGTGCAGAAAATTTTGGAGAAATGGTGGGTTTTATATCTGAAAAATATCAAGTTTACGGATTAGATTTAAAACTTTTTAAAGGGAATTTATTGAAAGTTTCTGTTAAAAACTTGAGTGATTATCTATATGAATTTATGAATCAAATTGGCATAAAAAGTGCCGTATTAATGGGAAATTCAATGGGTGGGCATATTGCATTAATTTTTGCTAAAGACCACCCAGAAATGGTAGATGGACTAATTCTAACTGGAAGTTCAGGGCTTTTTGAAAATTCTTTAGGAAACTCTTTCCCTAGAAGAGGTGATAAAGATTATATAAGAACAAAAACGGAAGAAGTTTTTTACAACCCAGAAGTTGCAACTGATGAATTAGTAGATAGGGTATTTGAAATTGCCAATAATAGAATTTCTGTTTTGAAATTATTGGGCTATGCAAAATCGGCAATAAGACACAATATGGCAAACGATATTCAAAATATAACAAAGCCAACTTGCCTTATTTGGGGAGCAAATGATAAAGTTACACCTCCTCATGTTGCAGAAGAATTCCATAAATTAATGCCTAATTCTGAGTTACATTGGATTCCATTATGTGGGCATGCAGCTATGTGGGAACATCCAAAAACATTTAGTGAAATCATTTTGAAGTGGTTAGAAAAACATAATCTTTAAAATTTAACATTTAATTTTATGCAAATTAAAAGTGCTGATTTTATTATCAGTAATACGGACTATAAACTTTGCCCAAAAGCTAATATACCTGAATATGCTTTTATTGGCAGATCTAATGTAGGGAAATCATCCTTAATTAATTTAATTACTGGAAAAAAGCATTTGGCTAAAATTTCAAGAAAGCCCGGAAAAACACAACTCATCAATCATTTTTTAATAAATAAGGATTGGTATTTAGTGGATCTTCCTGGTTATGGATATGCTACTGTTTCCAAAAAACAAAAGGAAGAATTTCAGAAAATAATTTTTTCTTATTTGGAAAATAGAAGAAACTTAATGTGCTTATTTGTGCTTTTGGATTGCAGGCACAAGCCACAAAAAATTGATTTGGAATTCATGCAGTGGTTGGGAGAAAAGCAAATACCTTTTGTAATGATTTTTACAAAAACAGATAAATTAGGAAAAATATCTTTGCAAAAAAATATAGCAAATTATAAAAAGGAAATGCTAAAAGAGTGGGAGGAAATCCCACAATGTTTTTTCACCTCTACACTAGATAGAAAAGGAAATAAAGAAATTCTTGACTTTATTGAAAAAACAAATCCTATTTTTTCTCTTTAAGTTTTATTATTCCTGATTGCTCTGCAAAAAACCCACAATAATCTCTTAGCGCATCAGCTAAATTATTTTCATTTGTAGCTTTTTCAAGTGAACTTGCCATAGAGAGTAAAGTTTGATGATACATGATTAGCATTTCATTTACCATCATATCTTTTGTCCAAAGATCAATACGCAATGTTTCTTTGGTTTTGTTATCCCAAGCAGAAATTAAAAAAGATTTTATTTCAACATTTTTTAGCTGTCCATCACTACTATTTAATTGAATACTTTGTGGAATATTGTTTTCGTTTAGCTCAATTTCAAAACTAATTTTTGATTTTTTTGTCATTTTTTATTTATGGTTTATAGCCCGATTGCTGTAAAATTTCTTGGGACTGTGTATTTTGTATTAATTCTTCCAAAGTCAAATTTGGATTACTTTCCATATAGTCAGCTACAATTTGCCAACCCATCCAGTAGGCGATTCTACCAGGCGACTCTTTGGGCATTCTTTTTGCAAAAGGAGAGAAATTTAGATAACTATTGAATTTTTTAACATCTGTTGAATAGAGAATTTCATTATCGATAAAAGAAGCCCAAATATTTTTTTCATTCTCCTTACACCAGCTCAATTGTTCTTTACTAAATCTTAATTTATCTGCATTAGAATACTTTGGGAGCATTACATCTATAAAATACATTATTTTCCCTTTAAAAATCATCTGAGATAAAAAGTCATTTCCTATATCAAAAATACCAAATTCATTGTTTACAATTGCCTCAATACAGTAAGGAACAATAAAATTTTCTTGACTCTGTAGCATCATATACTCAGGAATATATAAGTGTTTGTAAAAGTAGCATTGCTTACCCAAAAAGTAATCTAAACCAATTGCAAGAATAGTATCATTGGTAACAACTCCAAAGTTAAACCCACTAAAATAGGTAATTACTGTTGGAATTTTATTTTTAGGAAAATGCTGATTGTACCTATCAAACGCATCTGCCAAATCGCTTTCCAAAAAATCTAGGTTAGGATATTTTTTAACTACTGTATCATAAGCCTCACGCATGTCAGGATGAGAAACAAAATTTAAAATTTCACTTTGGTAAGTTTGTTTTTGGGAATTTGTTCTTAATACTTCATGATTAAAACTTTCAAAAAATGTACCAAGTTCTTTTTCCCACACCAACATATCTTTCTCAATTTTTTCACTATTAGTTTCAAAAAGTGATTTTTCAAATCGGTAAATATTTATCTTTTTATTTTCGGGTTCAAATTTCTTAAAAAGAAAAAATATCAATATTAAAATAAATAGCAAAACTATTTTCAATGATTTCATATCTGCAAAATTAAGAATCTATTTAGTTTTATTGAAAACAATAATTACTTTTGCGAAAACATATTTTGTGAAAGAAAAGAAAGTTATATCGCATATTGTAAATTGGTTAGAAAACTATTTAGCTGAATCAACAACAAAAGGATTCGTAATTGGTATTTCTGGCGGAATTGATTCTGCAGTAACTTCAGTTCTTGGAGCAGAAACTGGGATGCCAATTCTTTGTGTTGAAATGCCAATACATCAAAGCTCTTCTCAAATGCAAAGAGCCAGAAGTCATATAAATTGGTTGAAAGAATCGTACAAAAATGTGAGTTCTGTGGAAGCTGAACTAACACCACTTTTTGATTCTTTCATATCCCTTATGCCAAAAGGGGAAAGGAAAGAAAATACAGAGCTTGCTCTTATCAATACTCGTGCTAGAATAAGAATGACCACTCTTTATTATTTTGCACAACTCAATAATTATTTGGTGCTAGGCACTGGCAATAAAGTAGAGGATTTTGGTATTGGATTTTTTACAAAATATGGAGATGGAGGAGTAGATTTGAGTCCTATTGCCGATTTAAAAAAAACAGAAGTTTTTTTGTTAGGAAAACATTTAGGAATTATTACAAAAATTCTTTCTGCTCCACCTACTGATGGCTTATGGAATGATGATAAAACAGATGAACAGCAAATTGGAGCAACTTATCCTGAATTGGAATGGGCTATGGAATTTACAGGAGATGATAAAAAAATATCTAAAAGAGAAAAAGCTGTTTTAGAAATCTATAAAAAAATGAGAAACACGAATATGCATAAAATGAAAGAAATTCCAATTTGCATTATTCCTAATAATTTGAAATGAAAATTATAAAGAGGTAATATCAATCACTTCTTTTACTTCTGGTACAGCTCTTTTAATGACTTGCTCCACCCCAGATTTCATGGTCATCATACTTACAGTACAGCTACTACAAGCACCCAAAAGCTTTACTTTTACCACCCACTCATCAGTAAGCTCAATAAAATTAATATCACCACCATCTGCCTCCAAAAAAGGTCTAATCTCAGTAAGTGCTCCTTCTATTTTATCGATAATAGTTTGATCTGTAATAATTCCCATATTTTTTTATTTAGTTGAGCAACCTTTTGAGTTTGTTAATTCTACTGCTTTTGTTGGTGCTAAAGTAGTATTTCTTTTTTCAATTGCAGCCACTACATTTTTTGCCATATTTAAAAGTTCAATTGCAATAGGAGTGGCACCTTGCAATACTGCCGGCCTACCCGCATCAGCAGCTTCACGAACGGATTGCACAAGAGGGATTTCAGCCAACAAATCAATATTCATTTGCTCAGCCAAACCTTTTGCACCCTCCTTTCCAAAAATATAATATTTATTGTTTGGCAATTCCTCAGGAGTAAAGTAAGCCATGTTTTCTACCATCCCTAAAACAGGCACATCTATACTATCCATACGGAACATATTCACCCCTTTTTTGGCATCCGCCAAAGCGATATTTTGAGGTGTACTTACCACAACTGCACCCGTTAATGGAATGGATTGTACTAGTGACAAATGAATATCACCCGTACCTGGAGGTAAATCTACCACCAAATAATCCAACTCTCCCCAATGTGTGTCCCACAATAATTGATTCAAAGCTTTGGAAGCCATTGGACCTCTCCATACTACAGCCTGCTGACTTTGAGCAAAAAAGCCAATAGACAATAGCTTTACACCATAACTTTCCAAAGGTTTTATTTTTGATTTTCCATCAATTTGAATTGCTTCTGGAGTTGCCCCTTCCAATCCAAACATAATATGCATACTTGGCCCATAAATATCAGCATCAATAACTCCTACTTTATATCCTAAATCCGACAAACCAACTGCTAAATTAGCTGCAATAGTTGATTTCCCAACTCCACCTTTAGCTGAAGAAACTGCTACTATATTTTTTACTCCAGGAATAGGATTTCCTTTTATTTGAGTTTCTTGTTGGGGAGCATTAATTATCAGATTAACCTTAACTTTTGCTTTTTCATAAGCATAATCGTGTATTGCTTTTAAACAATCCACCTCCACCTTTTTTTTGTATTGCAAAGTAGGATTCTTAATTTCTACATCTAACTCAACATCTGCACCAAAAATCTGGATATTCTTTAGTGCACCACTCTCTACCAAATTTTGTTCTTCATTAGGTAAAGTGATATTGGATAATGCCGCTAAAATAATCTCCTTTGTTAGTTTCATTTTATTAATTTAATACTGCAAAGATAGGGAGTTAGATTTTAGTATTATAGTATTTAGATGTGAGATTTTGGAGTAAAAACTCTGCAACTAACAGCAAGAAGAAATCTAAGACTAGTAAAACTGTCTAAAAAAATAAGAAGGATTAAAAAATCAGAAATAGAGCTTGTTTTTGAATGAACTATCCTCTACCCTTTTTCAAAATATCTGACATAGAAGAACCTTTAATTTTACCTTTAAAAAAGGAAATAAAATCAAAATGATTAAGCATTACTTCTTCATTTTCTGCTTTTAAACCAGCAACAAGTTTTTTAAACAATTCCTTTTCCTTACTAGGATTATTTAACACTGACTTATAGGTCTGCAATATTAGTTTTTCTGATTTATAAAACTTCTCACTTTTCTTTAAACACCTGTAAGTGGATTGAGTAATATAAGGGAGTAAATCCGTATGTTCTAACTCATAATGAATCATAATTTTTATAAGTTGTGCAAAGGCATATAAATCCTCTGTTTCAGCAATTTTAACTGAGCTAAATAACTGATTAATATATTGCAGAGCTTCTGAATATTTTTGAAGTGCAATACAAACAGCTGTCATACTATAATAAAAATCAGCCAAACGAATAGGAGGGACTTTACTGCCATATTCCTGTATTCCAAAAACAATTTTAGGAATAAGCGCATAAGCCTTTTCAAATTCTGCTTTTTGCACATACATATGTATTTCCAAACTATAGATACTGCCAAACAACTTTAGCTTTAAATCATCATTAGCTGTTTTTTCAAGCTTAGTAACTAAGGCATTTAGTTTTGCTAACAAAACTTCTACTTCATCATATTTTCTAAGCTAATTACCAATAAAAATAACATTGGTGAGTATAGAAAATAAAGTATTGGGTTCTTCTTTAAAAATTGCAGGATTATCCTCAATAAGCTTCACATTTTTCATAAGGTATCCATAGCTATCAGCAAATTGATTGGAACTAAAATGATAAGCACTATAAATATGATTATACAAATATTTACTTTCAGTTGTTATTGCATTTTTATAGTCCTTTAGCAAAGGATGTTTTATGATATTATTAAACTCCTCTTGTTCGGCTTTAGTACGCGCTTGGCCTTGCTTGTACATATGAGAAAACAATAAAGATTTTAAGCCCCAAAACTCCACATGGTTAAGTATGGAAAGCCCAAGAGCTTTATCCGTATCAATAAGTGATTTAATTATTTCATTATCTACACCAGAATAATTATTTTTCTCAAACAACTTCTTTTCTAACTTAGCAATTAGGATAAGTATGTTGTGCTTTTCATGTTTGTCTGCTATCTTTTTAGCTTGTGTAAGTATCTTTTTGCTTTGCTTGTACAAGGTTTTATTAAATAAAAGCTCCGCATTTAAGTACATATTTATTAGCTGACTATCTACTGTATTGTTGGAATGAAAAGCCCTTAAACTTTTAAGAATACTAGCGTAAAGCCTATTTTTATTTAAGGCCAATTGATTTGTTATTGACTTATCTTTTATCTTTTTTACTAGTGTAGTACTATCATATTCCTTTAGCTTATCAATAGCATCAAATAGCAGGATTTGTTTGCTATTGCTATTATCAATTTTAAAATACCTTTTTTCTGATTTTGTTAAAGATAAAATTAATTGATGTAAGTTGTCAGAATTACGCTTAGACATGAAATTATAGCTGTATTAATTTACTATTGCAAAGATAGAGTATTAAATAAATATGCAAATAGAAATGATATTTTATTAATAATTTGATAATAACCTTAGAAATGATATAAATTTAAACCATTTTAAGAATGTAAACTATTTAAAGTATAAGTAAAGAAATG
>JACKQG010000849.1_pt1 | contig 43128 bp, 41 predicted proteins | sample 8237621 | NCBI WGS metagenome assembly JACKQG01 (sample SAMN15677084, study PRJNA649215) | marine metagenome | biome: marine; feature: Black Sea; material: saline water; isolation source: suspended particulate matter (SPM) from the Black Sea western gyre | collected 2013-06-09/2013-06-10 | depth... | reverse complement strand
TGGGGCACTTCGTGTTCGTATATATCCATCCGTACATGGATGGCAATGGCCGTATTGGAAGATTTCTTATGAACGTGATGCTCGCTGCGGGCGGGTACCCCTGGACCGTTATTCCACTTGAAAAACGAGACGACTATATGAATGCGTTGGAAAGCGGGAGTGTGGAACAGGATATTGCGCCGTTTGCAATTTTTCTTGGGCGCCTCGTTTCTGAAAGTTTGGAATGTAAACAAGTATATAACCACCCTTAGATTTATTTTATTTACTTCTTATTTGCGGATGTTCCTCTTGGCCCTCTATGTCAGACATATCACAGGTTTTTGAGGGGGCTGATATTTTCACCCTAATGCGTACTATCACAGGTCTTAAAAGCAGCCTTCGCACGGGGTTTTTTGACCACTATTACATATTGCAATACCAGCTTCCCGTGTGATATTTAAAAAAAATCTGAAACTGGCTCTCGATCTGAAGCATCCCAACATCTTGCGTCTGATTCCTATATCATATAAGGTGGAATATCGATTCCAATCTGCACTGAAATCTCACATGAACTGAGTTCGGTCTTTCAATATGTTGCTGCTTATCTGAGCCCCATATACAAACAATTTCGAATTACCCGCTTTCAAAAAGAAAGTTATTATCATTATCATTCATTTCATTAGTTTTGAGGCTGAGATATGATTGTTATAAATAGACCATCTACGATTAAATCATTAGGTTTCATAATTTTGATATTTTTCCTATTAGGCGGGTGCGCTTCAACAATTCAAAGCCAATACTCCTCTGGTGATCACTATGGCATTATAAACACAGTGAATAAAAATGGGGGTTTAGAGTCGGCTTCAGGCATAGACCTCTATTATTTGTGCCCATCTTATCTCACTGTTAGGCAGTACAATGATTTTTTTAGGTGCACAGATAAGATGGAAAAGATTGAAAAAACGGAGGTTAACGCACTTGGTCAATTCTTTACTGAAACGATATTCAAAACCCGAGCTTACAATTTAAAATCTGAGGCATTCTTAGAACTTGGTGATTGGGAAAAGGCAATTCAATATGGAGAAAAAAGTTTAAATTTTATTACTGCTGAAGGCGTTAGCGCATGGAAAAGTACCGATTATCCCTATATCGATGCCCTTGGTCGATTAGGGGTTGCATATGCGTTATCTGGGGAAAAAGAGAAGGCATTAAATATGCTTGAAAAGCTTGAAAGTTACAAAGCAGTAATTAGAGGGGATGCACTATATACAATTCTGCAGTTAGGAAAGATAAAGATTTGTGTTGCACTCGGGGATTATAATAGAGCTAAAAGCTTTTTAGAGAGTTATGGGGGTGCTCCATTTTTTTATAGAATAGGTGCTGGTAATCGTTCCGAATATGAAGATTTACTGAAGAACTTTTTATATCAAAAGATACATTTTGAAACGGGGGATTTTATAAAGTCAAAGGCTGGTTATGACGAGCTTTTAAAACATCCAGCCATTGAAACCAATGCCTCGATCTATTATCAAATTTTAGCAGATAGAGGAGCCATATCGCTTGCGGAAGGAAATAGGAAAGAAGCAATAAAGTTTTATCAACTTGCAGTTAATGTAATTGAACTGCACAGAGCTAATATTAATACTGAAGCAGGGAAAATTGGATTTGTTGGTGACAAGCAGCAAGTTTACAACAACATAGTCGCTCTGCTATTTAATCAAGGCCAATATTCAGAGGCATTTGAGTACGTTGAAAGGGCTAAAGCACGGGCTTTGGTTGATATGCTATCTGCTCGTGAGCGATTTGCTGGGGTTAATGAAAAGCTCAAGGATTCAACTGAACTGCTTGCAAAGCTATACATAGCAGAATACGAATCTACTGTACAGGATGGAACTGTTAATTTAGATCAGGCCAGCAAACAACGTGCTATTGTCATCAAGCTTAAAAGAGAAATTAAGATAGCCGACCCCGAACTGGCATCCCTTGTAACTGTTACCCAGCCTGACATTGCAGGAATCCAACAATTGATCCCACCGAGAGAAACCTTGATCGAATACTTTGGGTCTGGAGATACATTCTATGCATTCATAGTCAACCGTGACCAAGTAAAAGGGGTGAAGCTGGATGTAAAAGACTTAAGGCGGAGGATAGAGTTGTTTAGACAGCATATTATGAGTCGAGACTCCTACCAATGCCAATTGGAGGGTCAATCCTTATACGAAAAGCTAATTAAACCTTTAGAAAGGACAATTCAATCAACAAATCTTACCATTGTCCCTCATGGAGCGCTTCACTATCTGCCATTCAATGCGCTTAATTCAGGGGAGGAATATCTGATCGACAGATACAATATACGGGTATTACCCAGCGCCAGTGTTATGAAGTTCCTAAAAGATCGGCGTGAAGGTCATGCAGGCAATTTGCTTGCCTTTGGTAATCCTGATTTGGGTGATCCGACTTATGATTTGCCTGGAGCCCAAAATGAAGTGATAGCAATAACAAAAGACCAACCCAAATCCAAGTTGCTCCTCCGTAGCCAAGCCACAGAGACTGCCGTAAAACAATATGGCGCTGGATTCCGCTATCTTCATTTTGCCACTCATGGAACATTTGATGCGGAAAAACCATTGTCATCTGGCCTGCTAATGTCCAGCGATAGTGAAAATGATGGTACGCTTACAGTGGGAGAACTTTACGATCTGCGTTTGCCTGCCGACTTGGTGACCCTTTCCGCCTGTGAAACTGCACTGGGCAAGGTGGCCAACGGCGACGACGTGGTCGGTTTTACCCGTGGTTTTCTTTACGCAGGGACAAGTTCAATCGTTTCCAGCCTTTGGAAAGTTGATGACAAAGCAACCTCCATCCTGATGCAGGAGTTTTACAAATCCTTAAAAGAAAGTGACAAACGGAGCGCGCTGCGCTTAGCGCAATTGAAGGTCAAAGATACCTATAATTCCCATCCATACTTCTGGGCTGCGTTTCAAATAACAGGATCAGTGCAATAAGAAGACAAGGATTTTATTAATACAGAATTGGGGGTTGACCCTGATTTTTTCATATTGACTTGATGATTGAGTACTGGTACTCTGCCTTCAATCATAAATCCATGCCATCCCATGAAGGGCATGGATTGGGATTCGGAATCATCAATCCGAAACTCAGGATAGCTGCTATGGATTGCAGCTTCAGAAAAGTTGAGGTACGGATAAAAGGAAACCTCGTGCCAATCCTCAATCTCAATCTGCAGCTGGTCGGAGAAATGAGAGAAGGGTTCGAAATTTCATAAAAAAACCGTCAAAGTCAGACATATCTCAGGTTTTTTGGCGGACTGATACTCTGAGGGTCTGCAGTGATATCTGGAACGATCAGTTTCTATGATGAGTTTGCCTGTAATCATAAAAATTAGATTATGCGCTACCTGGGGGCATCAAATCTCGCTAATCTCGGCCTAATCCATAGCTTTCAAAATTGAAATCGATTGCCAAGAACTTTCTGCACTAACGTCCCCTCTAATTACGATGTCTTCTAATTCCTTAGATCCCTGGCCTTTGCGTGAAATAAACCCTAACCCGCGATTTTCAGTGTGTAGAAACGATACAATTTTCCCTTCGCCAAAACCCCTGTTTTGTAACATATTGATACACTTAATTTTTTCATTTAAGGTCAGACAGTTATTTTGCCGGCACGGATAGGTACAAACTTCTTACATATAGGGGGCCTTATGGCTCTACAAATAATGAAAGCCCTTCTTTGCTCAAAGAATGCTTAGAAGGGCTTTTTCTTTTTTTGAGGCTCCTGGAAGTACAACTTGAGGTCACAAATTGTGACCTCAAAAGTGGCAAAATAAGTTTCAGCAAAAGGCGAAAAAGACTAAAATAAAATAATTATATCATCAGAATATAAAGTTGTTTATATATTTATGGACGTCCCGGAGATCTACGATGTATTAACGGCATCAACATTTCGGAGCGAATGCGCCGTGCACACATTCATTTTGCATAAATGCGGCCCGGTTAAACCGGTTTTGCGCTGCTGTAAAAGTTTGCTTTTGGTTCTGCTCATTATGATCGGAACATGTACCGACACCGAGGCTGAATCCGGTATCGGGGCCATTTTCAGCACTGCTCTGCCGGTACCGGGATGGAAGCTGGAAGCACAGCCCTATCGTTATACCCCCCAAAACCTTTATGAATATATCAACGGTGCCGCAGAATTTTTTATCGGATTTGGTTTTATCGAACTGACAGGGGCAAATTACGCTTCTGTTCCAGAAAATAAAGACGCTGTGACGGTCGATATTTATGATATGGGCACCAAGTTGAATGCCTTTGGCGTGTTCCAGTCAAGAAGAAACGGCCAGGCATCTTCTTTGAACTTCGGCACGGCGGCCATTGGTTCCGATGATTACCTGGCTTTCCATAAAGACAGATTTTACGTTGAAATACAGGCCTATATTATCAGCAAGAACGAAAAGAGCGTGATTCAGACCATGGCCGCCATCATTGCCCGGCATTTGCCGGGTGACAATACCTTGCCGCAGGAGCTTTCCTATCTTCCTGAAAAGGGAAGGATTGCCGGATCGGAACACTATATAAAAGGAGGCATACTCGGACACGAGTTTCTGGACAAAGGCATTATGTGCAATTATCAAGTTGAAGGCCAAAACGCTTCGGTATTCATTGCCATTATGCCCTCATACCAGGATGCCGTTGGCGCCGTGGAACAACACAGGTCTTTTTTAAATAAGTCCGGGGAAAAATGCCTGCCCCTTGATGGGTTCGGGAAACACGGTTTTATTTCAGAGGAACCCTATCATAAAACGATAATCGAGACCCAGGCGGGGACGTTTGTGGTAGGGGTCTACGATCTGAGCACCACAGAAGCAGGGAAAACACTATTGGAAAATATACTTAAAAATATTAAACAAACGGCTGATAAATAGATGCTTACATAGAACTCGGAAGCAGGCTTGGTAAAATAACCCTTTACACCAATAATAATTTGTTGTAAGTGGTCATGTTCTGATTTTATAGAATATCAACCTTATTGGCGGAGTAATAATCATGTCAAAGATGTGTGAAATATGCGGGAAAAAGCCGATGTCCGGCCATAATGTAAGCCATGCCCATAATGTAACCAAACGTCGTTTCAATCCAAATCTGCAGAAAGTGCGGACAATTCAAAACGGAAGGGTCAAACGGCTGAGGGTTTGCACCAGTTGCATAAAATCCGGTCATGTTGTCAAAGCACCTTAGCCCGGGTCATTTGTCAATCCGCTTAACATCCTGAACATGCTTTACCTTCCTGATCGATGTTAGAACCCTGTTCAAATGGTCGGTGTCTTTAACCGCTATGGTAAAAAAGCTGTCAACGATCTTGCTTTGCCGGGTTTCGGTGCTTGCGCTGAGTATGTTGGCGCCGTTCTTGCTGATATTGGAGGCAATATCCGCCAGCATTCCAACCCTGTCATAGGAGCGGACACAAATCTTGACCGGATAAGTATCGCCGATACTCGTATCCCACTGGACATCGATCTGTCTTTCAGGACTCATTTTTAAAGCATTTACACATCGGGATCGGTGAACGGTGACACCATAACCTCTGGTGATGTAACCGGTTATCGAATCACCGGGAACCGGCTGACAGCACTTGCCGAACTTAATCAGAATGTCGTCAACGCCCTTTACAATCACGCCCGTTTTGGGTTTCTTCTTCCGCACCCGCCCAATAATCTTGTCTAAGATCGATTCCGGCTTTACTTCTTCTTCGGGTTTGGGGGCGACTCTATGAATAATCTGCAGAGGAGTGATCTTACCGTAGCCAACACTGGCGATAAGGTCGTCAAGGGTCTTAAAGCCGAAATGTTCAACAGATTTCTCCATTTCTTCTGATTTCAAAAGCGTGTTAAAATTCAAGCGGTGCTTGCGAAAAGCCTTTTCGCACATTTCGCGCCCAAGGGTGAGACTGCGTTCTTTTTCGAGTGTCTTAATCCACTGTCTGATTCTGCCGCGCGCTTTGACCGTTTTGACAAAATTAAGCCAGTCTTTGCTCGGTCGCCCCTTCTTTGATGTGATAATTTCAACCGTGTCACCGGTTTGCAGTTCATACGGCAGCGGAACAATCCGGCCGTTTACCTTGGCTCCGATGCACTGATTTCCCACCTCCGTATGGATTAAATAAGCAAAATCAACCGGTGTGGCACCCCGGGGAATCGATTTGATTTCACCGCGCGGCGTAAAAACATAAACCTCATCGGGAAAGAGATCAATGCGCACATTTTCCAGAAATTCATCGGGGTCCCTTATATTTTCCTGGTTTTCAACCAGATTCTGTATCCAGGCAAACGTCTTGTTAATATTCTCATCGAAGCTTCTGCCTTCTTTATAACTCCAGTGAGCGGCGATGCCGGCTTGGGCCACTTTATCCATTTCATGGGTTCTAATCTGGATTTCAATTCGTTCCCCATAGGATCCGATAACGGTGGTATGCAGGGACTGATACATGTTGGGTTTAGGGACGCCGATATAATCCTTGAACTTTCCGGAAACCGGTTTCCACAATGAATGGACGATACCAAGTGCTTCATAACACTTCGGGATTGTATCAAGAATAATTCTGAACGCGATAATATCGTAAACTTCCTCAAATGCCAGGCCCTGTTTGATCATTTTCTGATAGATACTGTAATAGTACTTGTAACGGCCCAGAATCTCGCATTTTAAACCGTCGCCATCCATATTTTTTTCGAGGAAGCTTTTGACGGTCTGGATATATTGATCGCGCGCCTCCCGGTCCGTGTTGACGAGATTTCTGATTCTTTCATATTCCTCGGGTTGAAGATACATAAACGATGTGTCTTCAAGCTCCTTTTTGATCCAGTAAATTCCGAGACGTGCAGCAATAGGTGCGTAGATATCAAGGGTTTCCTTGGCAATTTTTATTCTTTTCGACTCTGAATGAAACTTCAATGTTCTCATATTGTGGAGTCGGTCGGCCAGTTTGATCAGGATCACCCGGATGTCGTCCGCCATGGCCAGGATCATCTTGCGGATACTTTCTGCCTGGCGGGCCTGAGAACCGTCAAATGGAAGAACACTCAGTTTGGTGACCCCGGAGACGATATTGGTAATATCATCTCCAAACATCCCCTTTATTTCTTCCAAAGTCGCATGCGTGTCTTCGATCACGTCATGCAATAGGCTGGCGGCGACACTGACAACATCGAGTTTCATGTCTGCGAGAATACCGGCCACTTCCAGAGGGTGCGACAGATACGGCTCTCCGGAGAGCCGAGTTTGCCCATCATGAACCCTGGCAGAATAAACATAGGCCCGCTCAATAATATCCAGATCTGCTTCCGGATTATACTCGGCAATCTTGTCAAGTATGTCGTTGATGCGGATCATAGCTATAAAATCAATAGGCCTTTGCAAATACTGCCCGGCTTTCACCGGGCTTGCCGCAGCAAATGCACGTTCCTGTTGGAGTATTGCCTTGAAAGGGAATGCACCGGATGGTAACGGTAAGGTCTTCTTTTATTTTTGATTCGCATTCATCGGCACCGCACCAGTTGGACAATGCAAAGCCGCCATGAATTTCAGGTTTTTCCGTATTCAATGGTGTGAAAAAATCGTAAAAATCATTTTTGTTGTCGATGGTTACGGTATGTGCTTCTTTTAAGGACAAAGCGCGCTCGAAAAGATTCTGCTGGATTTCATCCAGGATGTTCACTACTTCCCCGACAAAATACTCCCTTTTTAATGAGACTTTTGTCTGATGGTCCTGATCTCTCCTGCCGACATACACGGAATCGTCGGCAATGTCTCGCGGGCCGATTTCTACCCGCAGCGGAATCCCTTTTTTGATCCATTCCCAACCCCTGGCGCCACCCGTATCCCGGTCGTCGATCTCGACTTCCAGGCGGCGGTGATAATAAATTTTTTCTTTCAGTTCTTTGGCCAGGTTTTCAACATAGGCCATTACACTCGTTTTGTCCTCCGACTTTCTGAAAATGGGCATCAGAACGACATGGGATGAGGCTATTTTGGGCGGAAGGATGATACCGTCATCATCACCATGGATCATAATAAGCCCTCCGATAAGCCGGGTGGATACGCCCCATGACGTTGTCCAGGCATATTCTTCTGTTTCCTGAGCAGATTGAAATTTGATCTGGGACGCCCTGGCAAAATTTTGCCCCAAAAAATGTGAGGTGCCGGCCTGAAGCCCTTTCCTGTCCTGCATCATGGCCTCGATGCACAGGGTGTCGACTGCGCCCGGAAATCTCTCTGAGGCTGTTTTACGGCCCTTGATGACGGGCATAGCCAGAAATTCTTCGGCGAAGCGGGCATAAACGTCAAGCATCATTTGAGTGCGTTCGACAGCTTCTGCTGCCGAGGCATGCGCGGTATGGCCCTCCTGCCATAAAAATTCAGTGGTTCTTAAAAAAACACGGGGCCGCATCTCCCATCTGACCACATTGGCCCACTGGTTGATCAGAATCGGGAGATCGCGGTAACTGCTGACCCACCTGGAAAAGGAATCTCCAATAATCGTCTCCGAGGTGGGGCGCACAACCAACGGCTCGGCCAGCGCTCCCGCAGGCACCAGACCACCGTCCGCCCCCTTTTCAAGTCTGTGGTGGGATACGACCGCACACTCTTTGGCAAAGCCCTCGACATGTTCCGCCTCTTTCTCGAAAAAGGAAAGCGGAATAAATAAAGGAAAATATGCATTTTTAACGCCTGTTTCCTTGAACATGCCGTCAAGCACACGCGTGATGTTTTCCCAAAGCGCATACCCCCAGGGTTTGATCACCATACAGCCCCTGACCGCCGATCGTTCTGCCAGATCCGAAGCCTTAACCACCTGCTGATACCATTCCGGATAATCTTGGTCCCTTGTCGGTGCAATCGCGGTTTTCGTCAGTCTCGACATCCTGTTTCCTTTTCTATTTGTATCATTTTAATCTAATTACACACCCCGCCGCAAGTGGTCAGGGTGTTACAAATGATAATAAACTGTTGAGCCCACTGGTAATAAAATATAAAAGGTCTGGCTGTTTGAGCATGTTAGTGAGCCTTAAGAAAAAACAGCGCAGACAATTAAGGTTTTTAACATAAGATTTGATTTATAAATAACCGGTTCTAAAAGACTGACCCCTGTTTTTTCTTAAGGCTCACCTGCATGCGAGTTTCAGACATTTTATATTTTATTACCAGTGGGCGAAGCTTTTGTCATCTTTCGTACTTCTCGACCTCGTTTAGCAAAACCTCCACGAGCTTTTCCTGAGGAAATTTTTTAATCACTTTCCCTTTCTTAAAAAGTATCCCGGTACCATCACCGCCGGCAATACCGATATCGGCCTCCCTGGCCTCTCCCGGACCGTTTACCACACAGCCCATGATGGCCAGTTTGATCGGCAGCGGCTTCAACAAGAGTGCTTTTTCAACCTGTTCGACGATCGCAAACAGATCGATATTACACCGGCCGCAGGTGGGACATGAAATGATTTCTGGTCCATGCCGGCGGATATCGAGCGCTTTTAGAATTTCATATCCAACCCGCACCTCTTCAACCGGGTCCCGTGTCAGCGACACCCGGATCGTATCACCGACACCCTCCTCAAGAAGCATTCCAATACCGAGGGCGGATTTGACAATGCCGCTGTACAAAGCCCCGGCCTCTGTCACTCCTACATGCAGCGGAAGATTGGTTTTTGAGGAAAGCAGCCTGTAAGCATCTACGGTACGATGAACATCAGATGCCTTGATTGAAATCTTAATGCTGTGGAAATCGAATGATTTTAAGAGCTCGATATGCCGTGCGGCACTTTCAACCATTGCTTCCGCACTCGCGCCGCCATATTTTTTTAAAAGGTCCTTTTCCAGGGAGCCTGAATTCACGCCGATTCGAATCGGTATATTAAATTCCCTGGCGATATCAACAACAGCTTTGACTTTTTTCTTGCTTCCGATATTTCCTGGGTTTATTCGAAGCCCGTCAGCACCCGCCTTGGCCGCAGCAATGGCCAGACGGAAGTCAAAATGTATGTCGGCAATTAACGGAATTGAAATCTTTTCCTTAATCGCCGAAATTGCCGCGGCAGCCTCTTTATCGGGAACCGCCACCCTGACAATTTCACAGCCTGCTTTTTCCAGGCGCTTTATTTGTGACACCGTAGCCGGAACATCCTGGGTAAACGTTTTGGTCATGGACTGGACGGCTATCGGGGCCATACCACCGATCTTAACTTTTCCGACCTTGATCTGAAGCGTATTTTTCCGTTTTATAATCAAAGACATAAAATTGCTTCGCAATTTTATAGAACGTCCCGTTTAAAGCAGGACTTAAAAAAAGAAATCTCCAAGCAATCGAGTTCGTTTACTTTGCTCACATTGCCCGGCGGGTGAATAATGGCATCTTGGACTGTTTCCTGCCGTAATTTATATAAATATCAGACAGACTCTCTTTGTTCAAGTGAAATAGGCACCAACTGCTTCGTGATTGTTTTCCTCTGATAATTAAAGTATAATGAATTCGCAAAAAGTGGAATTCATTCCGTTGGCGGCTACATTTTTTGCTTGTGATTACAAGCTGTTAAAATAATAAATCCTTAAAAAATGGAGGCGGCAGGAAAGTGGCACACCGCAAGAGTAAACGATTTTCAGAAAAATACGCACCCGATGCAAAACCGGACAGCCGGATTCAGACCGAAATTTTAAAACGTACCCAAAATGACGAACTTGCTTGCGCCGTTGCCTTTGAAATCGCAAAAGACCTGGGGGTTACGCCTGAACTGGTCGGCATGACCGCCGATCTTTCCAACTTCAGGCTTATTCAATGCCAGATGGGGTTATTTGGTTACCGCCCCCGGAAAAAGATAATAACGCCTCAGACTCGGATCGACCCTGCCTTAAAAGACGCCATCCTGGAGGCCCTGGTCGAAGATAAACTCCCCTGCAAAAGGGCCTGGGAAATCGCTTCCCGGCTGAAGGCCCGCAAAATGGCCGTCAGTGGCTCCTGCGAAGCCTTGAAGGTAAAGATAAAACCTTGCCAGTTGGGAGCCTTCTAGCTCCTGACAGAGTTGCCGGAATCAAGGGAATCAAGCTGTTGCGCGGAGGCGTAGCGTGTTACGCCGCACAAGCGGCAGCGCTGATTGACGAAGATATTGGGCAAAAAGACCATTTGTGGATGGAAACTAGACAAACTGACCCACAAAGGGATTATAGCGCTTTTCCGTCCCGATGGTCGTTTCGGGACCGTGACCTGAAAAAACCCTGACATCATTTTTCATTTTAAAGAGTTTGTTCTGGATACTCGATATCAGGGTGTTAAAATCTCCGCCGGGAAAATCCGTACGCCCGATGGAACCGGCAAAAAGCGTATCCCCCACAAAAAGAATTCCATCCGTGAGAAGGGAAATACCGCCCGGCGTATGCCCGGGTGTATGAATAACTTCTAAGGTAATCTCCCCGAAGGAAACGGTTTCACCCTCCTGGATTGTCCGGTCGCACGGCGGGGAGTTTTCCACTGAAATTCCAAAAATAGCGGCATTTGATGAAAGACTGCCCAGCATGGGCGCATCAAGGGGATGAATCAGGATGTCTGCACCGGTTGCTTTCTTCATTTTACCGTTGCCGCCGACATGGTCGAAATGACCGTGGGTATTGATGATATACTTCACCTGCAACTTGGCATCGGCCAGCGACAGTAGAATTCTATCGGCATCACCACCGGGATCGATAACGACAGCCTCTTTGGTTTTTTCACACCCGAAAATAAAACAATTTGCCATCAGCGGTCCAACAACCAACTCTTTTATAATCAAAGCAACCTCCAGGTATAAAATCGCTTGGCGATTTTATACGTTATTTATCAGCAGCCGTTCGCTGCTTTGCCTGTTCAATCAATTCTACAAGACTCACCATCTTAGGCTGCGGCCTGGCATCTGCCAGCGCTTTAAACGTATCCTGCGGCAAGTGCTTATTTAAATGCCCCACCACATCAAAGTATTCCCACCAGCAGTCAAAAATCTTCCAGCAGGCCGAACCGTCGTTCCCGTTCATCCGGCAATAGCGAAAGGAAACCTGACTGCCCAACCGGGGGCATCTTTGCTCCAGGTGGTCTTTGCTCTCAATCATCTAGTAACTTTTGATCCTCTTTAGTTAAAACAACCTTTCTAACCTCCATACAACCCTCCAATAGCTACACCATGTCATTCGTAGGAATATCGAGCTTTACATCAATATCTTTTTTTTCCAGTGCCAAACGAATACTGTCGAGAATTCCATTGATAAACGCACCGGATTCTTCCGTGCCGAATTTTTTCCCGATATCTATCGCCTCATTTATGGATACTTTACACGGAATATCATGGCAGCAGATCAATTCATAGACCGCAATCCGCATGATGTTCCTGTCAACGCCGGCCATCCGGCTGAGCTTCCAGTTATTGGAAAAGCGCTCAATGACAGCGTCGATCTCAGGTCTGGCATGCATAACACCCTTTACGAGTTTAAGAAAAAAGGGCAGCGCTTTTTTTGATGGGGTAAAATTCTCGCAAAAGCGTTCCAGCATCTCTTTTGAGTCATTCTGGCCCATATCCATATAAAAGAGCGCCTGCATGGCAAGTTCTCGTGACTTGCGACGGTATCCCATGATTACGCCTGATCGACGACCTCAATCAAATTAGCCATTTCCACGGCAGTTATTGCCGCACTCCAGCCCTTATTGCCGGATTTGGCTCCGGCACGCTCGATAGCCTGTTCAATGGTATCGGTTGTCACAACTCCAAAAATTACCGGGACTCCGGATTCCAGGCTGACCATGGCAATCCCTTTGGATACTTCGGCACTCACATAATCAAAATGCGGTGTCGCTCCGCGGATCACGGCCCCCAGACAGATAACAGCGTTATATCGACCCGACTCGGCCATCTTCTTTGCTATCAGCGGTATCTCGAATGCTCCGGGAACCTTCACGACTTCAATATCCTCGTCTCTGGCTCCGGAACGTTTCAGCGCGTCAACGGCACCTCCCAGTAACCTGTCGGTGATAAAATCGTTAAAACGGCTTACAACCACTGCAAACTTTTTGCCTGCTGCCAGCAGATCGGCTTCAAGAATTTTTGGCATCGTGCGCCTCCCGGTTTTTTAAGCATAAAGAGTTGAATCGCATCATACTGTTCGTGCTTTTAATATCAAAGATTACCTTTAGGAAAATTGATGATTTAAGGGATTGCATCAATATTCAACAAATGCCCCATCTTGATTTTCTTGCACTCAAGGTAACCCCGGTTGTATTCATTCGGTTTGATTTCAGTCGGAACCTGTTCCACAATACTGAGACCATACCCTTCAAGTCCGACCATCTTTTTGGGATTGTTGGTAATAAGCCTCATCTTTCTAACTCCGATGTCGACCAGAATCTGGGCGCCGATACCATAATTCCTCAGATCCGGTTTGAAACCAAGCTTTTCATTGGCTTCAACCGTATCAAATCCCTGATCCTGGAGCGCATAGGCTTTGATCTTATTCACCAGGCCGATGCCGCGGCCTTCCTGCCGAATATAAAGGAATACACCGCTGCCCTCCTGGTCGATCATTTCCATCGCCGCCTGTAACTGCTCACCACAGTCGCAACGCAGGGAACCAAAAATGTCTCCGGTCAGGCACTCGGAATGAACCCGAACAAGGGTTGGCTTTTCCGGATCAATTTTCCCTTTGACAAGGGCAATATGCAGCAGATCGTCGACCTGATTTTCGTAAACAATCGCTTTGAATTCTCCTGCAATCGAAGTGGGAATGACGGTTTCGGACGCCCTTTTAACAAACGATTCGTTACTCATCCGGTATTTAATCAGGTCAGCGATGGTGCAAATACCGATACCGTGTTTTTCACTGAATTTTTCGAGCGCCGGCATTCTGGCCATGGTGCCGTCTTCGTCCATGATCTCACAAATTACGGCGGCCGGCTTCAAGCCGGCAAGACGCGCCAGATCAATAGAACCCTCGGTCTGACCGGCGCGTACCATCACACCGCCTTTGCGGCCGCGCAAAGGGAATACATGCCCCGGCCGCACAAGATCCTGCGGTACGGCATCGTCAGCCACGGCCGTCAGGATTGTAGTCGCACGGTCTGCCGCCGAAATACCGGTGGTTACGCCGCACCTGGCTTCTATCGAAACGGTAAAACCGGTCTTTAACGGGGATGTGTTGTGGTCGACCATCAACGGAAGATTAAGACTGTCGATCTTTTCCGGAGTCATTGGAAGGCAGATCAGTCCGCGCCCATATTTCGCCATAAAATTAATGGCCTCAGGCGTAACGTGTTCGGCGGCCAGGCACAAATCACCTTCATTTTCACGGTCTTCGTCATCAACCAGAATGAGCATGCGGCCAGCTCTGATTTCTGCGATAGCTTCTTGAATGGTTAACTGTGGCATACTTCTTGGTTTTCTCCTGTTTAAATAAAACCGGTTTTTGCCAAAAACTGCATGTCTATTGAATCCTTACCGGTTTCTTTTTCCTTACCATGGGTGTACTTTTCTACAACAAAACGTTCAACATACTTCCCGATCATGTCGGTTTCGATATTGACGGAATCTTCTATGTTTTTAAAGCCGATGGTTGTCATCCTGGCGGTATGCGGAATAATGCTGACCGTAAAACTGTCGCGACCGCAGTCGTTAATGGTAAGACTGATGCCGTCTACCGCCACCGAACCCTTTGTTATCATGTAACACAAGAGAGATTCCGGCACTCCGATGGTGACAACAACGGCATTGCCTGCGGCTCTTTTTGCTTTTACGGTCCCCAACCCGTCGATATGCCCGGAAACCAGATGGCCGTCAAGCCGGTCGGAAAGACGCAGAGCGCGTTCAAGGTTAACACGCTCTCCGATCTTTGCCCTTCCAAAAGTGGTCTTTGCAAGGGTTTCAGGAGACACATCAACTTTAAAACGTTTCCCGTCAAGGGCAACCGCTGTCAAGCAGGCGCCGCTGACGGCAATACTGTCACCGATCTTGGTCTGATCCAGAAAAAAATCCGCCTCTATGGTCAAGCGTTTGCCCTGGCCGGCCGGCCGGATCTCTCTGATGGTGCCGAAACCTTCTATGATGCCTGTAAACATCGTTTATAACTTTTAAGTCTTGTCAATATACCCTTCAATCATTACATCATCGCCGAACCGTCTGACCCGAATATTTTTAACCGCTATGCATCCCTTCATCAAATCCGGACCCGGCCCCCGGCATACAGGGGCGCCGTCATCTCCGCCCAAAATTTTGGGCGCGTAAAAAAATACGATCTTTTCGGCGATACCTGCCGAAAGGGAGGATGCAATCACCCGACTGCCCCCTTCTATCAAAAGACTCGTCAGGCCTAAAGCGCCCAAGCGATCCATAAGCCTGTCAAGATCGATCAGCCCGTCTTTAACCGGGGATTCTATAATTTTGACACCTTCCCTCTCTAGTTTGGCCTTTTTTTCGGCTGAAACAGAGGGCCCGCATATAATAAGTGTATCAGAATCAGAACCAGGCCGCAACAGTTTAGCTGATTCAGGGATTCGCAGCCGGGTGTCGAGAACAATCCTGGTCGGATCCAGGCCTTTTTTTTGCAAACCGCCGCTTAAGCGGGTTGTTAACATGGGATCGTCCCTGATGATTGTATTGACGCCGACCATGATGGCATCTACTGCATGCCGGAGCCGATGGACAAATTTTCTGGCGGCTTCGCCGGTCACCCACTTGGAGTCACCGGTCCTGGTTGCAATCCGGCCGTCCAACGTGGCTGCGCATTTGATAATTGAAAACGGGCGTTTGGTTTTAACGTACTTGATAAAAACTTCATTCAGTCTTTTGGCCTGGTCTTCACAAATGCCTACGGCAACCTTCAGGCCCCGGCTTTTTAAATAATCCAGCCCCCCTCCCCGGACATCGGGATTGGGATCATGCATGGCAGCTACGACCCGACGGATGCCGGCGCTGAGGATTTTTTCGGTGCAGGGGGGTGTCCTTCCGGTATGATGACAGGGCTCAAGGTTTACATAAAGGGTGGCACCTTTTGCATCCATTCCGGCATCATCAATGGCATTCACTTCAGCATGAGCCTTGCCGGCGGCTTTGTGATACCCCTTTCCGACAACGTTGCCGTCTTTTACAATTACGGCACCGACCATGGGGTTGGGAGATGTGAACCCCCGCCCCCTGGCGGCAAGGTCAAGTGCCATTTTCATGAAGCGTTTGTCGTCCACACCGGCCGTCTTTGTAAACTAAGACTTTAAAATTTATGTCAAGCCCGCCCTGATGCTTTTACCCGAAGTTGCATCAGATCATGGATGCCCGTTGGAGCAAAGCGGACTTGTGCGCCTCAGGCATAAATCCCGACTCAGCGGGGATGCTTGATACTGGAAAAAAGATATCGAACTCGTATAAAGTTATTTTTTATCAAGCGGCATATTCAATTCCGGGCCCTTAGGCTCCGGATCAATGCTTGCTCAGGAGGCTCTTAAGTTCAGCCACAAAATCGTTTACATCCTTGAATTCCCTGTATACCGACGCAAACCTTACATAGGCGACATCGTCTATTTCATTGAGTTTGGCCATGATTTTTTCGCCGATGATGTGGGCAGGTATCTCTTTTTCGCCGGTCTCCCTGAGATCGCGTTCCAGTTCGTCGAGAAATTCTTCGATCACATGTACACTGATATTCCGTTTTTCACAGGCCCTGTTTATTCCTGTTCGTACCTTTTCACGGGAAAAAACTTCGCGGCGTCCATCCTTTTTAATAATCATAACCGGAATTTCTTCAATATACTCGTAGGTCGTAAAGCGCCGGCTGCATAAAATGCATTCCCTCCGTCTGCGGATGGCACATCCATCCTTACTCATCCTGGAGTCGATAACTTTGTTGTCAATTTCACCACAAAACGGACACTTCATGAATCCCCCCTGCTTGTATTTCTGCTTTTGATAATTAGAACATATAGCAAGTTATTTGTCACCCAGCTTTATGAGTTCAATACCGGCAGCTTCCAACATCTCGCTGGACATGGTATCGGCGTATCCCGAATGGTAAAATATTTTTTGGATACCGGCATTGATAATCATTTTCGCACATATGGAACACGGCAAATTTGTGCAGAAAAGCGTTGATCCCTTGATGGAAACACCATGAAATGCGGCCTGAATGATTGCATTCTGTTCGGCATGGATTCCCCGGCACAGTTCATGATTTTCACCCGACGCCACATTCAATTTCTCACGCAGGCATCCGACGTCAACGCAATGTGTAATGCCGCTGGGAGCACCGTTATAGCCGGTGGACAGAATCCGTTTATCCTTTATGATGATAGCGCCGACCGCACGCCTCAAGCACGTGGAACGTCTAGCCACCAAAAAGGTTATATCCATAAAATAGGTCTCCCAGGAAGGGCGAGCGCATTCCCCGGCCACGATTATTCAACCTCCTTAAACCAGGTCCCATGCAATGGAAACGCTTCACAGAGCTCGCGAACGTTCTCCCTCACGTGCATGATACCTTTTTCATCCGCGGGGTTTTTAAGCACATTCACTAAAAGTTTTGCGATGATTTCCATCTCCGGCACCTGCATGCCTCTTGTGGTAATGGCAGGTGTTCCAATGCGAATGCCGCTCGTTACCATTGGGCTGAGTTTTTCAAAGGGTATGGAATTTTTATTAACGGTAATACCGGCACGCCCCAAGGCTTCCTCGGCATCTTTTCCGGTAATGTTTAAGTTTCTTAAATCCAAAATCATCAAGTGGTTGTCCGTGCCGCCGGACACAAGTGTTAGGCCTTGATCCATCAAATGCGAGGCAAGGGCTTTGGCATTTTGAACGATACGGATCTGGTAATCTTTGAACGATTGGTGCAGGGCTTCCTTAAAAGCCACTGCCTTAGCAGCAATGATATGCATCAGCGGCCCGCCCTGAATCCCGGGGAATATCTCTTTGTCCAGGATGTCACTGTAGTCCTCTTTAGCCAAAATAAGGCCTCCCCGCGGCCCCCGCAAGGTTTTGTGGGTCGTTGAAGTTACAACGTCCGCAAAGGGTATCGGTGAGGGGTGAAGCCCTGCCGCCACCAGGCCGGCAATGTGCGCCATGTCTACCATCAAATAGGCTTTAACCGCTGCGGCTATTTGGGCAAAGGCTTCAAAATCAATGATACGCGGATAGGCGCTGGCCCCGGCGACAATCAATTTGGGCCTGTGTCTTTCCGCTATCCGGGCGACTTCATCATAATCGATGATACCGGTATCTTTGTTGACGCCATAGCTGATAAAATGATAAAGCTTTCCCGAAAAATTAGCCGGACTTCCATGGGTAAGGTGTCCGCCATGCGATAATTTCATCCCGAGGACCACGTCCCCCGGCTGAAGCAGGGCAAAATATACAGCCATGTTGGCCTGTGATCCTGAGTGCGGCTGAACATTGGCATACGCCGCACCGAACAGCTCTTTTACCCTTTCAACAGCCAGTTTCTCGACCACATCGACATATTCACATCCGCCGTAATACCGTTTGTCCGGATAACCTTCGGCATACTTATTGGTAAGCACACTGGCCTGAGCAGCCATAACTGCAGGGCTGGCGATATTCTCTGATGCGATCATTTCCAGGGTGTTTTGCTGCCTGTCGAGTTCATTGTCAATCGCACTGGCAATATCAGGATCTACTTTCTCAATAAGTTTCGAGTCCAAGTATGATTACCCCTTTGAAAATTTTTAATAACCAATAACGCCGAATTGAGAGTTAACTCAATTCGGACAATACCAGATAATGGTCTCTTATACAAAAAGAAACACAAGATGTCCAAGTAAAACCTCAAAACGATTTTGCTAATCCACCCGGTCGAACTTATCCAGTCGAAGCCTGTGACGTCCGCCCTCGAACGGAGTTTCCAGCCAGACCTTTACCAATTCTAAAGCAAGCGCCTCTCCGATAACACGGCCGCCCAGCACCAGTATATTGGAATCATTGTGTCGCCTGCTCATGATCGCAGAAAAAAGATCACTGCAAAGCGCAGCGCGGACATGCGGAAATCTGTTGGCGACCATGGACATGCCGATTCCGGTGCCGCAGAGGAGTATACCGCGCTCGAATTTTCCACTGGAAACCAGCGACGCAACCTTTTTTCCGAAATCCGGATAATCGACTGAATCTTGGCTGTAGGTACCAATATCTTCGACTTCGATACCCTTTTCAACGATGAATGTTTTGATTTTCTCCTTCAAATCATAAGCGGCATGATCACAACCTATGACAATCGGGGTGTTTTTTTCATACATGGTTTGATCCTTAATGTTTGGATATGTTGTGTTTTGGCATCGCCATGATAAGCTCCTAACCGATTGTATTATAATTATATTTTTTAAATCAAACCGGTTGCTCAAGGTTTGGGTTTACGTAATTGAAACAGTTAGGATTGTCAAGAAATATCCAGGTTGGATCATAGTGAGTGTCCGTCCTAAAGGGGAAGGTTCTGATGGGCCTCAGTGCTTCGCGGCGGGGAGCAGGCCGGTCAGTTGCCCTGAAGTTGAACAGCGAGACTGCTGAGACGCTTGCGGGGTTTATTGTTTTTCAGGGCAATGGCAAGGGCTTTTTGGGTACCGATCAGAATAACCAGTTTTGTAGCCCGTGTAATTGCGGTGTAAAGCAGGTTTCGCTGGAGCAAAACGAAATGCTGAGTCACGATCGGTACAATTACCGCCGGATACTCAGACCCTTGGGATTTATGTACCGATATGGCATATGCCAGCGAGATTTCGTCCATCTCTGAAAAATCATAATCGACGGTTCGACCGTAGTAGTCCACCGACAGCACCTCATTTTTTCGGTCGATAGTGCTTATCGTTCCGATATCTCCGTTGAAGACCTCCTTCTGATAGTTGTTTTTCAAATGCATAACCTTGTCACCGGACTTGAAGACGCTGCCTTGGGTTTTTATCAGCACAGGGTTTGGGTTCAACACGTTCTGAAGAACCTGGTTCAGGTTGGTGGTCCCGACCACTCCTTTATGCATCGGTGTGAGCACCTGAACTTCGTGCACCGGATCAAAATCAAAACGCCTGGGAATCGCCTGGCTGCATAATTCAACAATTGTGGCGGCAACCTTATCAGGATCGCTCTGCTGGATAAAATAGAACTCTGAAAGGTCTTGGGATGCATCCAGCTTTGTGAGAGCCGGAAATTCACCCCGGCGAACCAGGTGGGCGTTTACGACGATAGGGCTTTCATGGGCCTGCCTGAAGATTTTATGAAGATAATAAACCGGTATGCGCTTGGAGGCGATCATGTCGGCAAGGACATTTCCGGGGCCTACGGACGGGAGCTGAAAAACATCACCCACCAATATCAAAACAGCCGTCATGGGTACGGCCTGCATCAAATGAAACATCAAGACAATATCCACCATGGAGGCTTCATCAAATGCCGAATGCAGGCCCCCATCCTTTTGGGATCGTCTTTCGGTGCACCCAGTCTGCGGGCAACCGCATCGGCAACATAAAAACCGATCCCCGGGATATCGTTGGCCAGACGATAAGGATCCCTGCGGATAACGTTGACAGCATCAAGACCGAATTCCTTGAATATCCTGGCGCAAAACGAAGCTTTGACGCCCATTTCCTGCAAAAACTGCATCAAGCCCCTGATGACATGATGATCTCTCCAGGCATTGCAGATTAATGCTGCTTTTGCTTTTCCGATACCTTCAACTTCAAGAAGATGTTCAGGATGCTTTTCGATGATCTCAAGCGTTTCGGAGCCAAAGCGACGAACCAGCCTGGTGGCCATTGAAGGCCCTATCCCTTTAATTATGCCGGATTCCAGGTATTTCTTGATACCGCCTACCGATGCCGGCAACGTTATCTCATAGGATTCAATTTTAAACTGCTGGCCGTATTTGGGGTGTGTTTCCCATGTGCCTTTGAGTCTGAGGCCTTGCCCCGCACTCACGCCTGCCATCGGCCCGACAACCGTCACAAGATTATCCGTTTTGCTGGTCTTTAAGGTTGCGATGGTATAATGGCTCTCGGCGTTAAAATAGCTGATGCGTTCCAGCTGTCCCTCAAGGGTGGTAACGGAATCCGGCGGGCTAGGTATCATATATGGACAGTATCCAGTCAACGGCATCCAAAAGATCCCGGGCGACATAATCGGGGAAAATCTTCTTGGCTTTGAGGATGCTCTCGGCGGCAGCTCCTTTTCCGGTATGGACCAGAACGGCATGACCGCATCCGGCGTTGCGCGCGCACTCGATATCCTTGGCACTGTCGCCGACCATGACCGCCGCTGCAAGATCGACTTGGTACTTATGCCTGGCCTGATAAATCAAACCCGGCTTCGGCTTACGGCAGTCGCATCGGTCTTCCGGGATATGCGGACAAAAAAAAATGTCTTTAATCTCGCCGCCATGAGCCCGAACGGCGGTCTTCATCATGGTGTGCATATATTCCAGCCCCGTTCTGGATGTCATGTTGCGATTGATCACCGATTGGTTCGTAATGACGATGGTTGTAAATCCTCTCAACGTCAGACGTCTGATTGCTTCCAAGCTTCCGGGAAGAAACTCAAATTCGGACCAGCTCTTGATGTATTCCGCAGAATCGCGGTTGATGACACCGTCCCGGTCCAGAAAAACAACCTTTCGCTCACTTTCATCTTCACTTATCTTCCGCAATGGCAAAGGCACCCTCAAATCCCCTTTGGATCATGATTTCTTCATATTTCCCGGCCTGCTCCAAGGTTGAACACCGGCCCACCCGCACCCTGTAAAAGGTCTCCTGTCCGTCGTTATAGGTTGTAATATGGGTGTTTTTATACTCCTTATCAAGCTTGAGTTTCAGTTTTTCAGCATTCTCCCGGTCGCTGAAGGCACCCACCTGAACGGTAAAATTCCCCTTGTAAAAGTCTACCGGAACATAGGATATACCGGCGCTGCCCTGGGTTTTTGCGGCGGTACCGAGAGCGACGATTTCAACCGGTGCGGTGCCCGGCCCTACAACCCCAATTTTTTGCGCCGCTGTGTAGGAAAGGTCGATAATCCTGCCGCGAACAAAGGGACCCCGGTCGTTAACGCGAACATCAATGGTTTTGTTGTTGTCCAGATTGTTAACCCTGACATAAGTTCCCAGGGGCAGGGTTTTATGGGCGGCGGTCATGGCATACATATCATAAATTTCGCCGCTGGCCGTTTGGCGGCCGTGAAAGTCACTGCCATACCAAGATGCTTTTCCCCGCTGCCTGAAATCCCGGGCGTGCGGCAAGGGCTGGTACCAATTCGTTCCGATCCGGTATGGTTTGGGATGCCCCGGGGGCGTTGGCGGGGGCCCGGGCGTGGCGCAGCCGAAAACCAAAAGCAATAATAGCCCGCAAACAGCTATAAGACAGGGGATTACAGGAAGGCGTCCTTTTTCTGAGGTAATGGTCATCATTAGTTTTCAAGTGCGATGTTTAACACATCCCTCATCTTGTCTACGAAGCAAAAGTCAATTTTATTTTGAACCTCTTTGGGTATATCCTCCAGGTCTTTTGCATTCCACTTTGGAAGTATAACCGTTTTGATACCTGCCCGGTGGGCAGCCAGAACCTTTTCTTTGATACCGCCAACGGGTAAAACCTGACCCCTTAATGTGATTTCACCCGTCATTGCAAGATCCTTTTTGATGGTCTTATTGGTCAACAGGGATGTCAAGGCCGTCAGCATGGTGACACCGGCGGAAGGACCGTCTTTGGGGATGGCACCGGCCGGTACGTGAATATGGATATCGTGCGTTTGAAAATAATCATCAGCAATCCCCAAGGAAACCGCGTTGGTTCGAATGAAGCTGAGTGCCGCGGTCGCTGATTCTTTCATGACATCCCCTAACTGACCGGTCAGGGTCAGCCCTTTGCTCCCCGTCATGGACGTCGCTTCAATAAAGAGAAGCTCGCCGCCGGTCGGAGTCCAGGCAAGCCCCATGGCCACACCGGGCGTGGAAGTTCTGGCCTTTGCTTCGGAGGTCATGCGCAGGGGGCCAAGATACTCGGAAACATTCTCGACCTTAATGTTAATGGAGGTTACATCGTCTTCGGCAATTTTGGCAGCGACACCGCGGCAGATGCTCGCAATTTCGCGCTCAAGATTCCTCAAGCCCGCTTCACGGGTATAGCCCGAAATGATATGGTTTACCGCACCTTTTGTGAAAGATATCTGGTTCGCTTTGAGGCCGTGGGCTTCCCGCTGGCGCGGTACGAGGTAACGGTTGGCAATTTTTATTTTTTCGTCCTGCGTGTACCCCAAAAGCTGCAACACTTCCATCCTGTCCCGCAGGGCAGGGGGAATGGTGTCTAGAATATTGGCCGTTGTGATGAACATGACCTTGGACAGGTCAAAAGCAACATCCAGGTAATGATCTGAAAACGAAAAGTTCTGCTCAGGATCCAAAACCTCCAACAGGGCGGATGACGGGTCCCCGCGAAAATCGCTGCCCACCTTGTCGATTTCATCGAGCATAAAGACCGGATTGTTCGATCCGGACCGCCGGATCCCCTGGATAATCCGCCCGGGCAGGGCCCCGACATAGGTGCGCCGATGTCCTCTGATTTCGGCTTCATCCCTGACACCGCCTAAAGATATCCGGAAAAACTGGCGCCCCAGAGCCCGGGCGATGGATCGCCCCAAAGATGTCTTGCCGGTACCGGGCGGACCGGCAAAGCAAAGGATCGGCCCCTTTGACTCCGGTTTCAACTTGCGTACGGCCAGGAATTCTAAAATTCGCTTCTTGGCATTTTTGAGCCCGAAATGGTCTTGATCCAAAATTTTTCTGGCCTTTTTGATGTCGAGGTTGTCCTGGGTGCTGTCATGCCAGGGAAGCGACGTCAGCCAGTCCAGGTAGGTTGAGGCCACCGTATACTCGGCCGACGACGGATGCATGCGGCTGAGGCGGTCGAGTTCACGCTCGGCCTCCTTGCGGGCTTCCTCGGGAAGATTCTTTTCCTCGATCTTGGCCCGGTAGTCGTCAACCTCAACCGTGGTCTTGTCCTTTTCACCAAGCTCCTCCTGAATCGCCTTGAGCTGTTCGCGCAGATAATATTCTCTTTGGCGCTTGTCCATGTCTCCCTTGACCTGAGACTGGATCTTGTTGCCGAGTTCGAGAATTTCCAACTGATAGTTCACCAGCCGGGTAACTTCTTTTAAGCGCTTTTTAACGTCAAACAATTCCAAAACCGCCTGTTTCTCTTCCAGGGTGCAGTTGATTGTGGAAGCGATCATATCGGCCAGCGTGCCGGACTCCTGTATCGACCTGGCCATCGCAACGATTTCCGGGGGCAAGCCGGGAGAAAGTTCGGCCACTCTGGCAAACTGGCTGACCAGGTTCGACATCAGGGCTTCGATTTCCTTGTCCTTTTTTTCAATGTCCTGAACATGTTCGACCCGGGCCTGAAGATACGGCTTACCCTCTGCATACTCTCTTATCCTGAATCTGCCGAGACCCTGAACCAGCAATTGGGCTTTGCTGTCTTCGGCTTTTGCCATTTTCAGGATCAAAGCGCTGGTGCCCACGGCATTTAAATCTTTAGGTGCATGACCGGATTCCTGGGTCTGCTTTTTAGATACGACCAGGCCGATAATTCGACTTTGGGACATTGCTTCGTCAACCAGTTGAATCGATTCGCCCTGCCGGACGACCAGAGGCAAAACCATTCTAGGGAAAAGCGTTGCATCAAACAAAGGTAGAATAGATAGAACTTCGGGCATCTTTTCCGTTCTGAAATCCATGGACGGCGGCTGAGTCATGGTTACCTCCAACATCTGTTTCTGAAACTAAAATTGAAAAGCAGCTTTTAAAAACCCCTATCCGGCGATGCTCGGAATCACTCAAAGCGATTATCTTTCCGAAATCGGTATCTTGTGGGTTTTATCCAGCACAAGTTTGGCAAGACGGACCTGAAGAAAGCCGTTTGAATAGGATGCCGACACGACTTCAGGATCAATTGGAGTCGGGAGAAACAGGATCCGCTCAAATTTACCGTACTGGATTTCCGCCAGTCTGTATGTAGCGTTTTCGATCCTTGGAAATTCCATGCGGTTACCATAAATCCTGACAGCCTTGCTGCTGATTTCCAGTTCGAGATTCTCTTTGCTGACCCCGGCAATTTCTGCCAGAATGATGATCTCATCGGGGGTCTCATAGATATCCATTTGAGGTTTCCATGTCCGTTCCGAAAGTATAAACCTGGGATTGATCGATCGAAACATTTCCTCAAAGGTTTTTTCGAACTCGGAACTGAGCCGGTCAACATCGTTGGTGAATCGAATCTTGATATATTCCATTTCGGGCTCCTGCATATTAAGGCTAATACCTGTGTTAGCCTTTGTCCTTGCCTCCTTCAGACCGCTTTAAATTATCACCATTACAATAATTTGTAAAGTTGTAAAAGAAATCAAAAAAGCAAGCGGGCCCGATTACAATTTGTATTTTGCCTGCAAATGCCGTATGAGGTTTCATAAAAAGTAAATAATTTCATTTTTGCAAAGCGTTTTGTTTACGCTCGATTGTGGTTTATGGATAAAGTTATCAATCATTCATTCAAAATCGTTATCGCCTCCCAATACTTTATATACTTCGGCGTTATGGGCATTTTTCTGCCCTATTTTAATCTCTATTGCTACCATCTCGATTTCAGCGGCTTTCAAATCGGCCTTCTGTCGGCGTTAAGGTCCGTGGTAACGATTATGTTTGCTCTGATCTGGAGTGCCCTGGCAGACCGGTTTCAGATCCGAAAGCCCCTGTATATCCTATGTAACTTTATCAGCACGGCCATATGGGCCTTTTATTTTTTCAGCACGGACTTCAAGGCCATGCTGGTCATTACCATCTTTTACGCGGTCTTTTATGCGCCGATTATCTCCTTTCTGGAAGCGTTTACCATGGATGTGTTAGGCGCGGAGAAGAAAAGCTACGGCCGCCTCCGAGTATGGGGCTCCATGGCCTTTATCATAACGGTCATTGCGCTGGGCAGGATTATCGATTTATATTCCGTAGAAGTAATTATCGCACTTATTTTTTGCGGTTCTTTGATCCAGGCCGCCGTTTCCACCAAAATTCCCGGCATGCGGATAGAAAAGGAGGCAGCATTCACCCTGAAAGCCGGAGTACTTTGCAAAAGGCGCGTTGTTGTTTTTCTGTTCTGCGCTTTTTTAATGCTGGTGAGCCATGGAGCCTACTATGGTTTCTTTTCCATCCATCTTGAAAATATAGGTTACGGCAACACATTTATCGGCATTGCCTGGGCCTTGGCGACAATCGCCGAAATCACGGTCATGATCAAATCGGACTGGATATTTAAACGTTTCTCCATGGAAAATGTTCTAATTTTTTCATTCATGGTGGCGGCCTTCAGATGGTTTGCCCTTTCTTGGGCAACATCACCGCCGGCGATCCTGATACTGCAACTGTTGCACGCCCTAACCTACGGCACCTTTCATGTGGCCAGCATTCTTTACATTGATTCGCTGACGCCGGCCGAGGCCAAAACCTTAGGGCAGGCTGCCAATAACGCCGTAACCTACGGCCTGGGGCTGATGGTTGGATTTTTTGTCAGCGGGTATTTTTTTGAAAGCCTGGGTTCTTTCAGGTTATTTTTTATAAGCGGATTCATCGCCCTCGGCGGAGGTCTGCTGTTTAAAGGCTTTCAGGTAATGGAACACCGCGGACGCTGCTAAGCCTGGCACGGACGAATGCGGCTATCAGCTATTTTAAAGCATTGAAGATTACGAAAGAAATCGATAAATTTTTGGGACTTGTTTTATTCTTGTAGATTTGACAGATTTAAGATATAATTTTGTCTCTGTTTAGCCCTGATATTTTCTATGAAAAAGGCTTTTTGGTCTAACTGTCTTAATTTATATCAAATATGCTTAATTAAGTCGGCCCGCAACTGTCGGGTGGTGCCGTTGTAAAGCGTGAAGCTGTTTGAGTTCCTTGGTGATCGTTGAACCGAACAGATAGTTCCCCATGCAAGCGAATATCATCAGTTGCCCTAGCAACGACACCCTTAAGATAAAGGCCCTGTTCGGTTTTTCGAGCACCTTTGCACGAGTTCTTCACGGTTTACAACGGGATTATCCCACGACGATAATGTGTTTAAGCCTTTTTCATTATTGGTTGGAGCCGGAAGGCCATGTTCATTCATGAAAATTTTTCAGCATATTAATGCAGGCATCAGGTGCGTGAAATAGCAGGGTTAGGCATTTCGAAAGGTTTAGGAAACTCAATCAATTCACTCTCCCCCGACAGGCTTTGGAGAATTTGAGGTTTATCAGATGGCTTTTAAAGAAGATATCAGGTATTCAGCCAGTGTAAAAAGGTGTGCCAAGCAGATCGTAAAAGAATTTTTCGAAGATATATTAATCGGGGAATTCAAGATGCCGTCCCAAACACAAATGGAATCTTACCTTCTTGAAAATATTGATTCCGGTTTTGACGAATACCAAGCCCTAAAAAAGATTCAATGCTCACACCCCGAATGGAGCCAAGAGCGGATTGCTGATGAACTTGAAAAACAAAAACGACGTTATGAAAAAGAATTTCAACATAATTTAAAGGTCGCTGCCCAAAATGCAATCAACGAAGTTGAAAATCTTGCGGGTAATTTAAAGGATACCATCAAGGCTTGGAAAATAAAAAACTTGGAATAATTTGAAACGCTCAGCTTAGGTTCTATTTGCTGGTCATGACCCACACGCCCTGCCAGTCCTCAGGCCGGTTAGCCGCCAGAAACCGGCACTTTTCAGCATAGATAGGCGGCCGCGGCCGAATCAAGATCGTGAATGGCGGAAAAAATCTTTAAAGCTTTTGAAAAATCGCCTTCATAAAACAACGCCAAGCCTTGGGCAAATGTTTCGAAAATATCTTTGCGAACTTCATATTCTTCTAAAAACATGGGCTCAAAAACAGTAACCGGTTCCTTGCGGCCCACCACGGCCACCCTGGACAGTTCCCGTGCGGAAAACACGCCGGCGAGCATGTCCCTGGTTGACCGTGAAATGATGGTGTAGGTGCCGAACTGCTTGTTGACGCCTTCCAATCGGGCCGCCAGGTTCACGGCGTCGCCCAGCATGGTGTAGTTGAAGCGGTTGTGCGAGCCCATGTTGCCGACCACGGCCGGACCGGTGTTGATGCCGATGCGCATAAACATGTCTTTACCGATCCGATCCTTGAATTCCGGCCGCATCTGTGCCAGGCGGGCCTGGCAGCGCAGCGCAGCCCGGACAGCCCGCACCGCATGTCCGCTCACTTCCAGGGGTGCGTTCCAAAAGGCGATAATGGCATCACCTTCATACTTGTCTACGGTGCCCCCCTCTTCATAAATAATATCGGTCATGGCTGAAAGATAATCGTTTAACAGTGCGGTGAGTTCTTCGGGCAAAAGCCCCTCGGATATGGAGGTAAAGCCCTGCAAATCCGAAAAGAAGATGGAAAGAACCCTGCGTTCACCGCCCAGTTTCAACCGTTCCGGTTGCTGGATGAGCTGCTCGATAACTTCCGGGCTGAGATACTGTTTAAACGCACTTTTAATGAACCGTTTTTGGCGGCCTTCGGTAGCGTAGTTGACTACCAGCGCCAGGACAATTGACACGACTGCGGCAACTTCCTGGACCACCAGCGGCAGCCAGAACCCGGCCACGTATGCCCCCAGGGCAAGCAGCACCGGTAAAGTCACCGATATCGCACCGATTGCCACGCTTCCCGTGACACTACTGAAAATAGAGACCCCCGCCGCACCGGCCAGGGCCAAAATGATAACAAGCACGACAATTAGCCCGGAGGGTACCGTCTGCATAAAATCTTCGGAAATAAAATTATCGAGCATGGTTGCCTGGATCTCTACCCCGGGATATACGCCGCTGACGGGCGCCGAACGAAGGTCATACAGACCCGGCGCCGAAAATCCAAACAGCACATATTTGTCCTTGAACGCATCTTTTTCGACAATTGTGGGCGTTTCGCCGGAAAGCATCCGGATTTCGGACTGCAGTATCGCGGCCGCACTGTATGCCTTGTGCGTGCCCGAGGGCCCCCGGTAGCGCAAAACAGCATTGCCCTGCCTGTCTATCGGTACGATCGTTCCTCCGATATCCAGCTTATTGTAATCGATCCGGATCCGGCCTTGCGGATTTGCCGCCAGGTAAGTCCCCAGACCCAGGGAAGGCAAAACCTTGCCATCAAAAACACCAAACAGCTTGACACGGCGGTAGATCCCGTCCGGGTCAGGATCGAGATGAACATTGCCCAGCACGGCGGCATGTTGCGCCAAATGGCGCAAAGGTTATGGGAATGGTTAAAATCACCGAGTCCCTGATCCCTGCTCCATCTGTCTATCAGTTTGAGCCCTTTGGCTTCACAGAAGCGCATCTGCGTGTCGACAATCCCCAGATAGACGGCCAAGCGTTTGTACACACCATGAAAGCCGAAAACTGTGGGCGTTTTTAAATAACTGCGGTGATCAACATAATTGTATTGTGTAATAGCTCTGCGAACGACCAGGCTGCCCGGCAGTCCCCATACGCGATGGTCCTGATCATCTCCAAATGACCGGATAATGGCCTCGACGACGAGCCATTCCCAAACCAGAAAGGGGGGCGTTTCAGGGTGGCGCGGATTGGCTTCCAAACCTTCGGTAACAAGCGCTCCAACTGCCATTGGAGTGAGAAAGCGCACCCGGCGCATACGTTCTCGCACGCCTGGAACGAGCTTCATAGCCAGCTGATCGGCAACAAGATAGAGCCCCAGCGGATCAAGCGAACCTTCACCGTATCCGATAGGATCGTAAACGGTCATGTAAGGAAGATTGTTCATGGGGCTTTAGTATTTTATGGGGAATCCCCTTAAATTTTTTCATTTATACAGAGACCTTCAATTTAGGACAAGATCAGGTCTGCGAATTCAAGGGAAATAGGTGAAATTGCGAAGTAACTTACTAAATTCTATTACATTTTTTACATTCAGGTTTTTGCTTACATGCTATGACCCCTTACAAATTATCCAAGATTTTCTTGATGGTATTGCACAACGGTTTTATTTTGTTTTGGCAGACTTCAAAAATTATTTCAGCATCAATTTCGAAATAATGATGACTGATGATATCCCTCATGGCCTTCGCGCCTTTCCAGTTAATTTCGGGATATTGGGAGAATAGAGAATTGCTGGTGATTTTATCCACATTTTTTAAGCCTTCACCGATTGCAATCAATTGCATGCATATCGCATCAAGCTTTTCCATTCCTGCGGGTGAACCTGAAAAGTCGGCCAATGTTTTTACAGGGTCAAACCGGTGGATAACAGTATCCAGGGCTTTGAGTATCTGGGATAAGATTTCTCTCACGAGATCCCTGTCATACATAAATAGCCTCTTGCTCGATTCTCTTTCTTAAAAACACATTCATCTCTTTACGAATTCGAATAATATCAACTTTTCTGCCAAATTCGTCTTCCAGATCCGTTTTAATGGTTCCCAAAAGGAACAGGTCCGGTTCTTTCTGCTCAATAACGATATCAATATCGCTTTTTTCCCCTGCCGTTCCTTTTGCAACGGAACCAAATATCCCTATTTTGCTAAAACGATATTTTCCCTGGTTGTTTTTTTTGTATTGCTCTAATTTTATTAATATTTCCGATTGTTCCATGGCCGGGATTCCCACATTTTTTTGGTGTTTGACATATCTAAAAAAGGATACCAGGCTAACAAAAAGAATACAATCAAAAACACGGTACATTCAATTGCTGACAGTAAAATTAGGTAAGACGATGTCTATTGTTTAGTATTTTGGGGTTGGCTTTTTGACTTTTTACGAGACCACCTTAGTTCCCCGAAAAATGCGTTACCTTGCGCAGCAAGAGCTGCCAATCCTCATCCACCATCTGCTGAATCTTGAGAAAATCAGCGTCACTTAGATGTTTGAAACGGCCCTGGACCTTCATGTAATCTGCGGCCGGGCGAGCTCCCCGGTAGTTCAGCGTATAATTTACACCGTTTTCGACTTCATATAAGGGAAAGATGTTGGTTTGAACCGCCAGCCGGGCGATTTTAACCGACAGCTCCGATGGAACCCGCCAGCCCGTGGGACAGGAAGCAAACACATGCAAAAATCTTGTCCCGCCTTTCATCTGCCTGGCCTTGTCGAACTTTCGGATCATGTCTTCGGGGAAAGCGATGCTGGCGGTGGCGGCATAAGGAATGCGGTGGGCCGCCAGAATTTCAACCATATTCTTCTTGCGACTTTTTTTCCAGCCTTCACCCGGCGTTGTGGTGGTGCGGGTTCCAAAGGGCGTGGCCGAACTGCGCTGGACGCCGGTATTCATGTAGGCTTCATTGTCATAGCATGCATAAACAAAATCTTCATTACGCTCCACGGCCCCGCTGAGGGCCTGGATACCGATATCAAAGGTGCCGCCGTCCCCGGCCCAGGCCATCACGGTGGTTTCCGTGTCGCCTTGCATGTCCAGGGCGGCCCGCAACCCGCTGGCCGTAGCCCCGGCGGTGGCAAAAGCTGTTTGCAGAATCGGCACCTTCAGGGAAGATTGAGGATATTGACCTGCCATTACGCCCCAACAGCAGGCCGGAATCACCACGATGGTTCTTGCCCCCATCGCCTTCAGCGCAAACTTCATGGCAATGGCGGCACCGCATCCGGGACAGCCCACATGCCCGGGGTACATGTAATCTTCATCAGGAATATTCAACTGGGTCATTCTTGAGAAACCTCCCGCTCAATTACACTCTTATTGAAGGTATATCGATAGAATTTTGTCGATGTTTGTAATGTTCGGAATTTAATCGTCAATCATCAATCCCTAAGGCCTACCCACACACTTTCCTGCTCCGGTGCGGCACTGTCTTTTGCCATGCGATAAATCTGGGCAAGCGTTTCCGGAGGTACATCGCGTCCTCCGAGTCCGGCAATATAACCGAATACCGGGGGGTGTCCGTCACGGTTGCACAGCGCCGCCCGGATTTCCTGGGCAAAGATGCCGCTGGCACCAAAAGAAAAATTCCTGTCGACCACCGCCACCTTCCGGGCCGGTCCTAAAATCCGGCGAATAAGATCCGTGGGAAACGGTCGAAACATCCTGAGTTTGAGCATCCCGACTTTTTCGCCCTGCCGGCGCAATTCAGAAATGACCTGGCGACAGGTACTGGCAGCCGTACCGGTGACGACCATGATGATTTCGGCATCGTCGCATTGGACCGGTTCGACCGGCCCGTAGCGGCGATTGAATAGGGCGGCATACTCTGTCTCGATGTGCTCAAACCGTGCCGGTACTTGTTGCATGGCCTTCTGGATGTCGTGGCGCATTTCCATATAGACGGCCGGCCCCGCCATCTGTCCAAAAGCACAAGGATTCGACAGGTCGAGGCTGATACGAGGAGAAAACGCCGGCAGGAAACGATCCACCGTCTCCTGATCAGGGACATCCACAGGTTCAAAGGTGTGCGAAAGGAAAAAGGCATCCAGAACCACCATGACCGGCAGGTTCACGCTTTCGGCCAGCCGAAACGCCTGGAGGGTCGTGTCGAAAACTTCCTGGCCGTCCTCGCAGTAAAGCTGGATCCAGCCGGTGTCGCGCTGGGCCAGACTGTCGGTCTGATCCATCCAGATGTTCCATCCCGGTGCCAGGGCACGATTTACTTCGGCCATAACAATCGGCAGGCGAGCCGCTGAAGCCCAATGCAACAGCTCATGCATCAGCGCCAGTCCCTGCGAAGAAGTGGCGGTGAAGGTCCGCACGCCGCCGCTGGAAACGCCGATCACGGCCGCCATGGCCGAATGCTCGCTTTCCACACAGATAAAGCGGGCGTTCATAGTTCCTGCGGCGCAATATTCCGACAGGGCCTCGACAATATGCGTCTGCGGAGTGATGGGATAGGCTGACATCACCTGCACCCTTGCCAGCCTTACCGCTTCGGATACGGCATGGCTTCCCTCTAAAACCGTTCTCATGGTTCCTCCTCCAAAGCCATGGCGTTACGGGGACATTCCACGACGCAGATCCCGCAGCCCTTGCAGTAATCCAGGTTTACCTGCCGACGGGTGCCTGTAAGTGTTACGGCAATCTCCGGGCAGAAAAGACGGCAGTTGTCGCAGTCGTTACAGATACCGCAATTGAAACACCGCCCGGTCTCTTCCAGGACCTGAGTGCTCGTCAGAGTTTGTTCGATTTGGGCAAAGGATTGCATGCGTTTGTCAACATCAAGACGGATCGCTGCAGCTCGAGCCGCAGGCAAAAAATAATCGCGATTGATTTCGTCATACAAAACGATATGGGAATTTCTGGTGGTTCGTCCGACCCCCAGATATCTTGCCATGGAAAGCGCCGGCCCCTTTCCGACCAGGCAGGCACTTAGCCGCTCTTGGATCACCTCAAGCCCGCTTTTAAAGAATATGTCCAGAGCCATGGCCGCCTGTTTCCCGGAAGCGATGGCATCGGTTACGCTTTTCAGCCGATTGGTCAAATCGCCGCCAAACACCATCGGCTGCTCTTTAATCGTAAGCGTGCAATGGCTCATCCTCAGGGTTTGGCTGTTTTCCGCCGGCGGCAACTGCCAGGGTTCCAATGCTTCGGCGCCAATGGCCGTGAAAATTCTGTCGACCTTAAGGCACCGGGTCGTTTCACCGTCCGGCACCACCCGCGCCCGTCCGCCGCCGGTCTGCGCGGCACTGACCTTTATCTTCTGCAGCGTTAAAACCGATTCCCCGCCATCGGCTTCGATCCTTACCGGGGCAACCAGTTCCATGATTTCCACGCCCTCCTCCACAGCCATGGCGACCTCGCTTTGAAAGGCCGGCATATCCTGTCGGCGGCGGCGATACGCCAGAACCACCGTCGTACCCAAACGAACCAGGGACCGGGCGACGTCGACGGCGGCATTGCCGCCGCCGATAACCGCTGCGGTTCCACCGGCAGCGCTGATCTGTCCCCGCCGCAGGTGATAGAGAAACCCAAGACCGTCAGAGGCCAGCTCTTCTCCGGCAATCCCCATCTGTAAACTGCGGCCGTGACCGCAGCCGATAAAAACGGCATCGTAGCGCTGCTTGGCATCTTTTAAAAAGCGCCGGGTCACCGGGGTATTACAATGGATGTTGATCCCTAAGTTTTCGATCCGATCGATGTCATGCTTTAAAACAGAAGCCGGCAGGCGATATTCCGGGATTCCCCATCGCAGCAGTCCGCCGGGTTCGGTACCGGCCTCGAAAACGTCACACAAAAACCCCAAACGCGTCAAAAAATAAGCGGCCGCCAGACCTGCCGGACCCGACCCGACGATACACACTTTTTTACCGTTGTCCGGCAGTTTATCCAAAGAAAGCCTCAAACCACCGCCGGCAGCAGCATCACCTAAAAACCGTTCAAGACTGTGGATGGCAACGGGCTCGTCCAGCCCGGCCCGGTTGCAGGCGTTTTCACAGGGATGAAAACAGACCCGGCCGCAGACCGCCGGGAAGGGATTTTCAAGCAGGACGGTCTCGACCGCCGCCTCGAACAAGCCCTGCCCTGCCAGCATTTCGATCCGAGCGACATCCTCTCCGGCCGGGCAGGCCGCGCTGCAGGGTGCCGTCTTTTCGTCGTATTTCGGACGCACAAACCGCCATGATCCGGTCTTGTTGACTTCCGTGGTCATGCTCGAGCGAGAAATGTGGATGGAAACCTCCTCGAAGGATTCATTTGCTTTTGTCATTTTAACACCTTATCTACAATCATCAATTTACCAGGCCGTAAATATTTACGCGTTCATAAGCCTGTTGCGCTGCCTGGACATTCTGCTTGGTTTTAACCTGAATTTCTTTTTCGATCGCGGCCGCAACCGAATCCAGAGGGGGCATTTCAAGAACCCGGGCAAAAGCGCCGATCATGGCGGTATTGATAATGGGTTGGGTGCGGGTGCCCAGATGATTATCGACGGCAATGCGAGTGGCATCTACGACCGCCAGGCGAAAACCGGAAAAAGGTTCGAGATTTTCCGGGACATCTTTGGCATTTATCAAGATCGAGCCGCCCGGCCTGAGGCCGCCGCAGACATTAACGTTACCGAGTAATTTAATGTCCTGCACAACAACATGGTCCGGAGTGTATACGTTGCTGCGAATCAGAATCTTTTTTTGATCCAGCCGCAAATACGCCTCCACCGGCGCCCCCCGCCTTTCGACACCGAAGACGGGAAAGGTCTGAACATAATGGCCGGCGTTAAAAAAGGCCTTGGCCAGCAAGATCGAGGCTACCACGGTACCCTGTCCGCCGCGTCCGTGAAAACGGATTTCCAGCATCTTTATTAAACCCACTTTGACAGTTTCGTAAAAAATTAAAAAAACCGTAACTGGTTAGGTTAAGACGGGTAATATAGCATAAACAATATTGTGTCAAAAGAAAGCAGATTGAGAAATCCATTTTTTTTGAACTCAGATATCAATCCACAATTTTGCTAAGTTTTCAAACCTTTATTATTAACTTGAAAAATATTGCCAAAAATAATAATATTTCTACCTATTGAAAAGGCATCCCGTTTAATCCGCCGACAAGTTGTAATTGCACAAAAAAATGTGCGCTGACGCACACAAAAATGTGCAAAATTAATTGTAGTTTTTTAAAAACCCGCGTCAATCATGCATTCCCTGAATGGCACAATCCTTGCTAAATCCTTATAAATTATTTTACGAAAGCACAAAAAATTCAAAAGGAGGAAACAATGTACGAATTAGAGCCGACGTGGGGCATAACTGTAACGCTAAATGAGCGAAAGTTTAGGATGCCTCAGATCTGAGGCGGAAAGGGCGAAGCTGTATTCGTCTACCGCGAGCCCTTGATAACGAGGGAGATGGGGTATCATAAGCTTTCCCGCTTGGTAAACAAAATGGAAATTTTCACAAAAATATATATCTCACTTATAGAAGCGCTATGAGCATTCACCCAAATTTGCAAAATATCTAATAAATCTAAGACATAAAAAATAGCTTTCCAATTTTGTTTACGATCAATTAGGGTGTAAAGTTTTGGTGGGCCTATCTGTGGAGAAGTTTAATTGCGACGATACCGGCGTTTGTGATCAGCCTGGTATTTGGTTTTGTTATGGGCATCCTATTCGCCATGCTCGGACTACCGAAAGACACCTTAAAACTGATAGTGAAGATCACTGGTTTTGTCATCGGCTTATTAATCTCCATCGTTCCCATGAAATTGATCCTTGGGAAAGACTTCGGTGATTTTCGGCTTGTTTTGCTGGGTGCAAATTATCCCTTGCAAAAGGAAGGAAAAGATCTATGAAACGATCACTTCACATCGGAATCAACGACTACCCTGGTACAGGTAGCGATCTCTCCGGTTGCGTTAACGATGCCAATGACTGGAAAGAGAATCTGGAGGCCCGCGGATTCCAGACACTCGCGCTTCTCGACGCCGAAGCCTCCAAGAGCAATATGATTGAGGCCCTATCCAAGATCGTGGGCGACACAGGCCATGATGATATCGCTGTCATCACTTACTCGGGACATGGCACCTGGGTGCCGGATGAAGACGGCGACGAAGTAGATGGGCGCGATGAGGCTTTTTGCCCACATGATATCACTCGGGGACAGATCCTGACAGACGACGAGCTTTACGAGATCTTGAGCAAACGAGCGCGAGGGGCTCGGATCATTGTTATCAGCGACTCGTGCCATTCAGGAACTGTAACTAGAGCATGCAACCTAATGCCGGGAACCGCAAGCGATTACCAGGCCTTTCAGAAAATCCGGTTCCTGGCACCGGAAATCTACATCAAAAATGACGAAGTTCGCTTGAGAAGGGCGCGGCGAGCGGAAAAGGTTAAGGCCAATGGGAAAATCCGGGCAGCGGCTGTTCTGCTCTCTGGTTGCAAGGACGAGGAGTACAGCTACGACGCTTTGTTCAATGGACGATCAAACGGAGCATTCACCTATACGGCGCTGCAGACACTCATGAACCTGCCGGGCAATGCTACTTATAGCGATTGGCACAGGGAGATTCGAAAAATATTGCCCAACGTCAATTATCCTCAGACACCCCAACTTTCCGGTTCCTGGCAGCAGCGGACCAAATGGCGTGTCCTTGCAGAGTAAATGAGATCTGCCGGCATAAGTCCAATTACAAGCGATCCCGAAGACAACCCATGGATGAGATGATGATGGTATGCCAAACGAGATACATATCACATATCATTAAATTTAAATGATTTTATAGCGCCTGACCAACATTGCAGATAGTACAAGATGCGGATAGATGATTCCGAACCCCAATCTATACCGCTCCTGGAGTGTTTTGCAGGCAAGGCAGTTAGGTTGTCAGTTTAGTTATGTTGTGAATTTAATTCCCATATAATTCCATTTCCTTCCGAAGGGTTTTAAAACTCCTTTTAATTTTTTTTATTCCATATAATTTTCTCACCCCGCATTTTCATCCAGCTCGGCCCGCTAACATTTATATTATTTCGGTTTAACGGAAAGAGTCTTTCCGGTGATTATATTTCATCGCATCAGAGGCACTATTCGGAGAAAGTTTTTTGAAAAAACTCATTGAATTCTTTGCAGATATTTTGCAATTATCCCGAAAGGATAAAATGAAAAGCCCGAAGGTGCATCTTCGGGCTTTAAAGAAGAGCTGCCGCCAACAGCCGGAAGCTCCACCATGATACTTCTTTTCTACTACATTCTCCGGCTGCTTGCAAGCACGGAGGCATGTCAATTCTGCTATTACGTCAAGTTCGTTGTAGCTGGTGTGGTTTTGTTTTTTATGTCTGTCGGTGTTGTTGGAGAGGACAGGCTTACTGCTGTGATGAATGCCGTCTTGCCGGCAAACGCAAAAACCACCGCGAGGCCCAAAGGCGATATCGCCAAACTCTTAAAGGCAAAAAAGCCCACCGCCAAGCCGAAAACCGTCGTCGGTATGGTCTGAGTAAAAAAAATCAAAAAAACATGGATGATGCATCTACAACAGTCCTACCGGCATGGTGTATGGAGCTATTATGGCGTGTTTGGAGTCGTATTTTTCATTTGGAGAAAACGCCACATTGCCATTTTTGCGGATGTTTGGGTGTCATTGTGGATGAATTTCCCCGTCGAGGCTACGGTTAAGCCAAAAAATAAAGAGGCGTTGGCCATGATAAAGAAAAAAGTTCTCGACCCCGAACGGATCAGGCGCATCGATGGCGGCTTTAGCTTTATTCCCCACCGTTTTCTTGCCGATGGGTTTTTAGCTTCTTTGAGTCAAAAAGAGCTGTTGTTGTATTTGTTCCTTATTTTGGCTTCGGACCGCAACGGCCTTTCATTTTACAGCTATGATGCGATCTGTACGCTGTTGCAGTTGAGCCTGGAGCAATATGTCGAAGCCAGAAACAGCCTTGTGGGCAAAGATCTGATCGCCTTTGACGGTACTGTTTTCCAGGTGCTTGCGTTGCCGCAAAAACCGCAAGCCAATTCATCTACAACACCTGTTATCGGTTCCAGGCAGCACGAAGGTGCCGCATCCGCAGGGGAGATCATCGGGCGATTTTTTAAGGCAGGCTGATCGGTGATTGACAAGCACGTCATAGAATCCATCGAGTGGATCGAAAAGCAACTTGAGCAAGTTGGCCTGACAGTAAACGCATTGGAGCGGGCAGTCGCGGATTATTTGCAGTGGATGGAATCTGTTGGATACAGGCGTCAAACCCGGCGAAACTATCATCGGCAACTCGACCAATTTATTCGGTTTATCAAACAAAGCCGATTGGGCTGGGATGAGATTTTTAAATTACAAACGCTCCGGCGCTTTAAAAAAGTACATGCCGTTGCTGCGACCCATTCAATTACAGGAATTTCACGGTATCTTTTCCGACAAAACAAAATTCCACAGCCTATAGCAAAGAAAGAGTATCGGTTGCCGCAAATCTATGAAGATTATTTGGCCCATCACCAAAGAAGCCATGGCATTGCTTATCAGCAAATTAAGCGGATCAAAAGAGTCTTTACTGCTCTACATGCTTACCTGCAAAGACATAAAATCAATCTTTCATCGTTAACGATCGAGCAGATAGATACTTTCCTGGTAGAATTTTTTGCGCCCTTTACACCGGCAACATGCAAGACCTACCGCTCTATGATTCGGGGATTTTTAAGATATTTGTATCAGGAGCGAAAAATTATAAAAAGAAATCTTGCACCGCTGGTAGTCGGCGCTCCTATGTTTGCCAAGGCCAAACCACCTAAGTTTCTGCGACCGCAGGAAGTACAAGGGATTTTTGCCGGCTTAAAGCTTTCTTCTTCAAAAGATATTCGCACCTGTGCTATGGTACATCTGGCCTACACTTTAGGACTGCGGCCACAGGAAATAAGCCGGATCAGCCTGGATGATATCTCCTTTACAAAGAAAGAGCTGACGCTTAGAACCCGAAAAAGCGATAATCCCATCAAACTGCCGCTACCCGATATCACCATCAAAACCATCGCCGCCTACCTGGTCGGCGTGAGACCTGAGAGTAAACACAGAATACTGTTTTTAAGCCTTAAAGTGCCCCATGGGCCACTTTGTCCGGGTGTGGTCGGTCAATATGTAAGTCAATGTATCAAAGCGATTCATCCTTCTTCGACAGCTTACTGGCTCCGGCATACCTATGCTCAAAACCTTTTGGAAGCCGGTGTGTCGATTTATGAGATCAAAGAAATGCTGGGACACGACAGTATCGAGGCCACTCGAAAATATCTTCATATTCACATTAAACTCATGCGGAAGGTACTGTTTGATGAAGAACTTTGAAAGCTTTCTTGCTCCCCAACTTAAAGCGTTTATGGCTTATCGTCAAAACTTGGGCTATGCGACAAAGACTTTATGGTCTCATCTAAAAACTTTTGACCGGTACCTAAAAAGAACAAAGCACGAGAGAAGTTTATTACAACCTTCATTTTTTCTTGAGTTAAGAGCAAATCTTAAAATGGAACCAACATCAGCAAATAGAGTTCTTTACACCGCACGTGACTTTTTTCAATTTCTGGTGCGAAAGGGACTCTACACAACAAATCCTCTCCATGATATCCCACCGCTGTCTGAAAATAGATTTATCCCGTTTGTTTTCTCACCAGATCAACTCGATCAACTCTTGGGTGCCGTTTGTAAAAGAATACGAAAATACCCAAAATACTATTTGAAAGATTTATGCGTCTATCTTGCTATTGTTCTACTGGCCCGGTGCGGAATGAGAATCTCAGAACCCCTGCGACTGCTGCGCAGCCACTACCGCCCAGACGAAAAAACGCTTTATATTGAAAAAACCAAATTTAAAAAAGACCGCCTAATCCCGATCCCTTTATCTGCGGCAGATGAAATCAACAATTATCTGGCCGTACGAAATGCCTTGCTGGGCAAGGATCAAAACCCATACCTTTTAGCGCGCAATAAACAAAAAATGGTAAGAGATTATCAAATTCGTTCTGCCTACCACCAGGCGGTAAAAGATATCGGACTCAATCAGGCTCGACAGATTATTGGCAACACCGTCTTCAGTGCACCTGTGCCCCACAGTCTAAGGCATTCTTTTGCTGTAAATACCTTAAGGCGTGTCAAAGAAAAGGGCAGGTCGCCCCAAAATGCCTTGCCCGTGCTGGCTATCTATATGGGCCACTGTAAATACAAGCACACCATCAAATATCTTAAAGTATTAGATGCCGAGCAACGTAAAGGGTTGGCTGACTTTGTTTTCTCTAATCGCGAGGATACATGAAACTTTCCACCTGTATTTATAAATTCTTCGATCAGTACCTTCCCCGTATAAAGGGTAGCAGTAAGCGAACTATTCAAGCTTACCGGGATACCTTTACACTCTTTCTGCCATTTGCTGCCCGGCACCTTTCCATCAAAATCGAATCGCTCAGGGTCAAACATCTTTCTTCCGATTTGATCCTGGCCTTTCTCGATTACCTTGAGTCAGATCGCAACAATGTCACCAGTACACGGAACCATCGTCTGGCAGCTATAAAATCCCTGGCTAAAATGATCCGGTTTATGTGCTCGGAACACCGTGAAATCGCCGAAAGGATACTGGGCATCCCTCAAAAACGTACGCAAAAACAACTCATCGGCTTTTTGTACCCCGATGAAATCCTTAACGTCTTTGAATCGGTCGACCTCAAAAAAAAGGAGGGCTTCCGCGACTATACCATCTTGCATCTGCTCGAAGACTCGGGCGCCAGAGCCAGTGAAATCGCAACGCTTAACCTCGATTATTTTAACCCCGACCAAAAAACGCTGGCCATCCTGGGTAAAGGAAACCGTTTTCGACTGATTGAACTAAACCCGAAAACCGTCCAGCTCATAAAAGTCTACATCACCAAATACCGTGTTAAACCAAAACTGCTGTATCAACACCGCTTGTTTATCAATCAACGCGGAACAGAACTTACCAGACACGGTATTTATCGAATCTGTAAAAAATATCTGACCAAAGCTTTAAGTTCTAAATGTCTTAAAGATATCAATCCGGTCCATAGCTTCCGGCATGCGTGTGCGGTAAGAATGCTCTCTTGCGGTAAGCCAGTCTCTGATATCAGAAACCGCCTGGGTCATGAAAATATCCAATCCACTATGGTGTACTTGCATATGGACCTGAATCGCAGGCAAGCTGTCCAGAAAAAATTTATCGAATATATCCAATCCAATCTCTCTTGTGATTCGAAGATAGAAGAATTAATTGATTGGGAAAATAAAAAAGATATTCTGGAATGGCTCGATAGCCTCTAAACGGCTACTGTTGCCATTGATCAGGTCAGATGTGGAAGGTTTTAACACAAATCGTTATGTTGCCACTTTTATTGCAAATTTGATAGTTCTTTTATAACATATTGTTTTTTAACCGAATTTGAACTTCCAGGGGCCGCGATGAATATTAAAACATTTTCAGCAGGTTAGGTGCACTCGCAACATAAAGGCAGGAATCGTGAAATGTTCTTTAAAGGTTTTATCAGTATTTTTTAACATTTGTCGGCTATTTCTATCATTATTTAGTTGGTTTTTGATAGATATCGATAAGGTTATTAACAGCTTCACGCGGCTCCACCCAACCCAATAACATCGGCAGCGTTAGTAAAAAAACTAATGCGGTGAAGACCGATACCCAGCTATTTTTATAGCGGAGATGCACGCCTGCAACGATAATTGCCATTAGTATCAAGGCCGCAAAGGTCGCTAATAATATTATTTTAGGATCTTGTTGCGGCTTAAATATCAATACAACTGCCATTACAAGATAGATGAATAAAGGTAATAGGACAAAAAATATCGATATTTTTTTTTCGGGTTGAAAAAATTGCATCGCATCGAAATCTATCATTTTACAGAAATCACGGATTTCGCGTGGATCTCCTTCCAGCTCGCCAATTTTAGTTTTTATTTTCATTTCGTGACTCCACTTGACGACAAAATAATATTGACATCGCTGGAAGAACCAACATCGCTCCATTGCTTAGGGTCGTCTTCCCCTTTAATCAAAATTATCCGATTCTGTTCCATAATTATGTTGGTACCTCTAAAAGATGTGGCTGAGAGATCCCCATCAATCGCATGTTGCTCAATCGTTTGTAATGCGGAATTGACCGTAGGAGAGGAAGAGACGAATTCATCAGTATTCGATTCACCTTCACCCAGAGAAATTGTGATGACTGCACCAGGGCCTTCAACAGGATGGATTTTAGTTTTCATACCAATTCCTGGCTTGAGCGATTTTGAAAGATGTCTTCGTATATTATTTACATATGTTTGAATTTTATTTTTATCTTCCAATTTGGTAACCCCCGAGATGAAGCTTGTTTAAAAATAAAGGTGCGCTAAGGTAATTGCTATCCGAGCAAATAGTATAACAATTCGTGTATATTCAATATTAATGAGTTATGTATAGTTGTCGATTGCTTGCCTTAATTTTTTCTTGGGAATTAATAAAGCTTATACAAGATTCGGTAACAAAATCAACTATATTTTAGGACTCAGAATTACATCATAAAAGGAAGAAATCATCATTGTCTTCGGGAACGCACTGCAAAACCCCGATCGCCGTAGCTGGCGATGCCTCGTTCGCCCCAGGCCGCGTAGCCGGCGTAGAAGGCGAAGTAA
>JACKQG010000848.1_pt1 | contig 43138 bp, 34 predicted proteins | sample 8237621 | NCBI WGS metagenome assembly JACKQG01 (sample SAMN15677084, study PRJNA649215) | marine metagenome | biome: marine; feature: Black Sea; material: saline water; isolation source: suspended particulate matter (SPM) from the Black Sea western gyre | collected 2013-06-09/2013-06-10 | depth... | reverse complement strand
TATTATCCAGGAGAACTCTAATTATCAATGGCTCTAGTTTACGGGAGGGTTACACATAAGCTTTATCTCTTTCTGGACGAATTTTCTGTTGACGCAGCGGGCGGGAGTGATAAAATTAAGAAGCTTCTTAATTCTCTGCCTGATTGTCTCTAGAAAAGTTAAAGTTTAGGCAACCAAATCCGCCGCCCTAGCAGTCGTCCGCTGCTAGGGCGGTTTGTTTTTGGCACCTGTGAATAATCGACCCCAGTTTCAGCGCCCGTGGCTCTCCTACCACCGAAAGGGATCGTCTAACAAAATAGTCGCAGGATCTAGTGTTGTCAACGAAAATCGACATATTCTTAACCCACATATAGTGGGTCTAGACCATTTTAATGCTATAAAAACACCACATATGGTGTATCTAGCCGTCAACAAAGGCCCCCACAACTACCCGTTACATATAATATAGATACAAACCAAATTCCTACCCCGATTTTTATTTCGATTTTTTTTCGCTTCCAGAGCGATTTGCCACTGGCTCACCCTTATATAAATTTATTAAATCTATAACAGGGATTTGCTGCGCTGCAACGTTTTCTGCCCGCAGGGCGGCTTTTATCATTAAGTGCAGTGTATTGACCCAAGATAGAAAGTATATCCTTGCCGGACTCACTGGACCAAAAGTAAAACACGACCGGGAATTTATTCACTTTCATCACTTGACAGATGATACTACCAGTAGTATCTTTTCATTATGACTAAGAGAGAAAAGACAGTTCAAAAAATGAAGGACAACCCTACGGGGGATTGGACCATTGAGAACTGTCAGTCGTTGGCGGGTTACCACGAAATCCGATATGAACATGATGGTGGGAGCCATTGCGTTTTCGATTTCGGCGAAATCTCATTGAGCATCCCAGCGAAACGACCGATCAAAGCTGTATACATTAAACAGTTTGTGGCATTGATCGAAAAAGTTATCGAGTCCGACAAGCAAGGGGGAACCGATGGATAAATATCCATTTCAAATTCGAGAATTGAGCAAAGCCGACGGCGACGGGTATCTGGTCACCTTCCCCGATTTGCCGGGGTGCATGGGCGATGGTGAAACCGTCAACGAAGCCATGAAGAACGCCTACGAGGCCGCGGCCGCTTGGATCAAAGCCCGCAAGAAATGGGGCAAAGAAATCCCCGTCCCGACACCCCCTATCGACTACGGAGACTTTAGCGGAAAGTTTGTTCAGCGTGTGCCGAAAAGTGTGCATGCACAACTAGCCAGGCGGGCGGAACAAGAGGGCATTTCCATGAACCAGCTTGTGACCTCGTTTATTGTCGCTGGGCTTCAGGCCGGTACCTGGTCTTTCGCTACAAACGATATGCTTTATCTCTGCGACAACGATGAACCTCTTACAGCAAATAGTATTCGTCTGGTCGGCACCACCGAATCCGAAAAACTGCATTTTCTGGAAACCGGATTAGCGGACTTAATCTGGAAAACCTACGGTGTTAAAGTTAAAACTGACCCTGAAGGGAAACACTGCTTTGCCTTGGGCGAAGGCGAGGATTCGAAGGATCAACCTAAGAAAAAAGTTTAATGGCTCGATTTTCATTGCCCCCCGGCTAGCGGCGTACCTATCACGAGCAAACGAAAACCAGCGAAAAAGAAAAAACAAAACGGCCATAGAACCACATCCCATCTGCCACGCGGCAGCGTCCACTGCACAAACTGCGATTATGATGGCAAGCACAAAAAGCAAAGGGTTAATCCTTTAATATATTAGAAAAACAATGGAGGGACGAAAAAACAGCACTACCGCCTATATATAATGAACGGTCTGCAAAATCTCTATCGGCGGTTCGAGTCCGCCCGGCGCCTCCATTTTTTTCTGCCTTCCCCTTCAAACCTGAAGAGCTCACCCTCAGAGTGGCATCAAAAAAATATTTATTCGCAAACGGGTTCCTCCCCTATAATAAAGCGGTTCCTGACATTAAGGTTTTGGCTTTCAGCAAAGGGTTCCTTGCTCCATGATTGATGCAACGTTTCTCCACAACCCGCATGACAAAGGCATGTTTTGCCATTGCCCATCCATATTGGAAACCCAGTCAGGAACCCTGCTGGTTGTCTGGTACACCTATCCTGAAGATGAATACATCGGCGCCACTCTGACCCTCGCTAAAAAACTCAAAGGAAGTGGTGACAACACATGGAGTACCGGCGAGTCTATTCTGTCTTCTCAAAAATATTCTCTTGGCAACCCGGTACTTTTTCAAGACCCTGGAGGACGCATTCACCTCCTTTATGTAACATTGAAAGGGAGCTATTGGAACGATGCCTGCCTGCAAGGAGTCTGGTCGGATGACGAAGGCCAAACCTGGTCCAGCCCCATTCAGCTATGGAAAACCCCTGGAATGATGGTTCGGCATCCACCGGTCTTGCTCGATTCGGGTTCCTTCTTGCTTCCTGCTTATGATGAGCACGCTCGACAATCCGTCTTGCTTTCCAGCGATCCACCCTATTCCAATTGGCAGGCAACTCACCGTTTTGAAACCCCTGAGATCATTCAACCTGCGATTGTTAAAGAAAGCAGCGGCCGATTGACTCTGGTTTTCAGACCCTCTACAGACCCCAGGAAAATTCGCATCTGTCATTCAACAAATCAAGGGAAGACCTGGACGCAACCTCAAATGACTTCTCTGCCGAACCCACTATCTGGGGTTTCAGCCTTTTCGGCTAACAATAACCTGGTGGTTGTCTACAACCACACTGAAGAACATCAGCGTTGGCCTCTGAGCGCATCGTGGAGCCGAAACGGCGGTAAAACCTGGGAGAAAGTCCTGCACCTTGACAAAGTCCAACTGGAAGTTTCCTACCCCAGCTTTATTTCAGGGAATAACAAACTGGTGCACGGGGTCTATACCTACAATCGTCGTATGATTAAGTATGTCAAGTTCAGAGAGAACTCACTCATTTAAAATTATGCAACCGATCTCTTATTATAAAAATCTGCATTTTGGGAAAAATATTTTCATCCTTGCCTCTGGCCCGTCTCTAGAGGATCTTGATCTTTCTTCACTGAAAAACAAAATTGTCATGGGACTGAACCGATCCACCCTGGTTTACCCGACCCCCTATTACCAATGCGTTTTTGACTACCGTCTTTTTGATCTTTACCTCGATGCCTTTAAAGAGGTTCGCCAGTTATTCACTCTTGAAGGCCGACCTCTGGGTTTGACCTTGAAGTTGCTCGGAGGAGAAGGCTTCAGCACAGACCTTGAAGAAGGCATCTATTCTGGCTACACCATTTCCTATTTTGCCCTGCAGGTAGCTGCGTATATGGGATTCAAAAAGATATTTTTTCTGGGGTTGGATTTGAAGCACGATGGCCCCAAGACCCATTTCTTTGGTCAGGATTCGCAAACCGTGAACCACGAGCAAACCGAGTTCCCTAGAATGCAAAAAATGCTCGCTTTTGGGGCACAGTCTCTTGCAAATACAGATATTGAAATTTATAACTGCAGCCCCACTTCAACGCTGGAATGCTTCTCCAAAATTAGCTACTCAGAAGCCCTGACCTACTAAACCCCTCTTTAATGGAGTCGATATGACTCGTCAAAAGGGTAAGTGGTAGATAGTGCGCCGGAAGCCCTCGTGAAATTTCAAATTGGGTAAACAGTCCAGACCGGCATTTCCCCAGCATTTCCTCTGAAATATCACTGGCGATGATCTTGATCTCCCGATCCGTCGCCCATGCAAAAGAGTCAGCTAAAAGCATGGCCAGTGAATAAGGCTCCTGACCGCTTGAACAAGCCGCAGACCAAATATGAACTTGTTTACCCGTCTGGGGGGGGGCATTGAGCACATCAGGCATAGCCGATGACTTTAGAGCTTCAAAGGTGTGCCTGTCGCGAAAAAAGGAGGTTTCGTTGGTGGTCAGGGCCTCCACAACTTTTCTGCCTAAATCACTTTCAGGGTTGCCATTCAGGCTCACCACAAGCGCGTGAATATCGTCAAACTTCTCGCTGTAAACTAGAGACTGCAGTCGTCCTTCGACTAAATACTCCTTTCCTGATGAAAAGGTTAGGATGAGTTAAAAGACAAATTCAGGTCGTAGCGACTCGCCGTTTTTTTCATATCATCTCCAAAACTAACATGAAAATTGGCTAGTCCGAAACAGAATTGCATTTCTCCCTCGGCACTGGCAACCTCATTTAAAGAAAGAATCTTGTCACCTGAAATCCCCCCTCCTGAACCGTTTCACGACCCAAAAAGAATGACAGTTTTATTCAGGTTTTATTATCTTGAAAAATCAGGGCTAAAGCTCTTTCGACTTATTGCCGAAACTTACTGAAACAAGTCTTTTATGACCCGGTATTTGGTGAAAGGAAGGTTGATTCATGGTAAGCAAATTTGATTCAGGCATAAAGTCAAAGTCAGCATACAAGCCCATTGAACGTTGGCTCAGGAAGATTTTTCGCTGGAAATCCAGAGAAATGCCTGTCGATCCCGATGTTGATCGCAGGGACTTTTACCGTCTTGTAGCAGACAGCCGGAACCCTCTCGACCTTTGCCTTACGATGCAGGATGAGCGGGTATTCTGCACAAGCATTACCGACTTAAGTGCCAGCGGTTTCGGTTGCCAGATCAAAGGGCTTGCCCGAATTCATAGCAAACATTCCATCATCGCCTTATTTGCCCTCCCCCTGGAAGAACCTCGCATCATCAAATCGGAAGTTTTTCTGGTCTCGGTCCAAAAAGGGGATGATGAAGGTGACTTTTTCCGGTTTCGTTTTTCTGAAGAAATAAAAGACGGGGATCGCGACCTCATTCACCGGTATATCGTGCTAAAGCAGTTCGAGACCCTGGAAAAAACAAGCCAGGAAAACTCAGAGTACTATGACGACAATTACCCGGAAGCCTTAACCGGGGAGTAACGCTTCAACAAATTTTTCCGGAATAAACTCCTGTAAATCTTCCGGCTTCTCACCCACGCCTACAAACCGAATCGGAAGTTTCAGTTCTTCGATCACGTTGAAAAGAACCCCTCCCTTTGCTGTCCCATCCAATTTGGTCATTATCAAGCCATCCACTTCCAGCGCTTCATTAAACAGCCGTGCCTGAGAAATACTGTTTTGACCAATGGTCCCATCCAGAACCAACAAGGTTTCATGAGGGGCTCCCGGCAAGACTTTTCCTATCACCCGTTTGACTTTTTTCAATTCTTCCATAAGGTTGGTATTGGTTTGCAACCGCCCTGCCGTATCAATAATAACCAAATCCATATCACGTGCCACCCCGGCCTGAACGGCATCGTAAGCAACAGCCGAAGGATCAGCACCACTCTTCTGAGTGACACAGGGGATGCCCGACCGCTCCGCCCAAACCTGCAACTGCTCAATAGCAGCCGCCCGAAACGTATCCCCGGCTGCCAGCAAAACTTTTTTGCCCTCCTGCTTCCAGTGTCGGGCCAGCTTTCCAATGGTTGTGGTTTTACCCGAACCGTTCACTCCAACGACCAATATCACAAAGGGTCGATGCTCCGAAAATGCCAAAGGCTTCTGGTTTTGCGAAAGGACATGAACCATGCGTTGTTTTAATTGCATCAGAACTTCCTCATTTTCACGTATCCGGTTCTGGGAAACTTCACGCTTTAAATCTTCCAGAATATATGCGGTCGCCTGCATGCCAACATCGGCGATGAGGAGAGTTTCTTCAAGCTCTTCCAGTAGCTCCGGGCCAACTTTCGCCTTGCCATGAACAATGTTGTCAAAACCTCCCGCAAGACTGGAGCGGGTCTTTGCCAGTCCAGATTTCAGCCGGGCGAAAAAACCTGATTTGGGGTTATTTTCTGCCGCTGATTCATCAGCCATTCTATTCTCCTTTGTCTTCATGCCCCGAAGGGGTGGTACTAGTGGGGCGGTATCTTTACAAGTCCACCAACTCTTGTCAAGGTGAATCCCAAAAGGCCAGGCCACTTCCGCCAAACCAATACAACTCCAAACAAATCAATCGAGGGAAACCCCACCAAAGCCTTTATTGTTAAAGTTTTAATTGATTTCAGCCGTTATGAGTTCTAGACTCTTTTCGTCAGGTGCGCCCGTTTGCGGAGAGCCTCCGCAAGCAACTGGCAATAGCTTTTTTTACTGCTAGCAACCGTTTTTCTCGGCTTAACGAGTCCTTGCTCATTGCATCCCACGCGAGTGGGGCGGAGAGCCTCCGCAGGCAACTGGCAATAGCTTTTTTTACTGCTAGCAACCGTTTTTCTCGGCTTAACGAGTCCTTGCTCATTTAATAAAAATATCGCACGCCCTGTAGAGGAAATCTATGAAAGTAGCCGTTTGTAATTCTGTTGGAATTGACGCCGACGGGTATGCCATGATCCACTCCCCCAGTCGCTGGACCAACAGCACCAAAGACCACAACATTTTCACATATTATCCCTGGCAGTTGGCTTATTGTTCTTCGATCCTGAAACGGGATACCGACCACGAAGTCAAATTTTTTGATGGCTGCCTGGAAAAATGGGATCACGATACGTTTGTAGAAAAAGTCTCCGAATTCGGCCCGGATTACCTGATCATGGACTGCGCCACACGCACCATCGACGCCGATAGCCGGTTCGGCAAGGAAGTTAAAAAAAGGTTCGGAACAAAGTTGATTTTCTGCGGGCCTCATCCCACTACTTTTCCTGAAGAGGTGAGCGAATACGCCGACCATGTTGTTCTGCGGGAATATGAAATGGTTGTGCTCGATATCCTTCAGGGCAAAGCTCTTGAATCCATTATGGGGCTCTGGCCTAATACCAACATCAGGCCTCCGCTTGATGTGAACAACTTGCCGCTTCCTGAAGATGATGACGTCTCCCGATTGCAATACGGAATGCCCGGTGAGCCTTCCAGCGAATACCTGGAAATTCAGGCCTATGCCTCCAGAGGCTGTCCCTTGTCCTGCACCTTCTGCGTATGTGGAAATATTTCCTACCAACGTCCTAACTGGCGACCAAGAAACCCGGAAAACGTGATCTACGAATTACAGACCTTGCGTGCCAGGTATCCTCAATTGGAAGGAATCTTTTTTGACGAAGAGGTTCATAACGGCAGCAAAAAATACATTCTGGAACTGACCAAAGCAATCCGCGAAAACGGACTCGACGATCTGAAATATGATGTCATGTGCGGTCAATGGCCTATGGATGAAGAAGTCCTCGATAACATGAAAAGTGCCGGCTATTACATGGTTCGACTCGGAATAGAAACCGCCGGCGAACACGCTGCGAAGGGAATGGAACTACAGAAAAAATTCAATGTCCCTCGGCTCAAAGAACTCATGAAACATGGCACCAGCATCGGCCTGAAATTTTATGGGACTTTCACCTTCGGAGGTGAAGGCTCCACCGATGATTGCGACAAAAGAACTCTCGACCTCATTCGCGAACTTCTTGATCGAAGTCTGTTGTGGCGGTTTCAGCTTTCCATCAGCACCCCGCAACCTGGCACCCCGTTCTTCAATCGCATGAAAGAACAGGGTTATCTTCAGGATATGGACTGGAAACATTTTGACGGAGGAAACCATGTCGTCGTCAACCGCCCGGAATACCCGGCTGACAAAATCATGGCGAATTTCAGGGAAGCAGAGAAACTTTATGAAGTAGGTTTCAACCAACGCTACAATGCAACCGCCAAGAATAATTTTAAAAACCTGCAACTCAAATCCAATGGCGAGATTCTTCTTTTTCGCAGCTCAAGGATGAAACAGGTACACGATGTCGTGGACTCCATCCACAACCAGTTCAACAAGGAAGTAACGGTTCTTGCGCAACCCGGAGTGGAGCAGGAGTTGAGGAAAAATCCACACGTCAATGAAGTGCTCCTTTATGGCGACTCACATTTCAATCAGGCAACATTCCCCGAAAGTTTAATGGGGCAGCTAAAAAAGAAATCGTTTTCACTGGGCGTGATTCCTTTTAATAATATTTCCGGAAACGGCTACTCCGAAGTCAAAGCCATTGCAAAGCGTTCCGGAATCAAAAAACTGGTCGCCGTCAATGTCGAAGGCAAAGTGTTTGACCTGGAAAACCCCGGCGACTTTGGTCGCGCTCATATTCCCGGATAATCTATGAATGAGCAGAAAAGCCAAGTAAATATTCTGGTGATTCGTTCCGCTACACGGATTCTGAACCCAACGCTACTTTCCCTGAGAGAAGAGTTCCCGGACTGCCGAATCACCGTTCTGGCTCCGCAATCCGCCCGGGAAGCCGTAGCACAAGATCCTCTCGTGGATGAGGTACTCACCCTTCCAGATCAACGCAGAATGAGTATCTCCAGCTACGGCAAGGAAAACATCGCTCGCCTGCAAGCAAAGAAGTTTGATCTTGCGATCTCCCTTTACAATATTGACCACGGGTTGGGTTACGCCAATATCGATCGTTTAGCTTGTGCCAGCAAGGCAACAGAAGTACGCGGTTATAATCCCAAAGGCACCTTCGTAAAACTGGACTCTGCCAAGGCGTTGCGCAAATCCATCATGGAGAAGACCACATTCTTCTGGCTGGGAATCAATTATGCCGCCACGGCCCTGCTTTGTTTCATCATTACTCTGGCGTTGATCGGAGAATGGGGAGTCCGCAAACTGCTCGGCAAAAAAGCTGCTTCTCACAAGCCTTATCAAGCCCCGGCACGGGAATCCAATAAAGTTGTCACTCACGCCTGATGAAAACCATGAACATCATTGTCGCCAATTCTGTAGGGGTCGACCGGGATGGGTATCACATGGTCCATGTGCCTTCGCGCTGGTCTCTGGGTGTGAAGAACTTCACCAACTGCGGGTATTACCCCTGGGAACTGGCCTACACCTCTTCCCTTTTAAAACGGGAAACCAACCATCACGTAAAATTCATGGATGGTGTGCTCAATGGCTGGGATTTTGAAACTTATTTCAAACATGCCAGTGCAGAAAAACCCGACTGGCTCATCATGGAAAGCTCAACACGCACAATCCGTGAAGACCTTCGTCTGGCCTCCGCGCTCAAGGAAACTTTTGGGACGAAACTGATATTCACCGGGCAACACCCTATGGCTCACCCGGAAGATATCCAGAAAGTCGCAGACCACGTTTGCATCGGTGAATATGAATTTACAGTTCTTGATCTGATCGCAGGGAAAGACTCCCGAAAACTTGCCGGCGTTCACCCGAATGCCAGAGGCGAACTGATCGACATCAACGCTCTGCCTTTTCCTGAAGATGATGATGTCAGTCGCATCGATTACCATGAGCCCAACTGCCGCTACAAACAAATTCAAATGTACGGATCAAGAGGTTGCCCACGCCGTTGTAATTTCTGTGCTGCGGCCACTCTCTACTATGATGAGCTGAACTGGCGGCCGAGAAACGTTGACAACGTTGTTGAAGAAATCCGCACCCTGCACGAGAAATATCCGGAAATGGAAGGCGTGTTCTTCGATGAAGAAGTCCACAATATCAAAAGAAGTTTCAATATCTCCCTTGCCAAAACCATTCGCTCTGCCGGGCTGGACCACCTCAAATACGAAGCCATGTGCGAATACGCATCTCTGGATGAAGAAGCTCTGGAAGAAATGCGCGCCGCAGGATATTACAAAATCCGTTTCGGGATTGAGACCGGCAGTGACCAAGTCGCAGAAAAAATGACCCTGGGTAAAAAACACGACCTGAACAAGCTTCGTTCCATGGTTAAGTTTGGTAAAAGCCTGGGCATGTTGTTTTATGGAACCATCAGTATCGGCGGGCTTGGCTCCAGTCGGGAAGAAGACCAGAAAACAGTCGATCTGGTTTATGAAATGGCTTCTAAAGGATGGCTCGATGAAATTCAGGTTTCTATCAATACTCCTCAGCCGGGAACCGATTTTTATAACTCCTGCGTAGAGGAATCTCTCCTGTCCTCCTCGACAGACTGGGAAGGGTTCGATGGCAACGGCCAGGTTGTGGTCCAATACCCGCATTATCCTGCTGAGGAAATCCAGACAAACTTTAACAAGGCTCTATCGGCTTTTGATATGGGAAAAGAGCATGTGCAATCGAAAACTTTTTCAAACAACGCCAACTCTTCTTTCAAAACAATTCCTGATGGGTCCAAAATTCTTGTGCTCAGAAATGTCAGGAACTGGATGATCCGTCTGATCCTTGAGAATTTAGACAGCAAGGCTCAGGTCGATCTGTTGGGACAAGATGTTTCCGCCAAAGATATGGAAGACATGGATGGGTTGAATCAAATCTATTCCTACGGCTCAGGCTTCTTTTCAGCCGAATCAATTTCCGCCGACTTGATAGAAAAACTCCGATACGAACACTACGACTTCATTTTAGTTCCGGTTGCCAACAACCACCTGCAAGGCTATCAAAATGTTTTGCAAGTCGCGCAATTGATCGCACCCGAAGAAATTTTATACGTCTACCCCGAAGGCCACCTGCAACCTGTCTCCCCCGTAGCTATATAACCCCCACTCGGTGCCAGCGTGACGCTGGACTCGAAGTAACCCCGATAATCTTTTGAACCACAGAGGAAAGACAGCGACGAAGCCGCGATACCCTCTTCATCAGCATTCGTGCCCCGAAGGGCTAAATCCAGAAGAGGTAGACCCCTTTGGGGGGGGGCAAACCTTGTGTTAGAGTGTGAGCATTCGAAGCTATTGAAAGTCCGCAAATCACAAGGAGGGTTATTATGACAAAAGAAGCAGATGTTGAAGCAGCAGTTTCAGGTTTTTATGAAGCGTTAAATTTACTGTTTACCGGCGATGCTGAGCCAATGAAAGATGCGTGGTCGCATACGGATGATAGCAGTTATATGGGACCCGATGGACTCTATCTGCTCGGCTGGGAGAAGATCGAAGCGATGTGGGAGAATGTCGGTGCGCTGAAGCTTGGTGGTTGTGTAAATCCGAAACAGTTGAATACAGTTGTCGGAACAGACATGGCGCTGATCACTTGCGTGGAGAGTGGTGGAAATGAAGTGGCGGGTCAGGCTGAAAAAGTTGACATTCGTTCATCGACGGTCTTTCGCAAAGAGGGTGCTGCTTGGAAGGTAGTCGCTCATCAGACAGATCTGTTGTCCTACTTGGCAGGGTGATTATATTTCATACTGACGGCGTTGTTCCTCGTCAGTCTTACCATGAAAGTAAAGGGGTCTACCCCTTCTACCCTTTCGGGGCCTGAAGCTAATGTTGGGGATATCACGAAGTCGCTACTTGACTGCAATCGCTTTACCCTTGCGGTTAGCAGACACAATATTTCAGGTTAAGGCAATTTGGGTTTTGGAAGGTCGGGTTTGGGATTGATCATGTTTTTCTTGCTGAGGATGTCGATGAGGTTTTTATCCCGGCTGGAAACAGCAATATCGAGCAAACCATCGCCATTAAAATCTGCCACCGCCATGCCTTGGGGATGTTCGTTGACACGGTGATAAATAGGCGGGTAGGTGAAGGTTCCGTCGCCTCTACCTAGTGAAACGCTGATCTGGTCATCGGTGGAATTGGAGACCGCAATATCCTGAAAACCATCGCCGGTAAAATCGGCCGCCACAACAAACTTTGGGAAGTTTCCCGAGGCAAAATCTGGCAAGGAGTTAAAGGTTTTGTCGCCGTTGTTTATGAGCGTGGTCAGAGCATGCAAAGAGTTGCTGGAAGTCACAAACTCCATCAATCCATCATTGTTCACATCCAGGCTGACAAGAGAGAGAGGCTGTTTGCCACCTTTAAAGGCTTTTGAACCTTCAAATTTACCATCGCCCTTGCCCCATAGAACCTGAACACCCTTATTGCCATTGCCCGCCAGGGCCACTGCAACATCGGTTTTGCCATCCTGATCGTAATCGCCGACCACAACCGCAGTGGGCTGGCCCTTAACATCCATGATATAAGGTTCTAAAAAAAATCCATTGCCTTTACCCAGTATCACAGCCACATTTGAAAAACGCAGGGTGACAACCAGATCAAGTTTCCCGTCAGCATTAAAATCTCCGGATGCCATGTTGATGGGGATTTTACCGGGCTTAAGAAGCTGGGCTGTTCTCTGAAAACTGCCCAGTCGGGTATTCAAAAATACCTGGATGGACTGGTCGGCATAGTTGAGTTCAGCAATGTCCGTGTAACCGTCATCATTAAAATCTCCCGAAACCAGACAAATGGGGTCTCTGCCCGTCTGATAAACAAGCTGATCTCGGAAAGTTCCATCGCCGAGTCCCTTAAAAAACGAAAAGGAATGACTTCCGCTATTGACCACGACCAGATCCGGAATTTTGTCGCGGTTAAAATCGTCGGTAATGAGAAAAGAAGGTTCTTTTCCCGTATCCATGGAATAGCTCAGAGCAAAAATGTGTGGCATTTTTTTCCGGGCTTTCTGCGACGGAGGACAACCCAGCAGGACAAAAACCATCAGGAACGCAATTATTGAATAATGTCTTTTCATGGAACTCCATTGGAAAAAAAGAAGCCTATCACAGGAACCTTGGGGACACAATATCACATAGCCGGACTGGTGCTTTTTACGGGGAGATGTGCCTCTTGGCGTAACAAAAAATGTCCAAGAATCTTTTGCGCAAACGTGAAAGCCAGAGGCAGACTCGCAGACTCCATTATGATCTTTTTATAGGGATCGTGCCCGGAAACACTGCTGAACATGGCCTTCATAAAGTCGGGCCTTTCTGCCGCCACCGCAATCATATGATCCATGAACTTGAACCTTGTTGCCATGTTGGTCAAGACCCGTACGACGCGTCCATAAGGGAGATCTTCGGTCAGTTCGCGGCAGTCCTGATAAAAGTTTTCAGCAAACGCTTTTTTAGAAACTCCATACCGCATGATGGAACGGGCTGAATAAATGCCGGTATTGATGGCTGTGTTAATGCCCTTGCCCTTGAAAGGCCGCATGAGTCCCGCTGAGTCACCAATCATTACATAACGGTCGCCAAATAAATTGCTGGCCGGGGCAATGGGAAACCTGCCTTTAAAATAGTTGAGCGGTTTTTCGCGCCTTTGGTGAGGGGGAAGAAAGCGTTGCACCGGAACCGAACGCAGAAACTCCATCATGACACTTGATGAAACCCTGCGGCCCGCAATATTGATGGAAATATGGTCTCCCTTGGGGGTGATGGCTCCAAACTCCAGACCGGGGTGGGAAAGCAGAAAAGCGTGGACAATGAAACCCATGCTTTGCATGAATTCTTTTCCTGGGTAGAGACGCGCAATCACCGTATTCAGAAAATCCGGTTGCCGGTATGGGGTGCCCTGTTCAAAGATTCTGCATGTTCCATCATCGAGTCCAAAAGCCCCCACCACGACCGCACTCTTGATATTTTCTCCCTCACTATAAACAAGCACTCCGTCAGGGTTGACTTCAATCGATGTCATACGGTTGTGAACCACTTGAGCGCCCGCCTTTTGGGCCTCCTCCAGCATGAAGGCATCAAATTTGGAACGCGCCACAGAAACCGACCGCCCCGACTCTTCCCCGATCAAGTCCAGGCTCAACAAATCAGAATGCAGGCGATAACCTTCAATTTCATTGAGCACCAGGTTTTCAGGTAAAGTCAGATCCAGTTCATTCTTAAGAACACTCTCGAAAGGGGGAGAGAGCACACCAATGCACTGGTTGTAGTGGCGGTGCTCAACAAAATGTTTATGCTCGAGCAACACTACATTTATCTTCCTGCCCAGCCGTCTGGCTTCCCTTAAGAGAGTCATGGCGCAGGCCGAGCCACCGGGGCCTCCGCCAACAACACAAACCGTATCGCCATCATTAATAAACATAAGGCCCCTCTCTAGGATATTTGCAAACTCTTTTCTCTAAAAAATTCCAGCATGCCTTTGAATATATAAGAGTGAAAGTTTGATAAAACCAACCAATAAAGTTTTCCCCAAAAAGGTTTGGGAATAAAATGTGCCCGCAACGTCAAGTGGGTTCCCCCATTCTGATCCTGATCGAGTTGGAACTGGAGCCAGGACAGGCCAGGGGTGATCATTTCTGCTCTCAATAGTAGTTCGCGATTGGCTTCCAGCTTTTCCACTCGCCAGAAATCCACCGAGTCCCCAACGCGGAGGTGGGCGGGGTCTCTCCTTCCCCTGTGCAACCCCACTCCACCGAGAAACCGGTCAATCAGGCCGCGAATTTCCCAGAGGATGTTGGCATGGTTCCAGCCATGCTTGCCGCCGATCTGGCAGATCACCGGGAACACCTGCTCTGGAGTCGCAGGAATATCTATGCCATGTTCTTCAATGATAAACTCGGAAGACTCAAACTCGCATAAGGGCAAAAGATCACTCATGTTTTCAGGAGGAACATCACTCCAATGCGAAAATACCATCGAACGTTTTTCTTTTTCCTGAGCCCATTTTACAGCGGTCACAAAGTCCAACGGTTCAAAGGGAAGGATTGCAGAAATGTCACTATCTCCGCACACCACATCGGTTTTAAGGCTGTTCAATAAAAGGTGCGTGATGTTTACGGGTATGGAAATAAAACAATGAAGCCAGTAAGCATAAAGTCGGCACATTCCGTCAACAGGGAGGGGCATCCACGAAACATCAATAAAATGTACACGACGCTTAATTATTTTGGCAAAACGTAAAATCATTTCCTTATAAGTCAGAACATCCTTACCACCGATCGGGAAAACACGTGTCCCCAAACCCGGAGTTTCCATAACACCTACCAGGTACTTGATGACATCCCGAATCGCGACCGGCTGACACGCAGAATTGAATTCCGGCAAGAATGGAATGAAACGGTTATTCAAGGTCAGCGACTTCATCAATTCATAGGATGCGCTTCCGGTACCAAGGATGATAGCCGCCCGAACCCGAATAACCGGGATAGGACCTTGTGACAATATATTTCCAACCTCTCTTCTACTTCTCAGGTGCGGGGACATGCGGTCATTTTTTTCTCCCAGTCCACCCAGATAAATGATCCGCTTCACGCCATGATGCTCAGCCGATTCGCGAAAATTTTTCGCGGCCTTCTGGTCATTAACCAGAAACTCTTCTTTCTTCAACCTCATGCTGTGAATCAGGTAATAGGCATAATCAACATCCTGCAAGGCGGGCAGCAGTTCTTCCATGCTCAGACAATCTGCATAGACATGCTCGACGCGAGGATGCGTCAAAAGTGGCGGACAACTGTTATTCCTGTACATGCACCGGACGATATAACCTCTTGATACCAGTTCAGGAATCAATCTGCGTGCCACATATCCGGCGGCCCCGGTCACAAGAACCCGTGTTCCCTCAGGCCAGGGATTGGTGGAAAGATCGTCACAATAGTGATAGTTGACTTTTTCAGGGTCCATACCTGAAATATACCCCCAACTGGCCGGAACGCAACTGCGGAGTACATCCGCTGGTAGACGGCAATGTATTTAAATTGCATCCAGTCGGTTAGCTCGGCTTAATGAGTCGCTAATCGCTGAGTCACGAGCAGACCATCCTATGCCCGTCATTGCGAACGTAGTGAAGCAATCCAGGTTCTGAGCCTCAAAATGCAAACACCTGGATCGCCACGCCGTTTTCAACGGCTCGCGATGACGTTCGTTTGTTTTGATGTTTTATTCAACCGAGATAATTTTTTGTTAGCTGAATAAAGCCATTGCAGTCGGCAGCATGTGATATCCCTTTCGCTTGTTTCATGCCCCGAAGGGGTACGCCGAGTGGGCTAGCGGTGGGAGAAAAAGGGGTTGTTGAATTTTTCTTCGCCAACGGTGGTGGCAGGGCCGTGACCGGGGAAAAGGCGTGTGTGGTCTGGCAGGGTTAAAAGTTTTTGCGTGATAGAATTATACAAGCTCGACCATGAAGAATTGGCGCGCCCCATGGAACCGGCAAATATGCAATCACCGGAAAAAACTGAGTCGTGGATTTTATAAGAAACTCCGCCAGCTGTGTGACCCGGTGTGAAAAGAATTTCTATATTTAAATTCCCCAGCTTTATGGATTCCCCATCCTGCAAAAATTTAAAGTCATGGCTACCAGAGGGGCGGGGTTCTTTTTCGTCAATCCAGGCGGGGCAGCTATAGGTTTTATCAAGAAGTTCCAGTCCCCCGGCGTGATCAAAGTGCGCGTGGGTTAAAAGGATTTTTTCCGGTTGAATATTCAGCTCTTTGGCTTTCTTAATGATCGCCTCTGGATTTCCTCCCGTATCAATCACCGCAGAGGTTTGGGTCGCCCGGCAAATTACCAGATAACATTTGACAGGATAGGTTCCGACAAACACATCCAGACAAACTGTGTCAAAAGGCGCGGGGTCTGGTTCTATCGGTTTTGGAGCCCAGGTTCCTTTCGCGACTGCGATCAACGATGGCGCGTGCAAGTCCAAAACTTCGGCAAGGTTTTTTAAAACACTCTCATCAGGAACAAACTCATAGCGCTCTATACGGGAAATGTCACCCACACCAACCCCGGAGACACGAGCCAGGTCAGACTGAGACCAGCTTTTGCCGTCTCTGGCCTTTTCCAGCACATCGCCTAATTCATCTTCCAGGGTTCCTGACATACCGCTCCTTTTTTCAGGGGCATTATACTGGAAATTTCCCCGGACCGAACAAGCTTCTATCAACCGTCTTTATGTTCAACCGGCTCCAACTTCTGCCATTGAACGTCTTCACTTGGGGAAAGCGGCCCTGTAGAAGCAAACACATAAACCATTCCCACCATCACTCCGCCACCCACCATGTTCCCAAGAGTCACAAAAACCTGATTGTGGAAGAAACCTGCCAGCGATACTTCCGGCCCATGCGGAACCAATAACGCCAAACTCATCAAAGACTGATTAGCAATACTGTGCTCGTACCCGCTTCCAATAAAAGCAAATAAACACCAGAATATCATTATCAGTTTGGCCGTTTCATCCCCGTTTCGGTTTGCAATCCACACCGCCAAACATACCAGCCAGTTGCACAAAATTCCTCTGAAAAAAGCTTCCTTCGCACCGAGAGCCATTTTCGCTCCTGCTACTTTGACAATCAAGGCTTGAGCTTCCGCAGACAGGCTTCCCCCCTGCACCACCAACCAGGCAAAAAACACAGAGCCCAGAAGGTTACCAATAAAGCACAACGCGAACAATTTGAGTATAGCGCTGAAACCTACCCGGTTTTTCAGTTTGCCAACGGCAAAAATCATATTATTGCCGGTGAACAGTTCCGATCCTGAAAAGACAACCAGGCTCAAGGCCACACCAAAGCTGGCCCCCATAATCAGCTTCATAAAAGGTGCAAACTGCGTTCCTGCGAGGGGAGCACCCACTGAAAAAATTAAAACAATTCCGAAACCCAGGTAAGCCCCAGCCAAAGCAGACATAGCCAGATACCCCGGAGAAAAACGGTTCATGCTCTTAATTTTCTTTTCTGCCGCGCAGGCCAGTTTTTCAAGATCATTGTTAAACATTCTGAGCCTCCTTTCTATCAGCCGATTCCTAATGTGAGATTTTTATTTCTTCCAGCGCATTATTTTCTGTTTGCTTTTTTGGTTGCACTGGCAAAGGCGATTCACGCCTTCTTGAATATTTTTTTCCCTTGATGGGGTGCATTTTTTCACGAGTGTGATAAGGAACCACAAACTCCAGAACCTCTGCCAACTGGTCACAAGGCACATCTTCCATGACCTTCACAGATAACTTGGGGTCAATTCCCGTTCGGCCGCCCATATAAATATCCACCGCTTCAATCACTTCATTGCCGCGACGCATTTTTTTTCCGAGCAGTCCAATATCAGCCACCAGATGGTTGCCGCAACCCGCCGGACACCCTGACCAATGCATATTTATCGGTGCTGTATCAGGGAGCTTGCCTTCTAATTGCGCGGCAACCTTTAAAGCCATTGACTTTGTTTCAATCGCCGCCAGATTGCAATAATCGCTTCCCACACAACTGACCAACCCACGCAGAACACTGGAGGGGTGATAGCTGAACTCTTTGACCAACGCCTCTTCGAGCATATCGCCCAGTTTCTTATCTGGAACATTCGGAATAACCAGAGAGTTGGAATGGGAAAATCGTATTTCTTCATTTCCATATTTTTCCGAAAGCCGGGCCAGCCCCTTCAATTTGTCGGCCTGTATACGCCCAACAGGAATTTTTAATCCCACATAGTTCATCAAGGCCTGCTTCTGACGATAGGCTCCAATGTGCTCCGATTTTTCATTTCCTCGCAAATCCACGCCAGCGGGTGTCAGCGACCTTCCCACTCTCTCTTCCAAAGCAGAACGGAATTTTTCTTCCCCCCAATCTTCTATCAGGAAGGCCAGCCGGTTTTTACTTCTCACATCCCGACTGCCATGGTCGCGGTACAAAAGGATCAATGCCGAACACACTTCGACCACTTCTTCCGGGCAGAGGAAAATATCCAAAGGGGTGGCAATGCGGTAGCCTCCGGACCCCAACTTCCCCCCCACCAGAACATTGAAACCATAAACCGTGTTACCGTTTTTTTCCTCGATGGCTGGCACCAATGCCAAGTCCTGAGTTTCCGCATGAACACAGTCATCCGGGCAACCACTCAATGTTATGTTGAACTTTCTTGGTAAATTGGAAAATTCCGGGTTGTCGAGGATATGTTCATTCAAATCCTTGACCAGCGAATAGGCATCCACCCTTTCCTTCGGGTTCAACCCGGCCACCGGACACCCCATAATGTTACGGACATTGTCCATCCCGGTTTGAGAAGTTGTCAGCCCCACCTCGTCTAGCAGATCAAAAACCTGCGGAATATTTTCAATTTTCAAATGCCGCAATTGCACCTGCTGGCGAGTGGTGATGTCGATTACGCCATTACCATAGATTTCTGCAATGCACGCAAGAACCCGGACCTGGTGAGAAGAAGAAAACCCATTAGGAATTCTCACTCGCAACATAAAAAATCCTGGAGTGGGATTACGCAGAAACAGCCCATACCATTTGAGACGATGGATGTCTTCTTCGCTGATAGACTCCCAACCCTCTTTCGCAAAACGATGAATATCGTCTTTGATTTTTAAACCATCTCTTTCAGCTTTTAGCAGTTCTATTTTATTCATGGTTCCCCGGCACTAGAGTTTTCTCATCGAAATAAAGGAATAAGAACTACAAGTAACGTGCCATTCAACGGGAAGAGAGGTTTTAGCTTTTATTGATATGAGGTTAGGTTAATCAGGAAATTAACTTGCGCGAGGAAGTTTGCCCCAAAATTAATCAAAGCCGATTTCTTTTGCCTGATAAATAATCATTTTAAAATGACTGGAATGCTGTTTATTCCGGCAATTGCATAATTGGGGTGTAGGGATGCAGAGGTTTTCTAATCCACCAGGAGTTGCCTCGGTTGCGGCTTTCAGAGTCTGTAAACCGGTAGTCATAAACCACCGCCTGCAAGTATTTTGGAGGGCTATTGGGGAAGGGATTTTTTTCAAGCAACGCAATCACTTTAGGGGAACCTTGTAAAAGACGGTTCATGAACTGGATCAGCCAAGGATTCCTTTCATAATTGCTGAGAGCGGCGAACCACATTTGCCAGTCCAGCCGGGGTTGATATGGAGCGATATATTTCGGTTTTTTTGTCACATCACCCGGTTTCCATTTGAACTCATACGGAAGCCAATTTTCTCGATCGTCACTTCCCTGAATAATGATTTCTGGTCTTGATGTGGTCATCACCGCGAACAAACCGTAAGAATTAAAGATGTGAAAGGGATGTATGGTTTTAGCAATGGAAACATAAATTGAGGGGTAGTTGGTTGTGAGAAGGGGAACTGCATAAAGCATGGTGCAAACCCCCAATACTCCGACTTTTAATAAAGACCTTTTCTTTAGAACAAAAACCAAGGTTTTAATTTTTTTCCCTTTAGTCGGCAGCCATCTTGAAAACACTGAGTCATCCAGCAAAAGCAGGCACAGGGCAATGGTCAACAAGTTAAAGAAACCATAATTGCCCGTCAGGATAATCAATACATCAAGAAAAACCAGCGCAGAACAACCCATATAACGAATGCGTCGGGGACCAAAAATCAGAAACACGGCCCCGAGTTGAATGATAAAAACACTAGCTACTGAAAACTCCTGGAATCCGTGAGGCAATTGGTGCGCATACCAACCGATCCAGGTCGGAAGAGGTTGGGTTTCATAATGGTAATAGAGTGCTGTCAAATCACTCCAAGTGGGATCCTGACTGAGAAGCTTGACCAATCCGGAAGAAAAAACCACACGAAACAACAGAAACCGAAACAAAAAAAGAATAAACCATGACGGCGGACTCTCAGTCTCATGCATATGTCCCCGCCAAGAGACCAGAAAAAGAGACAGAAATCCCGTTTCAAGAAGAAGAGTATCCCACTGAAAACCTAAAAACGGTTGGGCCACATGGAAAATGGAGAGATAACAACCCCACGTCAGCAATAGTGCCCAGCCCGCAAAAAAGTTGGACATGACCATTAAAGAAGCCCCCGCACCAAGCAGACAAATCACCTGTAAAAAGTCATCCCCGGTGTTAAACCAGAACAGAGTGGGCACTTGCCAGAAGCGTTCGGAGCCCCAATACGTTTCAGCATCTTTTAAATAAAGCTCGACCGGGAGAATACCGGCTTGCCCAATCAGTCCTTCGATTTGATTCCACAGAGAACCAAAGGCCAGCAGATAAACCAACCCCAGGAGAAAAAGAAACACTCGTCGGGTCAGAAACCAAGTGGGAATTTGTGTGGGACCTCCCCAAACCCAGCGGGTGACCGCACTGAAAATTTTTCGGTTTTCCGCAACTTGCCTGTAACCCCATTCCGAAACTGGGGCAAACCCCGGCACCTTCTCATAAGCTCTGAGAAACCATTTACCATTAGGAGCAAACGCCAGGGTCTTGAAAACGGCTTGAGCCCCTGAACAAAAACTTCCATCCGAGGCAACGAAATAAACCGAGGATTCGAACTGTTCTGGAGAAATCTGTGGATAATTTTCGGCTACGTCCTGAGAGGGGTGATAAATCACAGCATCTTGTGTAAATGGGCTCCATCGCGATATCCATAAACGGCAAAATCCGCAATCATCATCATAGATCAAAACTGGTTTATCGTTTTTTGTGGGCATGTTTCCCATAGGATATTTTATATAATCTATTAAGTTTTCTCGTTTTTAACACTTCAATCATTATAACCCTATATGGCAAGTCACTTTTTTTCGCAAAAACAGCCTATGAACCCAGCATCTCCTTATTTTTCTGTAAAGAATTTTCGTAAATAGGCGGTTCTGGCTTGCGTTCCGGGCCAAGCTGATATAGTTTCTCTACTTTACCCTTTAGCAAAAGATAGAGTATCGACTTATTAGAGATGCCTTTAAAAGCATCCTTGATCGTTTAGGAAGGATTCAATGGCTGATTTCACACGTGAAGAAATTGAAGAAAAGTTAGAAGAATACGCCGAACTGCTTGCATCCCGTGAAGAGGAAGATGAGTTCGTAGATGAACCCGATGAGGACATTGAAGAAGCTGTCGGTGAGGAAAACCCTCAAGACAACGATGAAGCGATTGAAGAAGTTGCTGAAGAAACCATAGAAGAAGCCGTTGAAGACGAAGAACCCAGCCTGGAGAATATTTTTGAAGGGAAAGACCTATCCGGACTGGATCTGTCGGGACTTGATTTCCTCGGTATCAGCCTGAAAAAAGTCAATTTACAAAGCACCAATCTGTCTAACTCCACTCTAGCCGAATCGAATATGGATCAGGCCAATCTGGATCAGGCTGACCTCAGTGACGCGAACATGGAAAATATAAGTTGTCTGGAAGGGGTGATGACCCGTGCCAAAATGGAAGCCGCAAACTTTCAAGGTGCCAAACTTCTAGGAACCGATTTCAGCGAATCCAATATGGAAAAGGCCAACTTCAGAAGGGCCAAGGCCATGGAAACCAAACTGGTCAAATGCAATCTTAACAATACCGATTTCAGCAGTTCTGATTTCTCACGGGCAAACCTGAAGGACGCCAAAATTACCGAGAGCGACCTGAGCCGGGCTCGGTTTAATAATACCATTCTTGAGGGAGCCGATTTCACCGATTCCCGGTTGAGCATGGGAGTTTTTTTTGAGGCCAACTTTAAATCCGCAAACCTCAACCGCGCCTTGATAAAAGGAGCAAAACTCGCAGGAGGAAACTTCACCCAAGCGCATCTCGTCCGCGCCGATATCACCGGAGCAGACCTCACTGACACCATCCTTCATAATGCAGATTTGAGCCGAGCCAAGTTAAACGGTGCCATACTGAGAAGAACAGAACTTAAAGATTGCGATTTATCCGAAGCGGATTTAAATCTCGCGGACTTGACCGGTGCTAATCTGGTTGGGGCTAAATTGTCCGGTGCTAATTTAGACCGCATCAAACTCAATCAGGCCAAACTAAATGACGCACAATTGAGTGGCGCACGGATGACCAAGGCCAAATTAACCCAAGTTGATTTGACCGGAGCAGATTTGAGTGGGGCCAACCTGACCGGGGCAGAATTAAACGAGGCTACTCTGGAAGGGGCTGACCTGAGCCGGGCCAATCTGACGGAAGCCATCCTGACAGACGCCAACTTGAAAAACACTTTCCTGATTGGAGCCAATCTGCAAAAAGCAAATCTTGAAAAGGCCAATCTGGAGGGTGCAGACATGGCAGGAGCAAAACTTAGAAACGCCAATTTACAAAACGCCAACTTGAAGCAGGTAGATTTACGGCGGGCTGATTTAGAGCATGCTGACTTCTCCAACGCAAAGCTGAACTCTGCAAATTTCACCGGTGCCAAGATGAGTGAAGGCCTGTTCATAGGTGCTGATCTAACGGGAACCAAAATGGATTCTGCCGACACCACAGACACCCAATTTCAGGGGGCGATAGGGTTTAAAGCCTAGCCCAAAAACACTTGCCCCCTGTTATGCCTGAATAGCTCATCCTGAACTGCCATATCTCATCTATAAGTATCTCTGCGGTTTTACGAAAACTTTTATCAGTTATTGGCACAATTGGCTTTGACTCCAGACCACAAATCGTATATTCCTAGACCATAAGATCCATCAGTCATTTTCATGTGATTTCAATCAGGACAAACCATGCTCAAATCCACTCTGTTGGTCAGTTTATTTCTCTCTCTGTGTCTCAATTTTGCTCACGCCAATACTTTGGAAAATGCACTCATTGAGGGAGTGAAGTTTCTCGATGATGTCCCCGGAGTAGAATGGTATCGGGTGGATGGAAGGACGCTGATCATAGGGTGGAAGGGCATCCCCCGGGTTTTCCCCCACACAAACCGGAAAGCCGCGAGACGAGCGACCATAGCGACTGGAAAAGAAATCCATGTATGGGCCGTCCGACATAATCAGAGAAAATGGTCTGTAGGCAGCGGAATATCATCTATCTGCTCTGTTTTAGCAAGAAATGGGCGTGTGCAATCCGATACCTGCTCCTAGGTGAGATAATCACCCTCCCTCCCGGTTGACACCTTAATTTTTTCTACTAATTTTATTATTTTCCCCTGTTTTTTTTAAGACTTCCTGCCATATGTTGCATCTAAAAAGGTATCTATAAATAAGGGTCGCAAAAACCAATGAAACTCAGCTCTTTTCACAATAATGGTTATTCCAGAATCAGAACCAGACCCCTCACTCTTGAAGAGGTACTCCGGCTAAGAGACGGAATGGAAACCTCCAGAACCCAGCCTTACCAGATACAAAAATTATCAAATTACGAAAGAATCCTACTGGCCTTAAACTGAAGTTGTGCTCTTTTGCATGCCAACTAATCTATAGCTAACATACACTCATGGAAAAACTCGAAGCTGTGCAAAAAGTGTTACGATTCAGCCATTCCACACGGGAATGGTGCGAAGGCGATCATGCTGTCTATTTTGATGATTTGGACGAACAAAATGTAGATGACTACAACCCTGGAGGATATGGGGATATTGCCGATGAAATCATAGAACGCGGAATCGCCGAAGACCTTCTCGAAGAAGATGAAGTTGAGTGACCTTTTGCGGGGCCTGTTCAAGCCCTCCCCATTCCGGCTTCAATGAGACTTAGTACCAGAAGCTCAAAAGGTCTGTTTGAGGTTTATTCAGGTGCTTTAAAATCTGATTGTGGACGGCACAAAAGACTCAATACCTTTTATTTTCCGCCTACCATGAACATTGACATAGTTGTAACAGTTGGAGTGTAAATAATGGATGACCTTTAATTAATATTCGGCTACAATTATAAGCATGAATTCATCTCTTCAGAGCAAAAAGGCCTTGGTCGTTGATAACTCGTCAGTTATTACCAAGATCATCAAAAATTTCCTGACCAAAACTGGTTTTAATGAGGGAAATATTTTCATTGCCCATGACAGGAATCAGGCCATGATGATGTTCGGCTTGGAGGAGTTTGACCTGATCACCTCAGGAATACACTTAAAAGACTCCACAGGAATTGACCTGCTCACAGAAATCCGTAAAGAAAACAATGGGACTCAAAAGGAAACCCCTTTTTTGGTTATCAGTGCCGAAAATCAGGAAACCTATCTGGAAAAACTGCGCAAGTACCATGCCACTGATTATTTAAGAAAACCCTTCAATCAGAACCAGTTTGACCAAACAGTTTTTAGTATCTTAAACTGCACCGATCAGCCGCAACCTGCGGACACAGAGCCTCCAGAGCCAACCTCAACTGAGGGCTCCTCATGGGAAGAGTCTCCCGTGGAAGTTCCTGCAACGATTATTGAAGCATTTACGGAAAGCACGATTGAAGCCATGGAACAATATATGGCTGACGTGACCCCAAGTGATTCAAAAGATCCTGTTGAGTTAAAAGGATATTTTAGTGCCTGGGTCGATCTTCTGAGTTCTGAACATCGGATCCAGACAACTTTGATTATCAATTTCCCTAAAAAAGCCGCTTGTGACATTTATGAAGGGATATTCGGGGAAGTCGATATAGAACAGGTCAGTGGTGTGGTTCAAGAGTTAGCGAACATTATTGGCGGAATCGTCAAACCAAAAATTGCACCCTTTTCCAGGGAAGTCGCGCAGCTAGTCCTAGACGAAAAAGACTTACCCGAGAAAATCGACCTGATGTGGGGTCTGGGTCTGCCAGAATCCAGGATGGGCGAAGACCATTCTCTGGATATCAAACTCAATGGGGTTCCTAAATTCCACGTTCCGTTTAAAATCAAGGACGAAACCTTTCATCTTGTCGTGCTAATACAAAATTTTTGATGTCCGACTCCGGAAAAATATAAGACCCGATCAGCTTCGACAATTTTCAGAAACCCCACTTCCATTAAAAAAAACCCGATGCAACGAACACTCAACACAAGCTGCCGAGTAAAACCTCTTATATCAATACATTACCCAACCCCCTCCTTTTCATAAAAATCAATTCATCTGTAAGGGTTTTTTATGAATACCGACAAAAGTTTCAATATATAAAAGATTTTATATAGAATGATTCGACAAGGATTGATTCAAAAAAGATAGATTCAAAATTGCAGGGCCACCAAAGCCCTGGCAAGGACTGCGTAATTTTCAGGAGATCGATAGTGAATACCCGTTCCAAAATTCTTCAGGACGTTCAGAACTATTACGGAAAAATACTTAAAACGAAAAATGACCTTCAGACCAGTGCTTGTTGCGCAGCAGATACCATGCCTGCGTATCTACGCCCTTATTTAAAAAATATACATGAGGAAGTCCAATCAAGATTTTATGGTTGCGCTTCCACTTTCCCCACAAGCCTTTATGGAAAAACCGTGGTAGACCTTGGTTGCGGCTCCGGGCGCGATTGTTACCTGCTGGCTCAGGTGGTAGGCCCTGATGGCATGGTCATCGGCATTGACATGACTGATGAACAATTGGCCGTTGCGAGAAAACATATTGATTTTCATACGAAAAATTTCAACCTGGAAAAACCTAACGTTGACTTTCGCAAAGGCTGGATAGAAGACCTCACTTCGGCAAACCTGGAAGATAATTCTGTAGATGTGATTATCTCCAACTGCGTGATCAACCTGTCTCCCGACAAGGAAAGTGTGTTTCGTGAGATTTTTCGAGTTCTCAAACCGGGTGGAGAGTTATATCTCTCAGACGTATTTTCTGGACGACGGGTACCGGAGCCATTGACTACCGACCCGATTCTACTCGGCGAATGCCTTGGCGGTGCCCTGTATATCGAAGACTTCAGACGTATAATGAGAAACGTAGGGGCTCTCGATTACCGGGTTGTTTCCAAAAACCCGCTCACCCTCAATAATGAAGACATCCAACGTAAGGCCGGCATGATTGATTTTTATTCCATGACCGTACGCAGCTTCAAATGCGAGTTCGAAGACATTTGCGAAAACTTTGGCCATGTCGCCTACTATAAGGGCAGCATTCCCGAATTCCCACACGGGTTCACCCTGGACGATCATCATTATTTCCAGACCGGAATTCCAGTACCCGTTTGCGGCAATACCAGTAAAATGTTGAGCGAAACCAGGTTCGACGAGCATTTCAATCTGCTTGGAGATTTTTCAACCCACTACGGCCCCTTTGACTGTAGCACGCCTCAGGCTCAGGAAGGCATCTCCGCAAACGATAACGGCGCCTGTTGCTAGGCCGGCGAGCCGCCGGGGGCAAAGAGCAATACTTTATTTGGCTGGCAAGGGGCAGCCGTTTCAGCTATTGGGGGAGCCCAACTCCTGCGGATTCAAATTGTAGTTTTTATAAAGTTCGCGCAAGCGCTTGCGGGCCTTGGCACTGTTTTCCGAATCCTTTTTCTGCTCCCAAATTTGTTGCGCCTTGCGGGCCGCCAGAATCGCCTTGCGCCCTTCATTCAGACCGTCAAAAGCCTTGCTCATATTGAAATAGGCATTGGCGTCCTGCGGATTTTTTTTCACCGCTTTCTTGTATTCCACCAAGCCTTTCTCATAGACCGCCTTCATAGCTACACTCAAAAAGAAAAGATGCGTTACCCCTCATTCAATATTAACCACTATAAAATAAAATGCGCCTTCTTATTTGTCAACATCGGGGTAAAGACAAGTATTTCATCAAAATTGACGTTAACATATTGCACATGTATGCTGATTTTTAATTGCCTATATATTTAAAGGCCTTTTCAGCCGAGACAACCTTTTACCGGCCAGATGGAGCTATCGCTCATTGGCCTCACACCGAGTGAATGGCAAGTCAGACCATCGATATTCTATGCAGTCAGTGCGGAGCTTTTATACTTCGATACCAGAAGAAAGGGTCGGGGCAATTGATACGGCTTTACCTCGACCGGGTCATCGAACCCAACCCCCTTGCGCAGTTAAAATCTGTTTCCAGCAAATCAGATCTCCCGGCATTGACTTGCAAAGACTGTGGCAACCGGATAGGGCTGGCTCATGAAGGGAGAACTTATCGCATGATAAAAGGGTCATTCAGGAGAAGGGCTGTGAAATAATCAGGCAACCACAATAACAACGGTTTTAAAAACCAGCTACCGACCAATCAACATCAGGCATCCAAGGTTAAGTCATCTTTAGGGATGCTAATACACGCAAGACAGGAACCTGCTTCGGGCTCCGATCCCGGTTCTCCCACTAATTCCACCGCACCGTTCTTAATCGCAGTGAGACAGGTTCCACAATTGCCTGCACGGCATCCTGAATCAATGAGGATCTGATTCGCTTCTGCGAATTCCAACAGAGATGCCGCTTTTGAATCCCACTCAAGGGTTTTGCCCGACTTTTGAAAATGAATATTGAATTTAGCAATACGTTCCTTGCCAGTATCGGTCTTGCAACCTTTAACCGTAGCTGGACCAAAAGCCTCAAAATGAATATTTTTTTTGGGAACTCCCCAACCGTCTAAATCTTTTCTCAAATCTTTGACCATTGGAGGCGGAGCACAAATATAAAAATCAAAGTTATTGGACGGAAGAATTACCTTCAAATTTTCTACAGTAATCCGACCTCGAACTTGATAATCCTCGTTCAACATATCGGTTTCTGCTGGCGAACTATAAAACACATTCAAGCTAACGTTTTCATTCTCCCTAGCAACCATTTCCAGATGCTCCTTCATAATATGCTCTTCCCTGTTTCTCACTCCCAAGAAAAACCAGACCTCTCTCTTGGAACCTATTTCAGTGATGGCATTGAGCATACTGAGAATTGGGGTGATTCCCACCCCTCCCGCTAAAAACACTACCGGAGTTTTTTTCGTCATACTCAGACAAAAATGTCCGCTGGGAGCTTTAACATCCACAATATCATTTTCGTTTAAGGAATCATGAAAATAGTTGGAAATTAGTCCAGGAGGAGCAGTAAGGTTGTCTCTTGGAGCAAGAACTCTTTTGATAGATACCCGGTAGCGATCCGGATGGTAAGGACTGTCGGACAGAGAATAGCAACGAATAACCGGCTGAGGCTGATTGGGCAAATGAACCTGAAAAGTCAGAAACTGTCCCGGTAAAAACCCCGGCAGTTGCTTACCATCATGTGGAGCAAGATAAAAGGAAGTAATATCGTCCGTTTCTTTGACTTTAGAGACCACCTGAAACTTTCTAAAACCGCTCCAAGACAGTTTCATCTGTTTTGTTTCGATTTCGCGCCGATCCATTATGCTTTTGATCTTCGCCTTTAACAGCTCTGCTTCCAAATCAGCACTGTTCTGGATAATCGCAAGAATGCGCGAGTTGTTTGCCAATAGCACCAACACATAGGCTACAAGCCCTAATAAAAACATCAACGCGACAAAACTGAATATTATATTTAGCACAATCTCTCCTTAAAGATGAAGCATGCCGCCATTGATACTCTACGGTGTTGTTGAAACTGACTCTGCCTTCACGACAAGCATATCTTTTTTAAAACTTGGTTTGAAATGATACAAATGACATTTCTGGCATTCAAGGTCAATTTGTGACTCCGAATGACACTGCATACAAGTCTTCTTACTGATGAACTCAAAGTTACTCACCCAATTAACGGGGTCGTATTCCTTAAAAGAAGCCATATAGTCCACTTCCTTATTGAGGATATGACAATTCGAGCATGCGCCTTTGGTTCCTAATATTTCAATATGATTTTCATGCTTATAGAGCACATAAGGGCTGTCACTTTTACTTTCATATTTCCATGCCACAGCTAAGTGGGAACCAACCTTTGAGTTTTTAACCTCCGATACCGCATGGCATTTGATGCATCCCCCCACGCCATCTTTAGCAGAAAGAATCTGATCACGCATAGCAATCGCTCTTGCGGCCTTGTCTTCCTCCTTCTGATTTAAAGACACAGCCAGGGCAAACTCTAACCAGCTTTTAACCACGGGGTCAGCATGCCCTGAGGGTTTGTAGCGGATTTCCAGCATGTCCGTATACCAACCTCCAAACCTCACCTCTGCGGGAGACTCATACTCCCGGTTCAGCCCCCAAGAGCAAGCCGCACGTTTGAGCACTTCAGGGTTCAAACCCATCAACAGATTTTCAGACATTGGGGTTTCCGTTTGACTATCAATCAACTCCGCAAAGGGAACACTACTTTCTTCAGCCATGGCAAGAACCAGATCCTGAATAGGCTGGTCATAGATTTCTGGGTCATCCTCAGGAATATTTAAAAGAAAAGCACTCACTAAAGCCGGTTGTTCGGTAGAAACACTGAGAAATTCTTCCTCCTCTTTGACATTACCCTCTGGAAAGTTGCATGCCTGCACCAAAGAGTCGCGGTCAATCCGGTTTTGCACCAACTCCGGAAGCCTAAGGAGTATGAGTTCTTTTTTCTTGATCTGCGAATCATGACAAGCAGCACAAACTATCTCATAACTACTCGGTCGTACCTCCCGGTCCTCTAGCGTTATCATGTGGCAGCCTATACATGACCCTGGAGCTTTGTCAGAAACCTTGGGATTCTCAAAATGCTTTTTCAAGTGAGAGCCATGGTCAAACTTGATCGAGTTACGGTTGAAATAGGGGTATTTTTTAGAAAATTCAGGATGCCCATGCTCTAAGCTCGTAAACTTATTTTTATGGCAGGAGTTGCACTGATCAGAAAACAATGCTCTAACACTCATGCCTGGTCCATTATGCTCGCGATGGCACATGACACATTGCGTATCACCAACCTTTCTATCTGGAGACATATTGGCATTGTGTGCCTTAAAACTCGGACCACCAAAACTATGGCAATTCACACACCGGGATGAAAGATCAGAATTGCTGAATACTGCTTTTATCCATTCTACAGGACCCTGGCCATAAGCTATATGGCAGGTGGCGCAACCTTCCTTTTCAGTAAACTTGGCATGGGATTTGGACAAGGGCCCAGCATCGGAAATACTGACCATACCTCCAACTTTAGGATCCAACACCAGCGAGGTACCTATCAAGGCCAAGACAATACTAACTGCTAGCAGCACTAATCTTCCACGGATGATCCGTAAGGTACTTCGAGGGGCACATGGCGGTCTTTGGATTGAGCATTCTCCACCCGACCCAGGGCCATCTTCACAAGGGCCGCCGAATCTTTTCTCCCTCCTGCACTCCCATCGGTCATTTTTTAGAAACGGGGTGCATTCCTGGGTTCCACCGCAGGTTCCATCCACCTCAGGGCCATGATTACATGGAGTTTGCCACAACGATGCCCTCCCGCAACGATAGGGTAGGTTAGGCCTTTCATAATTACTCTGATCGTGACCAAACTTATTATCTTCCATTACACGAAGAACACCATAATAAGGATTAAATGCCAGATCACCATTGCCATCACCGCACCTGCCAAGGGAATGTGAACCAGAAGCCAGGTTTTAAGCAAAGTTTGAAGCGTATAATGAAAATCTATCTTCCTTTTTTTTTCCGCTAGCGCATAGACCTTGTCTAAATATTCACGTTCTTTTTCATTTAGGAAACGTTCCAAAATCATGCATTGCTGGCGAACCCAATGCTGGGGCAGATGGCTACCAAATATATTATTTATGAAAAACCGTGGCCTTTGAAAATACCTCCTCAAGGTTTCCAGATAATGTTCGGCCAGCGTACTACTGCCGGTTTCTTCAGTACACTTTAGAATGAGGGACTCGACTTCCTCTCTTATTTCAGCAATCTCCATTGGAATGCGCTCATAAATAACTTCCACACCACTACGGGTTAGCTGACGGGGATAAACTTTTTCAATAAAGAGTCCCACCACTCCTGAAATTGAGGTGATATAAAATAGAATCGTAATCACCTGCCCATAAAATCCTTTCGACCACATGCCTCCGATATGAAGCCAAAACAAGAAGAGGGCTAGAAATCCGCAAACCACATGAAGAAGAAACCATCTAGATGAAGAAGCAAGGGGCAAAAACGGCAATCGCTTGCGGGCACTAAAAAGAGAAAGAAAAACCAGTATCCCAAATAATATCCATCCATTGGCAAAAGCTGAAATACCGAGGGTGCTGTCAATTTGATAGGTCCATATCCATGTCACTAAAAATAAAAGAGTCCCAAAAAACACGTAGACCCAAATTCGGACTAGACTAAAACCCTGTTGAATTTTCATCAATCTCTATCTTTCTAAAGTCTACCCTGCTCACGGCATCATGCGGACAGGCAAAAACACAGGCTGGCCCACTAATCTGGTCGGCACACAGGTCACACTTCGTCGCCTTAAGTATGGGTTTCTGATTCTGAGGATCTGTAATTAATTGCCCTGCCTCATCGTTGATCGACACCATCCTGATATTGGAATAGGGGCAGGAATTCGCACAAGTTTCGCAACCAATACAAGTATCATCATTGATAATGACCATTCCTCCGGACATGGACCGATGAATCGCACCAGTTGGACAACCGATCATACAAACAGGATCAGCACAATGCATGCAAGCATTGGCCACCATCCAGTTCCCAAAAGTCTTGCCATGCCTGACAAATCTGGGATTGCCACCATGCGTTGCGGAGCAAGCCTGAACACAGTCATCACAACGCACACAACGATCAAGGTTAATCAACATCGTCTGGGTACCATTTATAAAACGCTCTTCAACCGCCCATTCGAGTAAAGCTCCATCTGTCAAGGTTCGATCAATAAAGTCCTGCAACCGCCTTGACTCAAATGAAGACTGCGAATTCGCCTGTCTAAACCCATCTCTTCCAGATGACCAGTAAGCGAATAGATGTTTCTCTACAATTTTACTAGGTACCCGGAGCATTTCCGCGTACCCAAGAGCTGTGATGGTCACCCTCATACCAACATTAGGGTCTCCCTGCCAAACTCGGAACAGTTCGTCCGCGCCGTAAAAATCCCCTGTACCCAGATAGGTTAGAGTCTGTTGGCCATTTCCCCGGTCTATAGAAACCCGAGCAAACCCAGCCCGAACCAATAATATCCCATCTGAATAATCTCCCTGATTGGCAATAATTGGTTCATCCTTGATGCCATGGATTTTATCCTGACTTTGAAGCTTGTTATAGGTTAGATGCCAGTCAAATTTTCCGTAGGTTTCAAAAAGAGTGGCATCTGCCACCTCCTGAAGATCTTTATCATCCAAGTGAGAAAAAATGGAAGTCGCCCTTAGGTGGGCGTTGAGAGCGTTGGTACGATAACGCTGATCAATGAGGCGACGCCACCCTTGATCATATTTCCTGAACTCACGTAGTCCCTGCCAGCGTATCTCCAAAAGCTCTATATCGGATTCTGCAAAAATAGTGGCTGTCCTGGGGGTTCGCCCCAAGGCGGCAAGCTCTCCAAATAACGCTCCTTTTCCCAGAGAAGCGGTTTTATTCTTATCTAAAATAGCGGGAACATCCTGGAGAAAAACATGTGATGCCCCCAAATCCTCCGCCTCCCGAACCATAGCATGAAGACCATAGCGTTTCACATCACGGACTTCCGGAATTTTACTCCGGCTCCAAAGCTGTTTGAGGGCTTGCCAAAAGGTTTTTTTTTGAATGGTTCGGCGACCTAGCATTTGGCCAGGAAGGCCTGGGAACAACACGACTTTTAGTGAACCGTCCAGAACCAGGAATGCAGAATTACCGTAGTCCCCCTCACGGATGACAATGTCCCCCGCTGAGTACTTTACAATCCGCGCATCATTTTTAAGAATTCCCCTGAGAGAGCAATGAGAGGGGAATTTACTCTCTTCTATCGCAGCAATCTCTGGAATGGTCAACAGCCGGTCCACATCCAATTCGGTCATAAACAAACCGAATGGCTGGTCCCACCTCTGCGGACGCACTTGAGTCGTTATAGCCACCCACCACCTCCAAAATGCACAACCGGAAGAGGCAAACTTGTCATCTAACTCTGGAGTTGTGACTCTTAATATACTATCAACGATTCAGGGAAACCAAAACCGAGCTATACACTCCTATTTATAATCCGATTTAGCCGGGAGCTTACTTCCAACAACCCCGGTCAAATCTTTTCCCGCTACGGATTTAATAAAGTTTAAAGCATTTTCTCTTGTAGGAGCGGCTAATAACCCTGCCGCTTCAGAAATCCCACTAAGTGCAGACTTGGCAATCTCAACTCGTTTGTTTTGCGCTTCCTTATATTTAGCCTCACCAGATTTAGAAATGGCTTCCGTGGCGGAAACCAGTGCCGCCGCTTGACCAATTACATAAAGACCCGCCAACTCCTTAGGTGTCATTTCGGCATTGGTCTTGATATCTGGAGGATAATGTCTGTGACGCACTGAACCTTGAGAATATTTAACCAGTTCAAAGTTGGGATTAATCGGATGTCCGGCTCCCAACATTTTAGCTAAATCATCGGCTTTAAGGCTGGGATGCGCCAGACCGTGACAAGTCATGCAGTTTTCTGCTACTTCATACTGCATGGATGGCCAGATCAAACCTGCCGCCTTGGAATCGACAACCCGTTTAACTTTATGATCCGCCATTTCCTGATCTCGCTTAACATCTTTCCCGCCATAATTATCGTGAAGCGCCAGCCAATCAGAAGACGCACCATGGCAACTTTCACAAGAGGTCCCAGACTTTGCAGCCGGCTTGGAACCGGCATCTTTTTTCTCAAGTGTGTAATGGCACAGATAACAGGTTTCATTCCTTTTCATCCGTTTCTGTCCCCCAACAGCACTCAATATTTTCTTGGGAGATGGTTTACTATCATCTGTGGGTTCCCGGTGAACAGTCCTAAAAGACGTATAATGCTTGGTTTTCTCCCAAATTCTGGTCTCTTCTTCATGACATTCCTCACAAAGTTTGGCACCTTTGAAAAAAGGTTGGGCCATTGATGTGACAGGAAAAATCAGCCATGCTCCCGCCAAAACCAACGCCATCAGAGAAAAAGGTTTAAATATGAAATATGTATTATCTCGCTTCATAACACCCTCACTTTTTAAAGGGAACGGTAACACGGCCCAGCAAATATTGCAGAAACCGGAAAAACCCGATCCACTCTCAAATTAAAATTGATAGAGAATTTCTGTTCGCAAGCCATAACCGTCACTACGCTTTTCCTGGACAGTATAATGGGTGTCAACTTGGAGCTGGATTCTTTGGGCCAGTCTTTGGCGGAACTCAAAACCAACAGCTATATCATCAAATCTTTCACCACTGGTATCTTTTCTACCGGCCAATTCAAACGTAAGACTTGTCCTATGGTGATTCCAAAATGCCTGATAACCCGTGGCAAATCCAGCCATATCATCCGTAAAGCTGTTCAATTCAGACCCGAAATTACCGATACTGGGAGAGGCAAATAAGATACCTAAAGCCCCCAACGGCCCGCCAACTATCGCCTCACGACCCACTTGAGTGAAATTTCCAGCCGCAACAAAGGCATTAAAATATACGATGTCATCAGATTTTTCGGGTGTAAAGGAAGTTTCGGCAGAGAAAAGGGTTCCAGTACCAGCCTTTGCGTTATCTGCTCCATCCGCAATCGAGCTATTAATTCTGAAGGCCGTGCTGTAAACCCCAATTCTTTGAATTGTTGAAAACCCTACATGAAAACTATCACCAACAGCGTCCTTGTCAGCAACATACACCATGTCCAGATTCCAGGAGAGATCCTGCATATCCGCAGAATTAAACAACCCAAACATATTCGCAGCATCATGCCGCCCTGCATTGCTTCTTCCCACCTCGTTCCAACCCCACACGAAAGAAGATCTCAAACTCGGGATACCTGGAAGATGAATATTATTACGAACAATCCCAATGGCATCTATTTCATCATTGAGCATAATGCCTTCCTGGAACTGCAATAATTGCCTTCCCACGGAAAACCCAAAATCCAGCGGCTTTGTTCCAGCAGGGTCCAGCTTGGGAAACAGACTTCCCAAGTCACCCTCAAAAAACATGGTCCGGATATCCATATTAAATTCAGTCTGACCGGAACCCCGATTATCGTTAAACGATACTCGTGAAAATTGGGAGGGCAAATTTCTATCTAGAGGTCGAGCTCCAATGATAAATTTTTCTGTTCCAGTTAACTGGACATTAGCGTATAGGTCTAGACGATTGGCCCATTCAGAGGCAGTACTATTGGGACCATTTTCGAACATCTGCAGACTCGATCGCATGGTTCCAAAAACCCACAACTGCGGTTGCCAGATAGCTCCCCAAGGGGTCTCAAAACCCTCATAAAGATCTCCTACTCCGAGAAAAAGATCCCCCCCTCATAAATCAGCGGAGGACGCGTACCGGTGTCAGAAGGAGCACGCAGCTGGATATGCTCCTCAGAAAAAGCACTCACCTCTGAGGTGTCTCCCAAGGGAAACCAATCCGCGTAAGCCGGAATAGAAAAGCATAGAACTATACCCGCAAAAATAAGCCCGAATATAATTCTACGAGACAGATCTAAGACTGCGCCAAACATTCGCACTCTTTCTTAGCCTCCAAGTAACACAGAAAGGTTAGTCCTGAATTAATTATTAGTTTTAAAAGTAATTTCTTTTTCCCACAAAATCTCATAACCAGCGGCAACGCCGTCAACTACCTCACGGGCACTCATGGCATAGTCAAATCCCCGTCCCTGAATAGCTCCCACTAAGTTAGCTGGAGCCATACCCGCTTTCAGTTCGATTTTAGCCATGTAAGGACCCTTGCCGGTCAGCACTTCATCATCAATCCGGTATTTAGCCCAACGATAACCTGAAGGTTCGATACCTCTTCGATGGTTTCGCTCTGTGCCTGGCTCACCCGATAACACCAATGACTGGATTGAAGGTCGCACAAAAGGAATTGTGATCAAGGGATAAGGGATGGGGATGATTTGCTCCCGCTCTCCACCACGCAGGTTTGAGACTACAAACCGTGATCGCAAGTCAAACAACTGCCCATCCAAAGGAAGTTCTCCATTATGAACAAATGAGGATTCCCTGTCACGCACATCCCCATTCGGGTCCAGATCGCCTGACTCGAGAACCACCTTTCCGTCACGATCCGTCACAGTAACATGAAGCCAGACAAGTCGTTCTCCAGTAAACCCGGTCGGCACATTATGACCGTCCGTAAGATTACTAACCTTAACCTTAAAGTGTATGCCTTCCTCACTACTCTGCTCGGTAACAATTTCTCCCAGGTGATAGCCATTTCGTAATACTTCCAGGCGTAATTTCCGGGCAAATGCCAAATGTTCAAACTGTTTGTTTAAAATCTCACGGGCATCGTAGCGGTCATCGACCGAGTCCCAACGAACAGGGAAATTCATATCCTCGGTTACCTTGTCTTCAAACTCATCGGTACCCCACCCGGCTTTATGATCAAACTCAAGCCACTCTCTCATACTAGCCATTTCCTGAGCCTCCGCATTATGCGGAAAAATACCTGGGTGAATGACTGAATAGTCCGGCCCTGCAAAAAAGTGACTGGTGACCTTCCGGTCTTTAGTTGGTTTTCCTCCTACCATGGCAGCAGGACCAACATCATATCCCGAAGCCACACCCTGTTCTTTACCCATATGGCAATCCTGACAAGTGGTTCCTCTAGCCGCAGCCGGAGAAGTGCGGTACTCGCTGAATGCCTCCTCAAGGCGGAAACCATTGAACAAGGTTACATCGTGACAAGTTCCACAAAATACGGGTTGTGAGATGGAAGCAAATTTTTTAACTTCTCTATGAACTTTTCGTCCAGGCTTTCCTTCTTCGGTCACAACGCGGTATTCATCTGTATTATCCAGAACACGTGCCATCTCTTCATTACCCATTGGCCCATATACTGGTTCCAGCAGGCCCCCTTGCTCTAGAGCTAATCTTCCACTCCTTTTATTGTAGTCCTTGTTCAAACGATGGCAGACCACACAGGTGATGCCTTCACGGGATGTAGGGTGCCGATCCAGGTTTGACATGAAAGGAGACTCACCAAGGTTGGCACCAATGGGACTGTGGCATCTCAGGCAGAAGTCCCCATTCGATCCACTGGACAACTCATTGATCTCACTGCTGAGAGAAAGATAAACCGGGCTCAACTGTGCATAAGAATGTGACGAAACCGACCACTCTCGATAATGTTTGGGATGACAGGTGCCGCAGGTCGCGGCCGAAGGAAATTTACTTTCTGCAAACAGCGCTTCATGGTCTGCTGCCACCTGTAGCGCGACATCTTTTTCAGAATTTTCTTCACCCGAGTCGGTTGTTTTCTCCACAGATTCGACGGAAGAATCAGACCCTTTTTGCTCCATCGTGTTCGTCTTCTTATCCGACATCGCTGAAGCTTTTTCAGAAGAAACAGTATTAGTGGAACCAGGTACATTCTGAATGCAGGAATAAAGAAAGAAAAGAGCAAAAGCTATTATTGCTAATGACAGAAAAGAAAGACAGTTTTTTTTAGAATAAGGCTTTAAAGATGATTTATCGGTAGGCTTGGTAAAAAATCTCATATCTCACCCTGCGAAGTATTCGTTTACAATTATTTGAAAAGGGGCGAAACCTTACTTCACTTCTCACGAAGTATCTCTTCATTAAAACAGAACCCATTGTCACATACTAACGGGGATTCTATTAAGGTCAAGCAGAAATTCACGAATCAAGCCAGGATAACCACAGCAATATCTGAAGCCCGAAAATCAGTTAAACACCTAAAACTAAAAGGCCAAATAATCTCCCAAACATAAATTAATATTTATTTTTTTACAGGGGGGGGTCTACGCAATATTTTCGGGAACTAATCCCAAGACAAGCCATTAACTTTAAATTCTTCGAACAAAATAATGGTGCGCCATTAACGTCAATAAATATTGCACAGCCATAACACAGGCGAAGGGGATTAAACTGGTGGAAAGGATTCCAAGAACAGCGAACAAGGAAAGCAGGAAAAGTGGGAGATCAAGTCCATTCCACCGCCAAAGCAATAGAAGAATTTTTATTTTTTCGTAGTAAGCTTTTCGTTGTTCCAAGGTCAAGTCCGCTTGCATATCTTGATCGCCTAATTCCGTCTGCCGCAAAAAACTCCATTCACCACGAAAAAATAATTGTTGCGCCTGCATATAATAAAAATAAAGCACCAGCACCCATGACATTTTAGCCTGAATTTTTTGGCGAGTGCTTTGAATTTCTCGTTCCATGCCATCATAGCCTTGCAATAACAAGGTGCCCAGACTCTGCTTGCAATAATCATAAGAGATGGCCCTCAATATAATCAGCCCGGCAATAATTTTCAAGACTGACTCATATTCCGGAAAACCGTTAATGAGCCCGACCACCACCGCAAGATAGGCAAAGTAACCGGCAATGCCATCGATCAGCCTACCCCACTCACTAGCCATGCCCTTAGCCCGAGCCAGTTGCCCGTCCACACAATCCAGCACCAGAGTCATTTCCAGCAGGATTCCACCTAGAACCAAAGATATCGAGCTGGCAAAACTGAACGCATAACCGGAAGCAAAACCTGTCAAGACAGAAAAATAGGTCACCTGATTGGGGGTCACAGGAGTGTTTTTCAAAAAACCCACAATCTGTTTCGCAATCGGATCCTGAATATAACGATTGACTGGCTCCATCAGACCTCCAAGGGCGTGTCCCGATGTTTCACTCATGGCCTAACCATTTTTCTTTTTGATACCATTTGATAGTCTGAGTCAACCCTCTACTCAGCTCATATTGAGGTTCGAAGTCAAACATTTTGAAAAAGTTTTCCGGTGAAGCAGACCAGGAGCTCTGCCGGATATCAATCATCCTCTGCCGATCAAACAACGCAGGCTTGGAACTGAAGCTGGACCACGCCTCAAAAAACAAAGCCACCGGAACAAGCGCTGCCTCAGGAACTCTCAAGGTCTTCACCTTAACATTCAAAATACGCGCACACTCTTTCGCAACTTGTTCCCAAACATAAACACGGCCATCAGTAACAAAATAACTATGTCCCTTCTGCTTGGATGGATCGGAAGCTGTAAGCATTGCATCGACCAGGTCAGAAACATAAATCAACGAAAGCTCTTTGCCCGCCCTGCCAATTTGCAACCCCCATCCTTTCTGAATCAATTTAATGAAAGTAAAAAAGTTTTCTTCTCGGGGACCGTACACCACGGGAGGGCGGATAACGGCAAGGGGAAGCGACTGCGAATACTGAATAGCAATTTCTTCTCCTGCAAGTTTAGACTGCCCATAAAAAGTCACGGGCCGGCAAGGGGTGATTTCATCGACGAGGCCACCCTGAGGGCTGGGGCCAGTTGCCGCCAGACTGCTCAGGTGAACGATACCCTTAATCTGGCCCCCGTGTTTTTGGCATTGTTCATACAGGTTTGAGCAAGCGGTTGCGTTGACCTGAAAATAGTCGGAACGAGATTTTGCCTTGGTCAATCCCGCACAATGGAAGATATAATCCAACTCCCCCATAGCGGGGACTATAAAATCTGCTCGCGCAAGATCCGCCCGGTGCAGATGAACCTTGGATGCATCCAGCCATTTGAGGTCAGAGGATTCCCTCACCAGTCCATGAACCGTGCAACCGGAGGCTAAAAGCTGATCCACCAGATGACTGCCGATAAAACCATTCGCGCCGGTGACCAACGCCGTGGCACCTTTAAGGTGTAATAAGTCGTTCATAGATACGATGCCTTTTATAAATAAATCCCCCTATTCGGTGCATCGGATCAAGAATGCTTTTGTTATCCTCCAGCAACCAGGACATCTCACACCATTTTATCTTTTTTTCCAGAAACAACTTGTAGGTTTCATAATAAAACCAGGCATCAATTCCCAGCCTGCGGTATTTTTTTTTCACTCCAAGAATAGGCACCCGGTAAGCGCTAATTTTATTTTTCTGCCATAAGAACCGCGCCCAACCAAAGGGAAACAAGCTACCATCCAGATCCATAAGTACCTGGTTGATATCGGGCAGAGCCATAGAAAAACCTGCTGGCTCGCCTTTAACTTCGGCAATCAAACAAAATTCGGGTTGAATGATGGGTTTCACTTCCCTAATAGAAAATTCAAATTCTTTTCGGGTCATCGGCACGAATCCCCAATTCATGCTCCACGCCGAGTTATAAATATCCCAAAGAATGGGGATCTCCTCATCAAGCCGTTTCAGATTCAGAAGCCTGATACTGAAATGATTCCTTCGCTTAATTTTTGCTGCAGCCTGTTTCAGATAATCCGGAATCTTAATCAAATCCAGCTTGAACGCCACAAGGTCTTTGGCCTTTTGCAGACCCCATTCTTCAAAATACTTCCCATAATATTCTGGATTATAAGGGATACCCAGCATCGGGGGAGAATCAAAACCCTCTACCAGCAAACCACATTCGTGGTTGGTCGATAAGTTCATCGGCCCTATAAGGCGAGTATAGCCTTTTTCCCGACACCATTGATGAGCCTTGTCCAATAAAAAGCGGAAGAGGTTCGGGTCATCCATCGACTCAAACATACCAAACATTCCGACAGACTCTGAGTGAAGATCTTGATAGCTCTGATCATGAACCAGAGCGATCCTTCCCACCGGTGACCGATCACTATCCATCGCCAGAAAAAGATCGACTTCAGCATGTTCGAAAAAGGGATTGATATCAGGATTCAGAAACTTTTTACGTTCCTGAACAAGAGGAGGAACCCAGCATGGCTGGTCTTTATAAATTTTCCAGGGAAGACGAATGAATCGCTCCATATCCTGGCGGGTTTCAACCTTAACAAGTTCAAAACCCATTTTTACTTAGGGATGATGCCTAGCTTTGTCCCCAGTTTCCTGAAAGAGCCGAGGACTTTATCAAGATCTTTTTGGTCGTGGCTAGAGGTGTAGCTGGTCCGGATCATCGCATTAAGGGGTGGCACAACGGGTGATACCGCGACCCCGGCAAAAACTCCATCATCAAAAAGGAGACGGTTCATATAAAGTGTGAGGGCTTCTTCTCCTATTTTTATGGGGACAATAGGAATAGAGTTGTTATTCACTTGAAAACCCATATCAAAAAACCCTCTTTTAAGAAAAGGTTTTTCCCCCCCCCACTTCACACCCCGTCCGGGTACATAAACCAGCCCGCCCACCCCAGAAGTCCCCCGGAAATGGGGGGGGGGGGGAGGGGGGGAAAAAAAAAAACCCCCAGAATTTTTAGGGTGTATGACCCGGGTGTTTTGGCCCTTCGCAAAAAAAACCCCGCCGATGGACCCCAGGCTTTTGGAAAACGTTCCCATATAAATATCTATTTCGTCTTCCAGATTGTAGTAGCTGGCAACGCCCTTGCCATTTTCACCCATGACACCCAAGCCGTGAGCTTCGTCAACCATGACGTTGGCACCATAATCTTTCGCAAGTTTCACAATAGCCGGGAGATTGGCAATATCGCCGCTCATACTGAAAATACTGTCGGTAATAATTATCTTGCCTTCAACATCCGAGTATTTTTTCAAATAATATTCCAGATGATCCATATCATTATGCTGATAGCGGACGGTCTTTCCCGGTGCTACGCCACACCCCTCGTAGATACTGGCATGATTTTCCCGGTCCGAAAAAGCCACATCTTTTCTACCCAATAGACAGGCAATGGTTCCCTGGTTTGCCTGAAACCCTGTGGACATGACAATGGTATCTTCCCGGTTCAAAAAAGAAGAAATTTCCCTTTCCAAGGTCTTGTGCAGGTCGAAAGTGCCATTGAGAAAACGGCTGCCGGTACAACCAATACCAAACTTTTCCAATGCATCCCTGGCCGCTTCGACCACACGAGGGTCTTGAGCCAGTCCGAGATAATTATTGGTGGAAACAGAAATAGCTGACTTCCCGTCAATGACAACATGGCACCCATCAATCGCCTCAATCGCTCTGAAATACGGGTAAATCCCCAGTTCCTTGGCTTGCTCTGGCGCAAAATAACCAAAACATTTTGCCAGAATCCCTTTGTCTTTAATGTTAGGAGGACGTAGGTGGGAATTTTCGAAATCAAACTTCTTTTTCAATAAGGAAATAATTTTGCTCTTTTTCAAATGAGAAGGTTCCCCGTCCTCATTTTCAAGTTCACTGAGCAGAGTGAAAGGTTTTGTCATAAGTTTCTCACCAGAAATTTATTAAGGAATTAACACGATAATCTATCGCGTTCAGTTGGCGGCATGTTTCCACAATTGATTCAGAACTGGAAGTAATCCTGAGCAAACGGTTCGACCGTATAAGGAATTTTCTCCGTGATCCTGGATCAGTCTGCGATGCGCCTCTCCTAGTTCGTGATAAGGCAGATCAGGAAACAAGTGATGCGTCGCATGAAAGCGAAGCCCCACCGGAGCCCATAAAGGAGTCATCCATCTGTTCCCGGGAATATTGACCGAATCCAGCATTTGTTTTGGGTAGCTCATCACGACTTCCTTGGGGTTTTGATAGCGGTGAGCCCCCAGGGTTCTAATGGAATTAACCATAAAAATCAAAGCCCCAATACAGTACCACAGGAAAAGGGCCCTCGCAGGAATAATTTCTGCCAGGATACCCCCCAGAAATACCCAGGCATAGAGGCTCGCCAAGAACTCTTGAATTTTCCAATCTTCTGCGTTCTTCCATGAAGATTCCGGCCTCTGGTAATCCAGATCGATGATCAGCGCGGACATTCTGGCCAACAGAAACAATCTCAGCTTTTTATTAACCAGGGATAATGGAGCTAAAAATGAAAAACGCGCAAAAAATAAAATTGGCACTAGAAAAGAAAAAAGAATATGAATGACAATCCATCTCCTTCCCTTTATCGCAAAGGGAAAATATTCTCCATCTTTTTCGGTTCCATAAAAATTCTGTTTATGGTGATCAAAATGAACGGACTGATAAAGAAAAATGGGTATCATAAGAGGGACCCC
>JACKQG010000847.1_pt1 | contig 43197 bp, 40 predicted proteins | sample 8237621 | NCBI WGS metagenome assembly JACKQG01 (sample SAMN15677084, study PRJNA649215) | marine metagenome | biome: marine; feature: Black Sea; material: saline water; isolation source: suspended particulate matter (SPM) from the Black Sea western gyre | collected 2013-06-09/2013-06-10 | depth... | reverse complement strand
GGGCCATCAACATCCTGGGAACGGGGCCTCTGATGAAGGCGGTGCGGGCCTGATAGGCCCGTCCTTATCCGCGACACGCCGGCCAAAACGCCGCCTAAGCCCTCTCAGGAGGGAATATCGAGCAACCACGCTTAAAATCCGGGAATCAACGGCGAAACTGCTCGGGATGCGCTACTCCGTCCCAACGATGGAAAATCGCGCATCGCAAAAACGTTTTCACACGACCAAGACCCTTAGCGGACATCGGGCGACTAATCACACCCGTTGCCGCCCCTAAGATGAATTATGCTCTGAGAATCTGTTGCTAGTTAAAACACATCAACGAGAACCAACCCTTTTTATTATTCTTTATTAAAGGGCCAAAAAACTGGTGCCATTTAACGTAATTTCTATTTTCCCAATCAACCGTTCCGTTGAAATATGACACACGCCTGTCTATTATCGTTTTGCAATCAGTGCAGCGACGGGAAAAGCATTTATTTTTCGCCCAACCACCAAATTCAACTCCAAAATCCTCTGCATTGACTGCCTTTCCCGTCATTTCCTTTCCGCAATTTTCAACTAATCCCGTACCCCAAAAAGTTACCTGAAATTCCTTTTCCTCATTAATCTCTTCTGCAATGCACAAGTATTTCCAAAAATCTATATAGCGTTCCCCTTGCAGTTTGCTGAAATCCAGAACGCCCTCACTCATATCCGCTGAAACGAGATCAACGAACGTCGCCATAGTTTCAGGCATCTTTGAATCTTCGTAGTTTTCAGAAACCATTTTTCTTTCCTTGTGCAATACCAGTTCAGTAAATCCCAAAAAAAATTATGACGCCAGGTTTTCCAGTCAAAAGAAGTTTTTTTTCAAGCTGATTCTATCAAAAAGATGTCTGAATTTGGCTATTAACGGACTCTTTGCTGAGTGGTGAAAAATGTCTGCTTTACCCCCAAAAGCGGACATGAGGTCCCTCACCAACTTTTTTTCAAACTGTCCAACGAGCATAATGATGGCGAACGAAAAGGGGGAGTAAATCCATGGATATCACTGACCCGCAAATTTGGGCGAGTTTGTTGACGCTGACGGCGCTAGAGATAGTTCTCGGCATCGACAACATTATTTTTATTTCAATCGTCGTGGCGCGCCTGCCAAGGGAAACACAGGCCCGGGCGCGGTATATCGGGCTGGCTGGGGCTCTGGGTTTCCGGGTCCTTCTACTGGCAAGCCTGGTGTGGATTATCGGGTTGACCGAGCCCATCGCCGTTTTCTGGAACTTCGAGATTTCTTGGCGGGATATCATTCTTTTCTGCGGCGGCTTGTTCCTTCTCTACAAGGGAACGTGGGAAATTCATGACACTATGGAAGGCCACGACGATGACGCCGGGGCGGCTGGCAAGACACTATCCTTCCATGCCGCGATCCTGCAAATCATGGTCCTCGACATTATTTTTTCCATGGATTCGATTGTTACCGCCGTCGGATTGACCCAATTTTTGCCGGTAATGATCACCGCGATCGTCATCGCCGTGATTATCATGATGGTTGCTTCTGGGCCGGTCAGCGACTTTATCCAGAAGCACCCGACGACAAAAATGCTGGCACTCAGCTTCCTGCTGCTTATCGGCGCGGCGTTGGTTGCTGACGGACTGCATTTCCACATCCCAAGGGGTTTTCTCTACTTCGCCATCGCCTTTTCGATCACGGTCGAGGTCCTCAATCTGGCTGCCAGCAAACGGCGACGTCGGAAGCGGGCATAGGCGCTGGGACACGAAGCGGAACGTCCGCTTTTGGCTATTAGCGGACTCTTTGCCACACCCTGAAACATGTCTGCTTTGCCCCCGAAAGCAGACATGGAAAAGTAGAGAGAAACCTCTAATTCTCCTTGATTTTTTTCTTTATATGTTCTATGTTTGTTCTAGTTTTTTCCATCGCTCTTTATCCCATGCTCTTGGACATTGTGAATAAGGATGCCATCAACGCTTTTTTGGGGCACGGCCGTCGGCGTTTGCCGGTGGTTGCGGAAACCGGCGCAAAAAATGGCTGTTTTTCAGTCGGTTGGAATCAAAATGATGATAAATGATGAGTTTTTCGCCGTTCTATGAGACGCAAAATGTGTTAAATCAATAGGTTAGTGGATTTTGAGAGTCCGAAAATGATGAGTTCCGGACGAGTTTCGGACGAGTTTCCGACGAGTTTCCGACGAGTTTCCGACGAGTTTCCGACGACTCCCCTTATTCCCTACTGAATAATAAATTCCTTGAAGAGAAGCGAGTGGACGCGCGACGGCGCGATCAGGTTGTTGAGGATGCGGGTGGCGTCGTAGCGGAACTTGTCCGAGCCCGCCTTGCCGACAAGTTCGTGGCGCTCCTTGTCCCGGAAATAGGTCGTGAGGGCGTCCGTGATCCTGAGTTGCATGGCCTGAATGAGGGCCACGTCCTTGGCCTCGATCTCGATCACGATCACGGTGCGCACCAGGGGTGAGCGGCATTTGCCGGTCTTCAGGTCGGCCTTGATCATCGGCAGTTCGTGGCGCACCGGGGCACTGAGTTCGAGTACGGCCTTTTTCGTGGGGCTTTTTCCGCCGAGCATGGAATCCAGCAGGCCGAAATACCAGGCGGCCCCGCCACCCACGCCGGCCAGCACGACAACAGCGGCGGCGATAATCAGAACGAGTTTCTTTTTGCCGCCTTTTTTCGGCGCCTGCCCGGAGTCTTCGCCGTCTTCGTCGTCTTCGCCGAATACCTCACCCTCAGCATCTTCCCCGGCTTCTGCGCTTTCGGCAGCCTCTTCGTCAACCTCCGCTTCGTCGGGTTCTTCGCTCATCGCCGTCTCCATTTCCCCCCGGTTTTGCACTCGGGTATTTCATTCGCGTGATGGCAGGGTAGCGCAGACGGGGAAGGCCGGGAAGCCTCTAAGAGGACCGGCGTTGGCGGCGTTCGACCCCACCGGGACTTTTTTCGGAATGTCTGCGCCGGTCGGGTCCGATGAATTTTTCGGCGCGGATAAATTCCCGGTCCTTGGTGACGACGGTCTTGATGTGTTTGTAGACCTGTTCCGTCGAGGCCGGTTTGGCGACGATCTCGTTGCAGCCGAGATCCCGCGCCCCCAGGATCATCTGCATCTCGATGCCGGAGGTGACCAGGATGATGGGGATTTCCGGTTTGGGGCTGGCCGGGTTCCGGCGGATGAAGGAAATCAGTTTTTTGTCCCAGTGGGTGATGACGACGTCATATTCACCGGTCTTCAGTGCCACCAGCACGTCCTTGGGCGTCCGCGCCGCGTCGACTTTCATCAGGCCCATGGTTTTCAACTCGGAGGTCAAGATGCGCAACCATTCCCGGTTGGTGTCGTGGAGGATGACACGGACACCGCCCAAGCTACCGTCGTGCCGGTCCATCAAGCTGGGGTTGAGCACAACCAACCTCCCGCAGCAGTTAAACAACGACATACTATTAGATGCAAGTTCCGCCCCCGACGCCTTGATGGCAGTCAAGATTTCCCGGAATGAGAGCTTGCCAGGGGCCGGTAATAGTGGTGCGAAAACCCGGCCTCGGCGCGCGCCGCTTCGTTGAACGGCGCCTTCAGGCTGCCACGGAACCGCTCGCCGACAAGACGGTGGAATTCGGCGACCGGTTCCAGCCCGCGCTTATCACAAAGGAATTCGAACCAGCGCACACCCGCCGCGACATGGGGGATTTCTTCCGTGGCGATGGTTTCCAGAACATCGGCGCTGGCGCCGTCGCCGGAGTCTCGCAGTTGGCGGACCGCTTTCGGCGTGGTGTCGAGCCCGCGCGCTTCCAGCACCATCGGCACCAGGGCCAGGCGCGCGGCCAGATCGTCGGCGGTGATTTCGGCGGCTTCCCACAGACCATCATGGGCGGGGTGATCGCCGTAAGCCGCGCCCAGGGCTTCGAGACGCCGGGCCAACAGGTCGAAGTGTTCGGCTTCGTCGAGCGCCACGGCGACCCAGTCGTCGAAAAAAGCCTTCGGCATTTCTTCAACCGTGAAGCGGCCGAGGATGTCCCAGGCGAGGTCGATGGCATTCAGTTCGATGTGGGCGATGGCGTGCAGGAAGGCGATGCGACCGGCCTCGCCACGGGGGTTGCGTTTCGGCATGTCGCGGGGCGGGCGCAGCTCGGGGGCCGCCGGCCGCGCCGGGCGGTCAGGCATCGGAGTATGGCCGGTGACGGCTATATTTCCGTTGTCCCAGGCGTCGGCGAAACGCCGGGTCAGCGCCACCTTGGCCACCGGTTCCGGTTCGCTGATAACGGCGCGGGCGGCTTCACTCAGGCTTTCGGGAAGGGCCGTCACGGAGAAGGCCTAGAGCGCCTTAACCGCGTCCAGTACGGCGTCGGCGTGGCCCTTGACCTTCACCTTGTGCCAGATTTCGCGAATGACGCCTTTTTCATCGATCAGGAAGGTGGCCCGCTCAATGCCCATGTATTCGCGGCCGTAGAGTTTCTTCTGAACCCAGACTCCGTAATCGTTGCACAGCGTTCCTTCCTCGTCGGACAGCAGGGGGAAGGGGATCGACTGCTTGGCCTTGAAGTTGTCGTGGCGTTTGACGCTGTCCTTCGACGCACCGATGACGGCAGCGCCGGCTTTTTCGAATTCTTTGATGCGGTCGCGGAAGTCCTGCGCTTCCGTCGTGCAGCCGGGCGTCGAATCCTTCGGATAAAAATACAGCACGACTTTCCTGCCCTTGAGGTCGCTGAGCTTGAGGCTTCCGCCGCCGTCGGTGGGCAGGTTAAAGGCGGGGGCTTTGTCGCCGATTTTCAGAGTCACGGATGGGTCTCCTTTTTGGGTTTGTTTTCTTTGTTATCGGTTTCTGGCGGCAACTCGGCCGCGGGACTCTCTATCAATTCCCGGAACAGGGCGTAAACCTTGTCGGCCCGCTCGCGGATGGTTTTCTTTAGCTGCTCGTAATCGGCGGTCTTTCCAGGGACGCCGCCCGCAACGCGGACCAGGTCTTGCTCAAGCGCCCGGGAAATTTCATCTTCGCGTTCCTGCGTCACTTCACCCTTGATGGTCAGTGCCAGAAGCCCTTGCAGGCCCTGCCATAAATCCAGGGCGTCGGTCAGGGTCTGCCCGGCGTCCAGGGGCAGCAGGGCGGCCTCGATCAGTCCGACCAGCGTCGCCCGTGTTCCAAGGCCGAGCAGCTCCGGATGCTCCGGAGCGTGCTTCAGGGTCAGGTACTGGACGATGAATTCGATATCGACCAGGCCGCCGCGCAGGTTTTTCAGTGCCCACAGGCATTCCGTATGGCGCTCTTTGTCGAGCCGGGCGCGCATGTTGGCGACGTCCCGGAGCAGGGCGTTGCCGTCGCGGGTCCGGGTCAGGATGTCCTGGATGGCGCCGGACAGCCGCTCGCACAGTTCCGTCGGGCCGTACACCGTCCGCGCGCGGGTCATCGCCATGTGCTCCCACGTCCAGGCCTGGCCGTCGTGATATTGGAGGAAACCTTCCAGCGACGTGGCGATGGGACCCTTGGCGCCGGACGGGCGCAGGCGCATGTCGACTTCGTACATCAGGCCTTCCGATGTCAGCGCCGTCAGCCCGTTGATCAGCCGCTGGCTGAGCCTGGCGAAATAGGTGACCGCGTCCAGCGGCTTGTCGCCGTCGGACATTACCGCATTGGGCGCTTCGTCTCCGGGCGTGGTGTAGACGAAGACCAGGTCCAGGTCGGACGACGCCGTCATCTCCCGGCTGCCCAGCTTGCCCAGCGCCAGCACCGCGAGGCCGCTTCCTTTGCCCGGGATGCGTCCGTGCTGGAGGGCGAATTCGTCTTCGATGTCGGGGAACAGGGCGGCCAGCCCCGCCTCGGCGATATCGGAAAACGCCTGTCCCGCGTCGCCCGGCTGGATGGCCCCCCGCAGGCATTGTACGCCGATCTGAAACCGCCGGTCGGCGTTCCAGCGGCGGCTGAGGTCGAGTTTTTGTTCCAAAATGTCACTGCGGCCCAGCAACCCCTGCAGCTCCTCCAGCAGGGCCTGCTTCGGTGGCGGCGTGTCGAAAAAGTCAGGCGTCAGCACACTGTCCAGGATCGCCGGGCGGCTGCTCAAATGATCGGCCAGGCGCGGCGCCTTGCCCATGATTTCGGCGACCAGGCCAAGCAGTTGGGGGTTGGCGTGGAACATGGAAAACAGCTGCACCCCGGCGGGCAGGCGCGACAAAAACCCGTCGAAGCGCAGGAAGGCCACGTCGGGCGATGGCGTATGGGCGATCTCCTTCAACACCACCGGCATCAGCTCGGTGAGAATTTCCCGCGCCCGCTTGCTGCGTGTGGCGCGCACCCGGCCGTGGTGCCAGCCGCGCACCGCGTCATCGACGATCTCCGGATCCTCGAAGCCCATGGCGCGTAAGGTGGCCATGGTTTCCGGGTCGGGGTCGCCGCCGGTAAAGACAAGGTTGGCCGGCCCTTCGCCGCCGTCTTCGCCGGCCCCGGCCTCCCCAGACAAGCTCGGCGCTTCATCGTATAAATCGCCGTAATGCCCCTGGACGGTGGACAGATGGCGGATCAGGTCTTCGGAAAAATCCTCCAACCCGGCATAGCCCATAAAGACCCCGAGCTTTGTTATACCGTCGGTATCCTGAGGCAAAGTTTGAGTCTGTTCGTCGTTGATCATCTGCAGGCGGTGTTCCAGGGTACGGAGGAATTCATAAGCCCGGACCATCTCATTGGCGATATCTTCGGAACAGTGTCCGACTTCGACCAGGGCCCGCAGGGTCTCGCAGGTCACGGACGAGCGAACCTCCGTCTGGCGTCCGCCCCAGATCAGTTGCTGGGTCTGGGCGAAAAATTCAATTTCCCGGATGCCGCCACGGCCCAGCTTGATGTTGTGACCGCCGACGGCGATTTTCGTGCCGCCCCGGTGGGCGTGGATTTGCCGCTTGATGGACTGGATGTCCTGGATGGCGGCGAAATCCAGGTTTTTGCGCCAGACGAAAGGCTCGAGGCGTTTAAGAAAGGCTTTGCCGGCCTCGATATCGCCGGCGCAGGCGCGCGCCTTGATCATGGCGGCGCGCTCCCAGTTCTGGCCCAGGCTTTCGTAATAGGTTTCCGCCCCAGCGACCGAGAGGGCTATCGGGGTAACGCCGGGGTCGGGCCTGAGCCGGAGGTCGGTGCGGAAGACATAGCCGTCGATGGTGCGTTCTTCCATCAGGCGCACCAGTTTCTGGGTCAGCCGCACGAAACGGTTTTGCAGGGCGGCGGGATCATCGGTGTCTATGCGCTCCGGGTCGAACAGGACAATCAGGTCGATGTCGCTGGAATAGTTCAGTTCGCGCGATCCCAGTTTACCAAGGGCGAGGACGATCAGGCCGGAGTCCCGTTCCGGATCGTCGGGCCATTTCAGCGGAAGGGTTCCCTGTTCGTTGGCCTGCCGGAGAAGATGCCCCGCTGCCAGACGGAGCGCCGCGTCGGCGAAATCGGACAAGGCCCCGGTTACTTTTTCCAGCGGCCAGACGCCGGTGATATCGGCCAGAGCCACCGCGAGCGCGGTCTGGCGTTTGGCGATGCGCAGGAACCGCGCCAGCGCTTCATCGTCGGGCTTGCCCGGGCGGCATTGCTCAAGGCCGGCCAGAATACTGCCGAGCGCGGCATCCGGGCCGTGTTCGACCAGGCGGCGGGTGAAGGCGGGCTCTTTCAGGATCACGGACGTGAGAAAGGGGCTGTTTCCGAAAACGGCATCGAGAAGCTTGCGCCCAAGGGAATCTTCGGCCATACCTTCGGCGAAGTCGGCAAGGCCGGACTCTCCCGCTTGTTCAGCGTCGCGGACAGTTTCCAGCCAGCGTTCCAGGCCCAATTCGGCCATTTCCGGGTTTGCCGCCTCGGGAAGCGCGCATTTACTGTTTAGAAACCCGAAATCATGCATAATAGCCGCCTCCGAATAGCCGCAGACTGCGGCACTCATGGGGATCGGTCAAGGTCGGCCAGTTTAGAAATATCAGCTTTTGAAATACCAGAGGAAGTCCTTTGATTAGGCGTACGTTCCGGGGTTTGGTCCAGTTGGTTGGGGGGCTCGGCGCGGGGTTGGCGATCATGCTTATGCTCGCCGCCTGGCAGCTGTCTTCCGGGCCAATTTCCTTGGGCTTTTTGTCCCCATATATCGAAAAGGCGATTAATTCCGGGCAGCGGTCATTCAAGCTGGCCATGGACGACACCATCCTGACCTGGGCGGGCTGGGACCGAACCCTGGATATCCGGGTTTTGGGGGTCAAGGTGTTGCGCCAGGACGGCTCGCTCGTCGGCAGCGTGCCGGAGGTATCCTTTTCGCTTAGCGGGCGGGCGTTGGTGGGCGGCCTGTTGGCGCCCCAGAGCATTGAATTGTTCGGTCCAAGGCTCCGCATCAGCCGGGGTTTGAGCGGGATCGGCATCGACTTCACGGATACGGACTCGCAATCGCGTGACCTGACCCAACGGCTTCTTGCCCTGCTTCTGGCCGAGCCCGATCCCGACAACCCGATGAGCTATCTGACGCGGCTGGAAATCATCAGCGGGGAAATTACCCTGGATGACCAGTTGCTGGGAAAATCGTGGGTTACACAATCGGCCAACGTGCGTTTGCGACGCGATGCCGTAGGGCTGGTCGGTGATGTGCGCCTGGCGCTGGACGTCAATGGCCAACGGACGGAAATTTCCACCGCCGTCGGATACCAAAGCGCGGGCAGACGGGTCGACCTGACGGTTCAGTTTTCCGATGTCTCGCCAGCCGTATTTTCCTCCATGTATTACGAACTGGGTCCGCTCCGTGCGTTTGCGCTTCCGTTGAGGGGAACTGTATCCGCCGGTATGTCGCTTGACGGGGTGTTTGAAGCCGCCAGCTTTGATCTGACTGGCGGCCGGGGGGTGCTGAATGTTCCTGGTACCCTGGAACAGCTGGCGGTGGAAAAGGTGTCCCTGAAAGGCCGCTACGAAGGCGCGGAAGAAGTCCTGGATGTGGACGAATTGTCCCTGGTTCTTGGGTCGAAAGGATCGGTTTTGCTTCCGGCGCCGCTCAACCATCGTATGCCGCTGGCATCCCTTAAGGTCAAGGGGCGGTATTTTGGAAAAACCCAGCGTCTGGAAATCAACGCCCTGGACGCAGATCTGCAAGGGCCGTTAGCGAGCCTCACGGCGGTGGCCGACGGGTTTAGCGGCTTGGCCAAACTGGGGACCGACAAGGTTTCCATCGATCTCAAGGGAAGCCTTCAGGACATGCCGGTTGATCAGCTTGCGCGCTACTGGCCGGAAGCCTTGGGTTCCGACACGCAGAGCTGGAGTGTCAAGCATTTGTCCGGCGGCATGATCCACCAGGCCCGCGCCGAAATGAGCCTGTGGCTGGATGGCAAGGCTTTTGAGGTGGTGTCCCTGGATGGCGATATGGAAAGCAGCGGAGTCAGTATCGATTACCTGCCGCCCATGCCGCCGGTACGAGATACCACGGCCTATATGAAATTCGACGAACGGAATTTCAATATTTTCATTTCCGAGGGGAAATCCGAATCGCTCAAGGTCAAAGATGCTTCGGTCCTGATTTCCGGCCTCGACGAATATGATCAGATTGCCAACATCAATGTCGATATCGACGGGTCGTTTTCGGACAAGCTGGCGTATCTTGACAACAAGCCCTTAAGGTACGCCTCGGCCATCGGCATAGATCCGAAAACCGCCAAGGGCACGGCGGAAACGAATTTAAAACTGAAGTTCATCGTCGAAAACGCCCTGACCCTGGACGATATAGAGGTCTCGGCAGCCTCGAAAGTCACAGGCGTTACCGCCGCCAAAGCCATTCTGGGCCGTGATATCACCGGCGGCGAGATAACAATTGATGTCGATAAAAAGGGTATGGACCTGGCCGGCTCGGTCAAGATCGGCACCATCCCGGCTAAGCTGTCCTGGCGCGAAAACTTCGGCAAGAAACCGAAGTTCAAGCGGCGTTATGAGGTTAAGGCCAATATCGCCGATACCAAGCAGATTGGGGAACTGGGCTTGGATGTTGCGCCGTTTATGGACAAATACATCCACGGGGGGCTTAAGGCGGATGTTCGCTACACCATTTTTGACGACGTCGATCGCCGCCTTGAAATCAAGGCCGACATTGCAAACGCCGAATTATCCGCACCGGCGTTCGGCTGGAGCAAAATTTCGGGTGTTCCCGGTCAGGCGTCTATCACGGTGGATTTCGAGGGCGACGCCATCAGTGACGTTCCCGCCTTTTCCGTCACCGCGGATGATCTCAAGCTTCGGGGCAAGGCGGTGTACGCAAAAGGAGGCAAGGGGCTTAAACGGGTCGATTTTGATCAAGTGTCTTATGGCCGGACCGATGTTAAAGGCGCCCTGATCGCACGCAAGGAAGGCGGCTGGGACGCCGGCTTCCACGGTGCCAGTTTTGAAATGACGCCGATCTGGAACGAGATTTTCAGCAAAAAAACCGAATACGGAACCGACGGAACCGAGGAAGACTTCAAGCTGCCATACCTCACCATGGCGGTGGAACTGGAACGTGTCTGGATCGCTTCGGACAGGGTTCTGAACAACATATCCGGGACTTTCGAGCACAAGGGCGACCTGTGGAGTACGGTCCTTTTGAAAGGAAATGTTGGAGAGGGGAAATCCTTCGAACTTACGATCCGACCGGAAAAAGATGGCAACCGGAAATTTGTCATGACCTCCTCGGATGCCGGACAGGCGCTCCGGACCATGGATTTTTATGACAACTTGAAGGGCGGCAAGCTGGAGATTACCGGTCGTTATAACGACAAGGACCCGGGTCATCCGCTGGAAGGAAAAATGCTCATCACCGATTACAAGATTGCCAACGCGCCGGTCCTGACCCGGATTTTGAGCGTCATGTCGCTGACCGGAATCCTGGATGAATTGCAGGGCGGGGGCCTCAAGTTCGGCAACCTGGAAATTCCCTTTAGGCAGTCCAGTGGCATTCTGGAGGTCAAGGAGGCCAGCGCCACCGGAACGTCCATAGGCTTTACCGCTTCGGGGACCATTTATACTTACGCCGATATCATGGATATTACCGGCACGGTGGTTCCGGCCTACGCCCTCAACAGTGCGCTGGGGTATATTCCGGTGCTGGGTGAGATTTTCACCGGCGGCAAAAAAGGCAGCGGCGTCTTCGCCGTTAATTATTCGATGAGCGGCCCGACAGACAAACCCGAGGTCACGATCAATCCTCTATCCGCCCTGACCCCCGGTATTTTCCGCAACGTCTTCGATATTTTCGGACAGGCCGCAAACAAAACCGGCCCCCAGCCGCAGGGCGGAATCCAATAGGGGCCGCAAGGCGGACTCCAATAAACCTCGAAAATTCTATGAGATTTTAACCAGGGCGTGGCGCTTCTTGCCGGCGGACAGTTTGATGACACCGTCGGCGTTGAGGTCTTCGGATGTGATCGGCTGGGTTTCATCGGCGATGGCCGCGTCATTGAGGCGTCCGCCGCCGCCCTTGATCAAGCGCCGGGCTTCGCCGTTGGAAGACGCAAGTCCGGCCGCCTTGAACAGCTCAAAAGCGGGGATGCCTGCATCCAATGCTTCTTTGGCCATCTCCACGGTAGGCAACCCTTCACCGAGGGTGCCTTCCTCGAAGGTCTTGCGTGCCGTTTCCGCGGCTGCCTTGGCGGCGTCCTCGCCATGGCAAAGCGCTGTCACCTGATCGGCCAGCACTTTCTTGGCTTCGTTGATCTCGTTTCCTTGCAGCGCCTCCAGGCGGTTGATTTCGTCCATCGGCAGTTCCGTGAACAGGCGCAGGAACTTTCCGACATCAGCGTCTTCGGTGTTGCGCCAGTATTGCCAGTAATCATAGGCCGACAACTTATTTTCGTTCAGCCACACGGCGCCGTCGGCGGTCTTGCCCATTTTCGCGCCTGATGCGGTGGTCAGCAGCGGCGTCGTCAGGCCATAGAGCGAAACCCCTTCGACACGGCGGCCCAGATCGACGCCACCGGTGATGTTGCCCCACTGGTCCGAGCCGCCCATCTGCAGGACGCAATTGTTCCGCCTGGCCAATTCCAGAAAGTCATAAGCCTGCAAAATCGAATAGTTGAATTCCAGGAAGCTCAAGGGCTGTTCCCGGTCGAGGCGTTGCTTGACGCTTTCATAGGCCAGCATCCGGTTGACGGAAAAAAGCCGCCCGTAATCGCGCAGGAACGTGATGTAGTTCAGCTCGTCCAGCCAGTCGGCGTTGTTGACCATGACGGCGTCCGTCGGGCCGTCTCCGAAGGTGAGGAACTTGGCGAACACATCCTTGATGCCGGCCATGTTGGCGGCGATGTCGTCGTCGCTCAGGTATTTCCGGGCTTCGTCCTTGCCGGACGGGTCGCCGACCTTGGTGGTGCCGCCGCCCATCAGAACAATGGGCTTGTGTCCGGTCTTCTGAAACAGCCGGAGCAGCATGATCGAGACCAAAGACCCGGCGTGCAGGCTGGGTGCGGTGCAGTCGAAGCCGATATAGGCGGTAACCGGCTTGCCGGAGGCGCAAAGCGCGTCCAGCGCCTTGGTGTCGGTGCACTGATGCAGGAATTCGCGCTCTGTGGCGTGGTTTAAAAAGTCCGATTTCATGGCAATGGGTTTATGCTATCGCTACAGTTCACGCAACAGGGATAATCACAGGAATTAAAGGGACGACGGAGATGGCGGAGGAAACCCTGACGGCGATCGGTTTGATGAGCGGAACCTCCATGGACGGTATCGATGCCGCCCTGTTGCAGACCGACGGCGAACGCATCGCCGGTTTCGGTCCGTCGCTTTGCGTTGCTTATGAGCCGATGTTCCGAAATCGCCTGCGCGCCGTTGTCGGGCGCGACCCGGCGGATACTTCCGGGTCCGACACCGAAGTGGGCGGGGTGGCGGAAGATTTGACCGGCTATCATGTCGAAGCGGTTCGCCGCCTGATTTCGGATAATGGCCTTGATGCGGCGACCATCGACGTCATCGGGTTTCACGGGCACACGATCTTTCATGATCCCGAACACGGCGTCACCCGCCAGATCGGCAACGGCGAACGGCTGGCCGGGGAAACCGGCATTCCCGTCGTTTCCGACTTCCGCACCAACGACGTCGCCCACGGCGGGCAGGGCGCGCCCTTTGCACCGCTCTACCATGCGGCCTTGTCGTGGAATTATGAAAAGCCGTTGGGCGTGCTGAACATCGGCGGCGTCGCCAACGTCACTTGGATCAGCCCCGACGGTGGTCTCGTCGCTTTCGACACCGGTCCCGGCAACGCCCTGATTGACGATTGGGTGCGCAGAAACGGAGATGGGGAGATGGATTTGGACGGGCATCTGGCCCATGCCGGACAGGTCGATGAAAACGTCCTGGAAACGTTGCTGGATAACCCTTATTTCGCCCGGCCCTATCCAAAATCCCTCGACCGGGATGAATTCAGTCTCGATCCCGTTTCCCACCTGTCGGTTGCCGACGGGGCGGCGACGCTGACGGCGTTTAGCGCGGCGGCGGTGGACAAGGCCGTGCATCTGTTCCCGGCGCTGCCCAACCGATGGCTGGTGTGCGGTGGCGGGCGGCACAACCCGGCGATGATGGCGGCGCTTCGCAAGATATTGCTGCAACCGGTGGAGCCGGCGGAAATGGCGGGCTGGCAGGGCGATGCACTGGAAGCCCAGGCCTTTGCGTTTTTGGCCGTGCGCTCGCTCAAGGGGCTGCCTTTGAGCCTGCCGTCAACGACCGGCGTATCCGAGCCGGTCACAGGCGGGGTTCTGCATCACCCGGAAGGGGTGGGGGACTGATAAACGCTGAACCGCCCCGCCGTGACTTTATCTCGTGATGGGCCTCAGGCGGCTTTGGCTTTCATCGCCTTTTCCAGGTAGTCCTCGATGTGACCGCTTAATGTATTCAGGTGTTTGCTGAAAAAATGATCCGAGCCGCTGATGGTGCGGTAATCGATAGTGATGTTTTTCTGCTTCTGGAGTTTCTGCGCCAGCTTGTCCACGGAGGCTTGCGGGATCACCTCATCCTTGTCGCCGTGAATGATCATGCCGGACGCGGGGCAGGGCGCCAAAAACGAAAAATCATGCATGCTGGCGGGCGGAGCAATGGAAATGAAGCCTTCGATCTCCGGCCGGCGCATCATCAGTTGCATGGCGATCCAGGCGCCGAAGGAAAATCCGGCGATCCAGCAGCCGGAGGTATTGGCATTCTGGGACTGCATCCAGTCGAGCGCCGACGCCGCGTCGCTCAATTCCCCCTGGCCGCTATCAAACCGTCCTTGGGATCGCCCGACACCGCGAAAATTGAACCTGAGCGTGGAAAAACCGCGCTTGGTAAAGATCTGATACATGTTGTAGACGATCTTGTTGTTCATGGTCCCGCCATGCTGGGGGTGGGGATGCAACAACAAGGCTAGCGGTGCATTCGGTTTTTTGGAGGGGTAATAACGGCCTTCCAGGCGGCCTTCGGGGCCATTGAAAATTACTTCCGGCATGATGGTTTGGGAACCCTTTTTCGCTTGGTGCGCACTTAATCCCACTGGTCGGCTTGGGTAAATCACGCTTCATGTTGCGACTTAGAAACACTTTAACCCATAAAACTTGATTGTTTTAGTCGGGCTTCCTATATTCCCCTAAGAATGTGAGGGCATGTTTCTGGCGCGCTTTTTAACACGTCTGACGGCATTCCTGCAAAGCCAAAACACAGCCTTCGCTCAAACATTTTTTTTTAAACCTTTAGAAGCACTTGGTGACACCATGATTTTTGACGGTCTACGTGAGGATATTGCCGCTTTCCGGCAGCGTGATCCGGCGGCGCGAAATGCGATTGAAATCGTGCTTTGCTATCCCGGATTCCACGCCCTGGCGGTGCATCGCCTGTCCCACGCACTGTGGAATGCAGGCTTTTGCCTGTTGGCCCGGTTCATCTCGTATTTGGGACGGATCATCACCGCCATCGAAATTCACCCCGGAGCGGAAATCGGGCGGCGCTTCGTCATCGACCATGGCACCGGCGTGGTGATCGGCGAAACGTCCACCATCGGCGATGACGTGACGATCTACCATTCCGTGACCCTTGGCGGTACGTCTCCGGCTGTCGATTCCCATAATCAGGTCGGCCTAAAACGCCACCCTACGGTCAAAGACGGCGCCATCATCGGATCCGGGGCGGCTATACTGGGCCCCATCACCATCGGCGAAGGCGCCCGTGTGGGGGCCAACTCAGTCGTCACCAAGGACGTTCCGCCGTCGGTAACCGCGGTGGGCATTCCGGCTCAGGTCATTATGCCCCGGGACAAAACCAAGGCGAAGGAATTCCAGCCCTACGGCACGCCGTCAGACGGTTGCCCGGACCCTGTATTGCAGACCATCGAAAGCCTGCGCGGTCAGGTATCGACCCTGATGGAACGGGTCGAGGAACTGGAAACGCAACTTGAAGACACCGGCGAAATCCCCTCGGAGAAACGGGACAGCAAAGCCGGATAAGACTTTTTGAGGAAGCATCCCGGCGCGCCGCTGGCGGGCCTTGAAATAAAGAAGGAGAGAATTGTGAAACTGAGCACTAAAGGACGATACGCCGTTATGGCCATGGTCGATATCGCGGCCCACACCGAAGGCAAACCCATTGCGTTGGCCGATGTCGCGGAACGCCAGGAAATTTCCCTGTCCTATCTGGAGCAGTTGTTTGGAAAACTCCGTCGTGGCGGGCTGGTCAAAAGTGTTCGCGGCCCCGGCGGCGGATACCTTCTGGCACGGACCGCAAGCGACACAAGGATCTCGGATATCATCATGTCCGTCGATGAGCCGATTTCCACGACCCGTTGTACACCGGGGTCGCCCTCCGGCTGCAAGAGCAACAAAAGCCGCTGCCTGACCCATGACCTGTGGCAGGAGCTGGGCAACAAGATTTATCTGTATCTGAACTCGGTTTCCCTGGATGACGTGATCAGCGACCGGGTGCTGGGTTCCAGCGGCGAATTGCATCGGCGTGATGCGGATGAACCTGTCGCAGTAGCTCAATAAGGGCATTGCGTCTCGTTAGAGGCACCACCGGATGACATCGAACGGGCGGAACCTGGGCATGGAACACCCTGTCTACATGGATCACAACGCGACGACGGCGGTTCGGCCCGCCGTCGGCCAAGCGGTCGCGCACGCCCTGGATCTGACGGGTAATGCCTCGTCGGTGCACGGGCCCGGGCGTGCTGCGCGCAAGCTGATCGAGGACGCCCGTGACCGGGTTGGAGCACTTGCTGGCGCACACGCCCAAGACGTGGTGTTCACCAGTGGCGGCACGGAAGCCAACAATCTTGTGCTTAATGGCTGGAAGCGGGTGCTGGTGTCCGCGGTGGAACATGCTTCGGTGCTCAAGGTCCGGCCCGATATCGAGATTATTCCCGTCGATGGTAATGGGATTGTCGATCTGCAAGCCCTTGATGGCATGTTGGCGGACACCTCAATAGGGATGGCTCCAGTGCTGGTGTCGGTGATGCTGGCCAATAACGAAACCGGCGTTATTCAACCCATCGCCGAAGTCTCCGCCCTTGCCGAAAAACACGGCGCCCAGGTGCATTGCGATGCGATCCAGGCGGCGGGGAAGATTTCCGTCTCCATGGCAGACCTGGGCGTGCATATGCTGAGCTTGTCGGCGCACAAGATCGGTGGCCCCCAGGGTGTGGGCGCGTTGGTGCTTTCGCCGGACGGTGCGGCCCTTTCGCCGATGCTTCTGGGCGGCGGGCAGGAACGCAGCCGTCGCGCCGGAACCGAGAATCTGCCGGGTATTGCTGGTTTCGGCGTTGCCGCCGAAGAGGCCTTGAATGCCCTGTCCGATACCGCCCGCCTGGCTGTCTGGCGTGATCGCATCGAAGAAGAGCTTGGCCGCCATACGGGCGTGCACGTTTTCGGCGCCGGTGCCCCCCGGCTGGCCAACACCAGTTGCCTGACCATGCCCGGTGTTGCGGCGGAGCGCCAGATCATTGCCTTCGATCTGGCAGGCGTCGCCCTCAGCGCAGGGTCTGCGTGTTCGTCCGGCAAGGTCGAGCCGAGCCACGTTCTGGCCGCGATGGGCGTTGAGATGGATGAAGCCGCGACGGCCATCCGCATCAGCCTCGGTTGGACCACGACGGAACAGGACATCGACGCCTTTCTTGCTGCTTGGGCCGATATCTATGGGCGCGCAGGAACCACTGGCAAAGATGTGGAGGCAGCATAATGGCTGAGGATAATTTCAACGGTTTCGCCAACAAGGGCCGCCCTGTTTACCTGGACAACCAGGCGACAACGCCGCTCGACCCCAGGGTCATGGACGCGATGATGCCGTTTTTTACGGACAAGTTCGGAAACCCCCATTCGCAAAGCCATTTCTACGGCTGGGAAGCGGAGGAAGCCGTCGAAACCGCACGCGCCAAAATCGCTGCCCTGATCGGAGCTTCGGCAAAGGAAATCATTTTCACCTCGGGCGCCACGGAATCCAATAATCTGGCGATCAAGGGGGCGGCCCGTTTGCACCAATCCGATGCGCCGGGAAGCGAAAGGAACACCATCGTCACCTGCGCCACCGAACACAAATGCGTCCTGGAATCCTGTGCCGCTCTTGAATCCGAGGGGATTACGACTACGTATCTGCCAGTGTCCGAAAACGGCCTGATCGATATGGACCGGTTGCGGGACGCCATCACCGACAAGACCATCCTTGTAACCATCATGGCCGTGAACAATGAAATCGGCGTTATCCAGCCACTGGCCGAAATCGGCGCCCTGTGCCGGGAGAAGAATGTCTTTTTCCATACCGACGCGGCTCAGGCGGCGGGCAAGATTCCGCTCGACGTGGAAGATATGGCCATCGACCTGATGAGCATCACCGGACACAAATTCTGCGGCCCAATGGGCATCGGTGTGCTGTACGTACGCCGCCGGCCCCGGGTGCGTCTGGACCCCCTGATTTCCGGCGGCGGGCAGGAACAGGGCATCCGCCCCGGCACCCTGCCGGCGCCGCTGTGCGTGGGCCTGGGCGAAACCGCAGACATCGCCAAGCGTGAGATGAACGACGAAGCCGCCCGTTTAACCAAACTGCGCGACCGTTTCCTGGAAAAACTTTTGCCCCGCGTCGAAGACATCGTCGTCAACGGCGATATGAAACAGCGCATCCCCGGCAACCTAAACCTCAGCTTTCCCGGCATCCGTTCCGATACCCTGATGGCGGGGCTGAAGGACCTGGCGCTGTCCAGCGGGTCGGCCTGTTCGTCGGAAGCGGTGGAACCGTCTTATGTGTTGAAGGCGCTGGGATTGAGCGACGATCTGGCGGTCGCATCGATCCGCGTCGGGCTTGGCCGTTTCACCACGGAACACGACATTGATTTTGCCGCCGAGGCCATTGCCGCCGAAGTCGAACGCCAGCGCGCCAACCTCGGCCAAAGAGCCCCCGCAGCGTAACGGCGACCCGGAACAAGAAATGAAAAAGATAAGGAAGAACAAATAATGGCTGCCACGACGGAAACGCTCGCACAGGTCCAGGAAATGGCTGATGACAAGTACAAGTACGGCTTTGTCACCGACATCGATTCCGAGAACGCGCCCAAGGGCTTGAGCGAAGATATCGTGCGTTTTATTTCGGCCAAGAAGAACGAACCCGAATGGCTGCTGGAATGGCGTCTGAAGGCGTACCGCCATTGGCTGACGATGCCAGAGCCGAACTGGGCCAAGGTCGGGTTCCCGGCCATCGATTACCAGGATTCGTACTATTATTCCGCGCCCAAGGCCGTCGGCGACGGGCCGCAAAGCCTGGATGAAATCGACCCCGAACTTTTGGCAACCTATGAGAAACTGGGCATTCCCCTGAAAGAACAGGAAATGCTGGCCGGCGTCGCCGTGGACGCGGTGTTCGACAGCGTCTCCGTCGCCACGACGTTCAAGTCCAAGCTGGAAGAGGTCGGCGTGATCTTCTGTCCGCTGACGGAAGCCCTGGAAAAATGCCCGGACCTGGTGAAGAAATACCTCGGCACCGTAGTGCCCTACACCGATAACAAGCACGCGACCTTGAATTCGGCGGTATTTACCGAAGGCTCCTTCGTCTACATCCCGCCCGGTGTACGCTGCCCCATGGAACTCAGCACCTATTTCCGCATCAATGCCAAGAACACCGGCCAGTTCGAGCGTACTCTGATTATCGCCGACAAGGAGTCCTACGTGTCCTACCTGGAAGGCTGCACCGCGCCCATGCGCGACGAAAACCAGTTGCATGCCGCCGTCGTCGAACTGATCGCGCTCGATGACGCTGAAATCAAGTATTCGACGGTGCAGAACTGGTATCCCGGCGATGAAAACGGCAAGGGTGGCATCTACAACTTCGTCACCAAGCGGGGCGCGTGTAGGGGCCGCAATTCCAAGATTTCCTGGACCCAGGTGGAAACCGGATCGGCCATCACCTGGAAATACCCGAGCTGCATCCTGCAGGGCGACAATTCGGTCGGCGAATTCTATTCCATCGCCATCACCAACAACCGCCAGCAGGCCGACACCGGCACCAAGATGATTCACTTGGGGCGCAACACGTCGTCGAAGATTATTTCCAAGGGCATTTCCGCCGGTCATGCCGATCAGACCTATCGCGGACTGGTGAAGATGTCGCCCAAGGCCGATGGCGCACGCAATTTCACCCAATGTGATTCCCTGCTGATCGGGGACCAGTGCGGCGCCCACACGGTGCCCTACATCGAAAGTAAGAACAAAAGCGCCATCGTCGAGCACGAGGCGACCACGTCCACCATCAGCGAGGACCAGTTGTTCTACCTACGCCAGCGCGGTATCCCGGTGGAAGCGGCCGTCGCCCTGGTGGTCAACGGGTTCTGCCGTGAAGTGTTGCAGCAGTTGCCCATGGAATTCGCCGTCGAAGCCCAGAAGCTTGTCGGCATCAGTTTGGAAGGCAGCGTCGGCTAAGGCCGCACGCTCAAATAAGAAAGAAAAAGTAATGTTAGAAATCAAAAATCTCCACGTCAGCGTCGAAGGCAGTGAAATTCTTAAAGGCCTCGACCTCACCGTCGATCCCGGCGAAATTCACGCCATCATGGGCCCCAACGGGTCGGGCAAAAGTACGCTCAGCCATGTCATTGCCGGGCGCGACGGTTACGAAATCACCGGCGGGCGGATCATCTTCCAGGGGGAAGCCCTGACCGGCATGGAACCGGAGGAACGCGCCGCCAAGGGCATCTTCCTGGCTTTTCAGTACCCGGTGGAAATTCCCGGCGTCGCCAACACGACCTTCCTGAAGGAAGCCCTGAATTCGATCCGCCGCTACCGTGGCGAGGACGAGCTGGACGCCATGCAGTTCGTCAAGATGATGCGCAAGAAGACCGAGGAGCTGAACATTTCCGACGACATGCTGAAACGCGCCGTCAACGTCGGCTTTTCCGGTGGCGAGAAAAAGCGCAACGAAATCCTGCAAATGGCGGTTCTGAACCCGTCGCTGGCGATTTTGGATGAAACCGACAGCGGCCTCGATATCGATGCCCTCAAAATCGTCGCCGAAGGGGTCAACAAACTGCGCTCGCCGGACCGCTCCATGCTGGTCATCACCCATTACCAAAGGCTTCTGGACTACATCATCCCCGATAAGGTGCACGTCCTGGCACATGGCAAGATCCAGCGCACCGGCGGTAAGGAACTGGCGCTCGAACTGGAAGAAAAAGGCTACGCGGAATTCGACGAGGCGGCGGCCTGAGCCGTCCCCTGGATAACCGCAGGATAATAAAATATGACCAAAACGACTTCTCCTCTGGCTTTTGTTGACAGCTTCGACGACGAGCGCACCGGTCTGCCCGGCATTGATCTTCCGTGGCTGAAAACGTTGCGCCGGGACGGGATAGAGCGGTTCAAGGGGCTTGGCATGCCGACCCCTAAACTGGAAGCCTGGAAATACACCCGTCTCAAGCCGCTTGAGGACACAAGCTTCCAGCCCGTCACCGATGAAGACGGCATGGCGGCCCTCGACCATGTGCCTTCGCTGCTTCCGGATCCCGGCGGCCGGCCCCGGCTGGTCTTCGTCAACGGGCGTATGCGCCCCAATTTTTGGATCGAAGGTGATCTGCCGGACGGTGTCCATCTGGATTGCCTGCGGGACGTTCTGCTGCGTGCGCCGGACTGGGCGGAAAGCTACATCGGTAGCCTCACCGGTGAGGATGCGGCGGCGCTGGTGCAGTTGAACACCGCGATGATGGACACCGGTTTCGCGCTCCGCGTCGACCCCGGCGTCATCGTGGAGACCCCGATTGAGGTGGTTTACATCGGCGGACTGACGGATCGGCCGGTGGCCTATTTCCCGCGCAACCTGATCGTGTTGGGCGAAGGCGCACAGGCGACGGTGGTCAAGCATCATGTGGGTATGGGGGTCGGCGCGTATTTCGCAAATGCGGTGACGGAAATCGACATTGCCCAAGGCGCCCGGCTCAACCATTACGAGGTTCAGGCCGAATCCCGCGACGCAACCCACCTTGGCGCCGTTAATGTCCGGGTCGCTAAAGACGCTACCTATGACAGCTTCACGCTCTCCATCGGCGGACGCCTGTCGCGCAACGAGGTGTCGGTCCGGCTGGAAGGGCAGGGCGCACATGCCGGTGTCAACGGAGCGTACCTGATGCGCGGTTCCGAGCATTGCGACAACACGACCCGGATAGAACACCTGGCGCCGAACACATCGTGCCGGGAAATTTTCAAGGGCGTGCTGGATGACCAGTCCCGCGCCGTGTTCCAGGGCCGCATCGTCGTCAATCGGGAAGCCCAGGGCACAGACGGCCATCAATTGTGCAAGACGTTGTTGCTGTCCACAGGCGCGGAAATCGACGCCAAGCCGGAACTGGAAATCTATGCCGATGACGTGAAGTGCAGCCACGGCGCGACAACCGGCCAGATCGACGAAACGGCGCTGTTTTATCTGCGCTCGCGCGGTATTCCCGAAGCCCTGGCGCGGAACCTTCTGGTGCAGTCTTTCCTTGGCGAGGCGCTCGAGGAAATCGCCGATGAAAATATTCGCGAGGCTTTCACCAACAAGGTCTTGCACTGGCTGCCGGCGGCGTGCTTTCTCTCCGAAGAATGGAGGGATGCATGAACAAGCCGTCCAACGTCGTGGAAATGACACCGGAAACGAATTTGGGTGATAATTCCACCGCCGCCTACGATATCGAAAAAATCCGCGCCGACTTCCCGATCCTGAGCCGGGAAGTCTACGGCAAGCCGCTGGTCTATCTCGACAACGGCGCCAGCGCCCAGAAACCCCGCCAAGTCATCGACGCGATAAGCGAGGTGTTCGAGCAGTACTATTCCAACGTCCACCGGGGCGTACACTGGACATCGCAGCAATCCACCACCGCCTTCGAGGGCGGTCGGTCGAAGGTTGCGAAGTTCCTCAACGCGCCCAGTGAAAACGAGATCATCTTCACCCGGGGGGCGACGGAATCCATCAATCTGGTGGCTCATTCCTGGGGCCGCACGTTCCTCAAGGCCGGGGATGAAGTCATCATCTCGCACATGGAACACCACGCCAATATCGTGCCGTGGCAGATGCTGCGCCAGGAGCTGGGCATCGACCTCAAAGTCGTTCCCATCGACGACGACGGCAATTTCATGTTCGACGAATACGAAAACCTGCTGTCGCCGAAAACCAAACTGGTCGCCGTGACACATGTCTCCAATGCGCTGGGCAGCGTCGTGCCGGTGAAAGACGTTATCGAAAAGGCTCACGCCCAGGGCGCGTTGGTGCTGCTGGACGGTTGTCAGGCGGTGCCCCATGCGGCGGTCGATGTGCAGGACCTAGACGTGGATTTCTACGTGTTTTCCGGCCACAAGCTGTACGGGCCGACAGGTATCGGCGTGTTGTGGGGGCGTGAGGATTTGCTCAATTCCATGACGCCGTACCAGACCGGCGGTGAAATGATCTCATCCGTCACGTTCGAGAAGACGACCTTTAAAAAAGCCCCGCACCGGTTCGAGGCGGGCACCCCGGCCATTGCCGAAGCCATCGGCCTGGGCGTTGCCATCGATTACGTGCAGGCGATCGGCCTGGACAATATCGCCGCCCATGAGCACGGGGTGCTGCAATACGCCACCGAACGGCTGTTGACCATCGAGGGCCTGAAGATTATCGGTACGGCGAAGGAAAAGGCGGCGATCATTTCCTTCGATCTGGACGGCGTCCATCCGCATGATCTCGGCACCTTCGTCGACCGGGCCGGGGTCGCCGTCAGGGTCGGCCATCATTGCGCCCAGCCAGTCATGGACCGATTCGGCGTCGCCGCGACGGCGCGGGCGTCGTTCGGTTTGTATAACACCCGGGGCGAAGTGGATGCGCTGGTGGATGCCCTGGAAGAAACAAGGAAATTTTTTGGCTGATGTTTGACGAACTCCGCGACCTGTACCAGGAGGTCATCCTGGACCACGGCAAGAACCCGCGTAATTTCCGCCGGCCCGAAGACGCCACCTGTCTCGCGCACGGCAACAATCCCGTGTGCGGCGATACCCTAGTCATTTATCTGACCCTTGACAGTGACGAACGCATCCAAGACGCGGCCTTTCAAGGCCAGGGCTGCGCCATTTCGGTGGCGTCGGCATCCATGATGACGGACATCCTCAAGGGCAAGACTGCAACCGAAGCCAAGCGCCTGTTCGAAGGTTTCCACAATATGTGCACCAGGGATGATTTCGATATCAGCCAGCTCAGCGACTGCGACGAAGATGCCATCGACCGTCTGGTCATGTTGTCGGGCGTCAAGGAATTCCCGATCCGCGTCAAGTGCGCGACGCTGGCCTGGCATACCATGCAGGCCGCCGTCAGCGGCGACGAAGAAACGTCTACGGAATAGGATCAACGATCATGAGTTTTGAAAACGCCATTACCCCCGGTCCCGGTTCCGCCCCGGTCGAAGGCGAGGATTTTATAGCCACGGCGGGCGAGCCGCTGGCCGAAGGCGTTGCCGTTGCAGGCGAAGACGCCGTGATCGAAGCCATGAAAAACGTGTTCGATCCGGAAATTCCGGTCAACATCTATGACCTGGGCCTGATTTACGGTTTCACCATCGACGACGCCGGCCGGGTCAAGGCGGAGATGAGCCTGACCGCGCCTGGCTGCCCGGTGGCCGGTGATCTGCCGCAGTGGGTCGCCGATGCGGTGGCCAAAGCGGAAGGCACCGGCGAGGTGGAAGTCAAACTGGTTTGGGAGCCGGGCTGGACCCCGGAACGCATGTCCGAAGACGCCAAACTGGCGCTCGGCATGATGTAGGGCTATATAATCGTTCAGCAAAGCAAAGAGAAACCGATGACAGATACCGTACCACAGATGATTTCCCTGACCGACGCCGCGGCGGACCGGGTCAAGGCCCTGGTTGAGAACAGCGGCGGCCCGGTGCTGGGCCTGCGCGTGGGCGTCAGCACCAAGGGCTGTTCCGGGCTGTCCTATGTTTTCGAATACGCCAAGGAGAAAAAGCCTTTTGAAGAGGAAGTCGACACAAAAGGCGTGAAGGTCTTCATCGATCCCATGGCAACCATGTATCTGGCCGGGGCCGAAATGGACTACGTGGAAGAAAAGCTGAAAAGCGGTTTCGTGTTCAAAAACCCGAACGAAAAAAGCCGCTGTGGTTGCGGCGAAAGTTTCAACGTGTAGCGAACGCGCCTTGCCGAAAATAACATTTATTCAACCGGACGGAAGCCGCCGCGAATTCGATGTCGAGGACGGCGATACCATTCTCGATGTGGCGCAGCGTCACGGCATCGATCTGGAAGGCGCCTGCGAAGGCGGCATGGCGTGTTCTACCTGCCATGTTATTGTCGCGGTTGATTGGTTCGAGCGTCTGGAGCCTGCGAGCGAGGAAGAGGAAGACATGCTGGATATGGCCGCCAGTCTGACGCGGACCTCCCGTCTGGGCTGTCAGATTCAACTGACCGACGCTTTGGACGGGCTGGTGGTCAGCCTGCCGACGGAACAGCATAATATGATGGACGGCTGACTGTTTCGCCGTTCCCGAAACACCTAATTGAACAGAGCGGGCGATGTCCCAAACCCTGACCGAATCCATCCCCCTGGTCCCGCTGGCCGATATTCTGGCCTTCGTCTGGTACATGGCGCTGTGGATGGGCTATACCGCAATTGCCGACCGCCAGGGGCCGGGCCAGCGTCAGATGGCGCGGGTCATGCATGATAACCGGGTACGGTGGATGCAGCGTATGCTGGAGCGGGACAACCGCATGGCCGACGTCAACATCGTGATCGCGCACATGCGGAGCGCAACGTTGTTCGCCTCCGTCACCATCCTGATCCTGGCCGGCGTGATGACCATCCTGGGCAACCTGGGCAAGGCGCGCGAAGTGGTCTCCGAATTGTCCTTTGCCGTCGGCGCATCCCGGGAGTTATGGGAAATCAAGGCGTTCGTGTTGATGTTCATTTTCGTCTACGCGTTTTTCAAATACGCCTGGTGCCTGCGCCAGTTCAATTTCACCCTGATCTTTATCGGCGGGGCGCCGTTGCCGGAAGAGGTCAATCCGCAAGAGCGCAAGGAATACCCAGAGCGCGCCGCGCGATTGATGGACCGTTCCATCACCACTTTTAACCGCGGCCTTCGCTCCTATTATTTCGGGTTGGCCTTGCTGGCGTGGTTTGTCGGTCCTATCTATCTTGCGGTTTCCGCCGTTTGGGTGGTTGCGGTGCTATACCGTCGGGATTTCCGTTCCGTCATTCTGCAAACCCTGAGCGAACAGGTTTCCCAAACCCCTCCCTCCGGTTCCGGGTAACGGTTATGAATTCCTTAGGCTTTGACAAGGCGGTGGAAGAGACCCGCGTCGTCGTCGCCATGTCGGGCGGCGTGGATTCGTCGGTGACGGCGGCCTTGATGGCGGAACAGGGATATGACGTCGTCGGCGTGACCTTGCAGCTTTACGATCACGGAAAGGCGACCCAGCGTAAAGGTGCGTGCTGCGCCGGACAGGATATCCACGATGCGCGCCGTGTCGCCGATACTTTGGCGATTCCCCATTACGTGCTCGATTACGAAAGCCGCTTCAAGGAACAGGTGATCGAAGACTTCGCCGCCAGTTATCTGGCCGGGGAAACGCCGATCCCGTGCGTGCGCTGCAACCAGACGGTCAAGTTTCGCGATCTTATGGGCACGGCACGCGACCTTGGCGCGGATGCGTTGGTCACCGGCCATTATGTGCGCCGTGTTGGTCGTTCTGAAAGCGCCGAACTTCACCGGGCCAGGGATGCGGCCAAGGACCAGAGCTATTTCCTGTTTGCGACGACGGCGGAACAACTGGATTTCCTGCGGTTTCCCCTGGGCGACATGGAGAAGTCGGAAACCCGTGCCCATGCCGAGCGATTCAGGCTGCCGGTGGCCGACAAACCGGAAAGCCAGGACATCTGTTTCGTGCCGGACGGTAATTACGCCGCCATCGTCGAAAAGCTTCACCCCGGTGCTGCCGATGCCGGCGATATCGTCGATGCGGAGGGAGCCGTTCTTGGCCGCCATGAGGGCATAATCCATTACACCGTCGGCCAACGCCGGGGGCTTGGCATTGCCGCGGCGGACCCGCTGTACGTTTTGAAGCTTGAACCGGAATCCCGGCGCGTAATCGTCGGACCCAAGGCGGCATTGGAAAACCTCCGCTTCCGGGTGGACGACATCAATTGGCTGGGTACCGGCGACGGCCCCGCCGAAAGCTTGGCGGTAACGGTCAAGGTTCGCTCCACGGCGGACCCCGTTGCGGCGAAGATTACCGGTTTTGCGGACGATACGGCTTTGGTCGAACTGGATACGCCCGAGACCGGGATCGCTCCGGGTCAGGCTTGCGTGTTCTACGATGGTGATCGGGTTTTAGGCGGCGGCTGGATCAAGCGCGAAGACGCCTGAACATACGCGTCACAAAAAAAATCACGCTTCCCCGGTTGACCGGCCCGGTCCGGATTTTCTAGTCTTTCAATCAGAAAGGTTGGACACTGGGATGGAAAACACCAGCCACTACGCTTTTGAGGACGATGGAAGGCTCTGGACCCTGTTTAACGGTGGCCAGAAGCGCCCGTCCACGGCCGAGGAAATGGAAGGCTTCTGCCTGGAGCGGAAAACCGCGTTCCATCCCGCGCTGTCAGCTTTACGCACCGATGAGGAAAGCGTTCCGTACGCGATGGCCGTTTAAACGTCGAATAGCCGCCTAATTCTCGCTATCAAAGGTAATAAGCACCGCGTCCCCGTCCTGGGTGACGGTGTAACCTTGTTCGTTAAGGTCCATATCGTTGAGCGTGACCTCGACGTTCTGGTCCTCGAACATGAGCGAGACGTTATCGCCGTCCTGAGAAACGGTAAGATTGTTCGGCGAAAATTCGGGGCCTTCAAACCTCAAAACCTCGCCCTCGCGGAAATCCTCAATGATGTCGCGACCGGCCTGAGCATCGAAGACGAAGACGTCTTTACCGCCGCCGCCTTCGAGAATGTCGTCTCCGGCACCGCCGACAAGCACGTCATCGCCGCCTTCGCCCTTGAGAACGTCATCGCCGGCGCCGCCATACAGGACATCGTCGCCGCCGCCGCCTTTCAGTTCATCGTCACCGGTTCCACCGTAAAGAACATCGTCGCCGCCTTCGCCTTTCAGTTCATCGTCGCCGCCGCCGCCATACAGGACATCGTCGCCGCCGCCGCCTTTCAGCAGATCGTCGCCGCCATATCCACCACCGCCTTCGCCGCCTTCATAGGCAACGTTGATCGTTGCCGTTGTTGCGGCCTGATCGGTGTCGCCGGTGTCGATATCAACGTCCGTGGCCGTGGCCGTCACCGCCAGTTGGAAATCGTCCTGATAGCCTTCCGGCAGGGTCAGGTTGAGGCCTTCCAACTCATCCGGGCTCAGGGTCCACAGGCCGCCGCCCATGTCGGTGCCGGCGCTGAGAGTCGCGTCCTCAGGTACGCCGGTAATGGCGATCCCAAGCGTCTCCGAAGCATCGGTATCGGTCAGCGCCGCATTGATCGTGAGGGCCACGACCGCTGCGCCGCCCTCACCACCGCCTGCACCGTAACCGTACAGGATGTCGGCGCCGCCCTTGCCGGTGATGACGTCGTCCCCGCTTGTCCCGTAGAGAATATCATCGCCGCCGGTGCCCTTGATTTCGCCACCTTCGCCACCTTCGCCGCCTTCACCACCATCCTCACCACCTTCACCATAGACAGTGTCGGAGACCTGCAAGGAGGGCGTGTCGGCAACAGCGGCAATGGCCACGCCGAAGGACGCGCTCGCGGTCCCGCCGTCGGTAGAGGTCGCCGAAATGCTCAATGCCAAGTCGTCCGACGAATGAAGCGCCGGCGTCAGGGTCAGGGACGCGAGGTCGTCCAGGTCTACCCCGCTGAGGGTCCAGCTTCCGTCGCCGTTGTCGGTGCCGGCTGACAAGGCCGCACCGTCCGGCACGCCGGAGATGGTCAGGGATGCGACTTCCTCCGCACCCGGCACGTCGACCGAGATGCTGAGCGGAATGACTGCGTCTTCCGCGCCCGAGGCCGCCGATACGCTGATCACCGGCAAGTCCGGCACCGCCGTCACCGCGACGCCGAACCCGGCCGAAGCCGTTCCGCCGTCGGTGGACGTCGCGCCGACCGTCAAGTTCATATCGCCGGACCAGTCGGCGGGCGGCGTCAGGGTCAGGGACGCGAGGTCGTCCAGGTCTGCCCCGCTGAGGGTCCAGCTTCCGTCGCCGTTGTCGGTGCCGGCTGACAAGGCCGCACCGTCCGGCACGCCGGAGATGGTCAGGGATGCGACTTCCTCCGCACCCGGCACGTCGACCGAGATGCTGAGCGGAATGACCGCGTCCTCCGCGCCCGAGGCCGCCGATACGCTAACAACAGGACTATCGGGGACGGCCACCACACTGACGGAAACCGTCGCCGTGGTGGTGCCGCCTTCACCGTCGGAAACGGCATAGGTAAAGCTGTCCGGGCCGGAGAAATCCGCGTCCGGCGTATAGGTGTAGGTGCCGTCGGCGTTGATGATAACCGTGCCGTTTTCGGGGCCTCCGCCATCGGCGAGTGCATAGGACAAAGTATCCTGATCGGCGTCGGTTGCCATTAATTGGCCGCTGACGGGTTGGTCTTCGGCCGCGTTGACGGCCTGTGCGTCGGCTACCGGAGGAATATTGGGCGCGACGACGATGCCGGCGCTGGCAAAGGGTTCGGTGGTGACCTCGGTGGGCGCCACGTCTACCGGTGGGGTTTCAAGTTCCGGTTCAACGGCTTCCAGCGGCGGGATGATGACCGGTTCAGGTTGTATCGGCGGAGGCGTATAGTCTTTCTCTGCCACCCGAATCACGTCTTCCGGCGGCGGCGCGTCTTCCTCGTCCGCTTCCCCGGCGTCGGTGACGAATTCATCCAGTTCTCCGCCGCCTTCCGGTTCTTGGGTCGTGTAGTCGTTGGCCCGACCGGTCGTCATCGGCAGATGCACCAGGGTGCTCTCAAACATGCGCACGATGTCGGCGTCCTCAACCGACGTCATGAACACCGGCGAACGGGTATAGGCGCCCGCGAACACCACTTGGTTGACCTGGTTCATGACCTGGACACCGGCCTCGTTGCGGATAAAGACTTCGCCCACGTAACCATCGGCTTCGCGCATCATGACCACGGTCAAGTTTTTCCCGTCGGCGAAATCAATGCCGATCTGGGTGCCGCGGATGCCGATGGTGCCGACAGGGGTTTCGATGCGCATGGAATCGGGGTCGGTTTTCGACACCATGCCGCTGACAATGGTGTAAACGCCCTTGAGCGCGAGCAGAGACAGCGAGCCTTCCTGGGTGCCGGAATCATAGATCATTTCATCCAGAACCATGCGTCCGTCGCCGCCCATGGCGAGCGTGGTCTCGTCGGCCAGGACCACGCCAACGGCGCCATCGGCACCGGTTTCAAGGATGTCGCCGGAATAGAGAGGCGTGTCGATATCCAGTTCCACGCGGGTTCCGTCAACACGGATGACGAAAGCCTTGCCGCTGATGGTATTGACGGTACCGATGGCTTCTGCGGCTTGCGAGCCGGCATCGGTTCCGGCGCTAATACCCTGTTCGCCGGCCGGCGTTCCGGCCAAAAGCCCCACCATGGCGCCTGATACCTGTGCGCCGTCCGGTGTCGCCAGCGCGGGCGGTGGATCGGATGCGAAGAAACCCTCGACGACAAGACGCGTTCCGTCCGGGCTACTTAGAACAAGATCGTCGCCGGCGCGTTCAAACCCGGCATCGGAGACGGCAAACCCTTCGGGCAGCATAACCGGCCCGTTGCCTGTGGATTCAAGCACGACGTCACCAACCCCTCGACCAGCCTGCGGCGTTCCCGAAAGCCCGTTTACTTCGCTCATTTTCATTTACTCCTCAAACTACCCCTGGTTCCCGGACTAACCCCGGAACCATTTCAGCAGCGGATCAAACAACCGACCCGCCCTCAGGAGCCTTTGATGAGTGTGTTATATGTTCTTTTCTCACTATAAATAGTCCTATTTATGCCTTTTAGCCATGATTCCGGTTAAGAAATGTCGGTTTAAGGTGTTCCATCGCCCTGAAACCCGCGCTAAAAGCCTCTGTAAGGTTTTTCTTTGGGTTGAGGCAGTTACGGCTCCATAATGCCTTAGGGGTTTGGGGCGCCCGGGAGGATTCGATGGCCGACGAAGACGAAGAAGAACAGGAAGTCTCCGACGATCTCGAGGATGAGGACGAGGAGGAGGGGATACCCCATGAGGGGGTGAGCAAGAAGAAGCTTGTCCTTATCCTCCTTCTGGTCACGCTTATGCTGGTTTCCATTATCCTCGGCGGGCTGTACTTTGTCGGGATTCTTGACCCCCTGTTGGGAATCGATAAAGAGAGCGAGAAAAAGGATGCCGCTCTCATCAAGGGACAGCACTATTTCAAGTTGGAAGACATGACCGTAAATCTGGTCAGCGGCGGGAAAAAATCCCGCTTTTTTAAGGTAAGCGTGACCGTGGCCGTGATCCAGGAGGCCGATGTATCGGTTATCGAGGCCTTGGCGCCGCGCATCACCGATTACGTGACCCAGTACCTGCGGGAATTGAAACCCGAAGAAATGGCCGGGTCGGCTAATTTTTACCGAATGCATGAAAATGTCCTGTTGCGGGTCCGCGCGGCGGTCGCCCCCATTGTTGTGACCGATGTGCTGATTACGTCGGCCCTGGTGCAATAACCGCAGGAATCCCGATTCCGTGCTTCCGGCAGGGCGGCCAGGCCCGAAAGTGAACCAAAAAAAGCTGTTATCCTCGTTCTCCCCGCTTTTCACAGGGGTGAGGATTCGCGGTTTTGTTGTATGCTCGCCCGGTTGTCCCATTTTAAATGGGTCAGAATCCTCCCATAACCTCATCCCGCCGGACGCGGCGGGGTTTTTTTGTCGGCTATGCGATCTATACTCCTGCCATGTCGGGGATAAGGAACTACCGGGTTTCATGGATTTCTATCGCCATCCTGTTTTGGATTGGCGTGGCGGAACTCGCGTCGGCCGCAGAAACGGCAAAGGGGCCCGCTGAAGCCGCCCCCGTTCGTATCGGGGTTCTCGCCTTTCGCGGAACCGAGCACGCCGTCCGGTCCTGGATGCCGATGGCGCGCTATCTTACGGCCCGCATTGCCGGAAAACGGTTTGAAATTGTCCCTTTGCCTTTGGCCGATCTGCGCCAAGCAACGAAAAAGGGGGCCATCGACTACGTCTTTACCAATCCCGGACAATACGTCGAACTGGAAGAAGCCGTCGGCATCAGCCGTATTCTGACCCTCAAAAAAGCCATAACCGGGGGCATCAGCAACGTTTTCGGGGCGGTCATTTTTGTCCGTGCGGAACGTAGCGATTTAAAAACCCTCGGCGATCTCAAGGGCAAGGTTTTCGCGGCCGTCTCGCCGGGCGCATTCGGCGGGTTCCAGATGGCGTGGCGCGAGTTCAAGTCTGCCGGGATTGATCCGTTCAAGGATTTTAAGGATCTCCGCTTCATGGGGTTTCCCCAGGACGACATCGTATTCGCCGTCCGCGACGGCCACGTCGATGCGGCGACGGTGCGGACCGATATTCTCGAGACCATGGAGGATGAGGATAAAATCACCCTGGAAAATTATCGTATCCTGAATCCGCGCCTACGGAACGGCATGCCCATGCGTGTTTCGACCCGCCTGTACCCGGAATGGCCGTTGGCGGCGATGCCGCATATGCCATCGGAACTTTCCGAACAGATGGCGCTGGCCCTGATGAGTCTGAAATCCGATAGCCCGGAAATGTTGGCCTCCGGCTACACGGGGTGGACAGTGCCGCTGGATTACAAGCCGGTTCATGATCTATTCCGGGATTTGGAGTTGGGGCCGTATGCGCGGGGCGATATCGGAATTTTGGATATTCTGCGCCGGCATTGGGAATGGGTGGTTTTTACCTCCGTTATCCTGTTCCTGATTATCCTGCACGGCATCCGGACCGAATATCTGGTCCAGCACCGGACGCGGGAGTTATCCGGCGTTAACCGGGAACTGGAACACCAAATTCAGGAACGCCTGCACGCCGAGGACCAGGTCCGCCAGCACGAAGCGGAACTGGCCCATGTGTCGCGTGTCAGCGTTATCGGCGAAATGACATCCGGCCTGGCCCACGAATTGCGCCAGCCCCTGTCGGCGATCCGTAATTACGCCGAAGGCGGCATTCGCCGGCTGGAGCGCAAAAATGGAGACAGGACGGGCCTTGAGGAGGCCCTGACCCAGATCGCAGAACAAGCCAGCCGCGCCGGACAGATTATCGCCAGGGTGCGGGGTTACATGCGAAAACGCGAACCCCGGCGTGAAGCCGTTGACATGAACAGGGCGGTTGAAGAGGCGGTGACCCTGTTCCAGCATGATGCCCGCAACACCGGGATTGAAATCCAAATGAAACTGGCTCCGGGCCTGCCCACGGTTATGGGCGATATGATTGAAATCGAACAAATGATTATTAACCTTGGCCGCAATGCCATTGACGCCATGGTCGACGCCCCGGACGATGGAGGGGACTGGAGAGGAGATCAGGAACGCGGCAAAGGCCGGCTTGAAATTTCCACAACCAACGTCGAAAGCGGCGTCATGGTAAGGGTGTCCGATACCGGACCCGGATTGACGGACGAGGAAATGGACACCGTCTGGCAACCCTTTGTCACCACCAAGGAAAGCGGTCTTGGGTTGGGGTTGGCCATCTGCCGGTCCATTGCGGAGGCCCATGGCGGGCGGATCTGGGCCGAACCGGCGCCGATCGGCGGACTGTCGGTGGCGTTCTTTATTCCGGCCGGAGACGAGGAAGAGGCGGCGGATCATGCGGCGTGATGTCCAGGTCTATGTCATCGATGATGATGAAGCGGTCCGGCGATCGCTCTGCTGGTTGGTCGAATCGGCGGATCATCCGGCCCGGGCCTTTGCGTCTGCCGACGAATTTTTGAGCGATTTGCCCGAGACCGACGGGATCGGCTGCATCGTCACCGATGTGCGCATGCCCGGTATGAGCGGTGTCGAACTGCTTGAGGAGTTGGCGTTGCGCGGCAACAACCTGCCGGTTGTCGTCATTACCGGACATGGCGATGTGCAGATGGCCGTCGAGGCGATGCGCCGGGGCGCCCTGGATTTCGTTGAGAAACCGTTCGAGGAAAAGGCCCTTCTGGAGGTTATCGAGCGCGCGATTGCGGAAAGCGAGCAGCGCAACCGGACATTGTCGGAAGATGCTGACGTTCGGAAGCGGTTCAAGACCCTGACGCCCCGGGAATGCGAAGTGCTGAAGATGATCCTTTCCGGCCGGCCCAACCGGCGGGTTGCCAAGACCTTAGGCATCAGTGAAAAGACGGTGGAAGTTCACCGCGCCCATATTATGGAAAAAACCGGTGCCGAATCCTTCGCGGAATTGGTGACAATGGCTGTTCAAAGCGGCTTTCAACCGGGCCCGCAACAAAGGAAATAGCTGGTTAAATAAGGTCCGGAACCCTGTATTAGGGAATTCCCCAATATTGAACAGGCGCCCCTTTGACTATAATCCCCGCCATGTGGCGCCGGGATCATGAGATGCCGTAAGCCACGGGGAGCTTAACGTTTTTTACTAGGGAGATTAAATATGCGTAAATTTGGAATTATCTTCGCGTCCTTCGCGGCGCTCATGATGCTGATCGGCACGGTGACGTCCGCCGATGCCGCGAGCCGTTACGGCAAGCAGAAGGTCGTGTATCACGTCAATTATCCCGGCGGTAAGGAAGACAAGAAATACAAGGGCGCGATGCGGAACATTCAGAACCACATCAACGCCGTCGGCAAGAAAAACCTGGACATCAAGGTGGTCATCCACGGCAATGGCATCTTTATGCTTACGTCCGCCAAGAAGGCCGGCAAGCTGCAGTCCGCCATCGCCAATCTGAAGTCCCAGGACGTTAGCTTCAGCGTTTGCGCCAACACGCTTAAGGGCAAGAAGCTCAGCCAGGATGCACTTTACGAAGTCTTCGACCAGGACATCGTACCGTCCGGCGTGGCCGAACTGACGCACCTGCAACAGCAGGGATACACCTACATCAAGCCGTAATTCCGGCTGGGATAAGGTTTCGGGTCAGCCCCGCCCGCCGGGCGGGGCTGATTCATTTTCAGGAGACAAGCGAAGAAATTGGAGTAATCAAGAATGTTGGGTTCAATGATCGAACCGGAAAATTTTGATCGGCGCGATTTTCTTAAAATGACCGGCGCCGGAGCGCTGGTTCTTACGATGACGCCTTTTGCGGCGGAAGCAACGCCGGAACAAGTCCTGAAAGCGATGGGCGAGGTTGTCGGACAAAAGAATTTCAAGGAAGGGCGCATTTCCATCACGCTGCCGGAAATTGCCGAAAATGGCAGCGTTGTCGCCATGAAGGTCAATGTGGAAAGCCCGATGACGGCAGACGACCACGTCAAAGCCATTCACATGTTCGCCGACGGCAATCCGTTGCCGTATATCGGCACGTACGAATTGGGTCCGAGAAACGGCAAGGCGGAAATCTCCTTGAGAATCCGGCTGGCCAAGACGCAGAAGATCGTCGTCGTCGCCGAAACCAGCAAGGGCGAAGCGTTTCTCGCGCGCCGGGGGATTAAAGTCACCCTCGGCGGGTGCGGCGGTTGACGGAGGGCGGTATGGCAAAACAAAACATCAAACCGCGCATCCGGGTCAGCAAGAACCTTAAGAAGGGCGATGTCTTCGAGGTTAAGACCCTGGTGCGCCATTCCATGGAATCGGGCCGGCGCAAGGAAAAAGGCACCGGCAAGGTGATCCCCCGGCTAATCCTTAACCGCTTGCATGTGACGTATAACGGCGAGCAGGTTCTCAATGCCATCTGGCATCCCGGGGTGTCCGCCAACCCGTACACTTCGTTTTTCGTTACCGCGGATAAAAGCGGTCCAATGAAGTTCACCTGGACCGACGACAACGGGGTGAACTACGAGGAGACCGTTCAGATCAATGTTTCCAACTGAACGACCCTGAAATTTACCGGGCTTGCCCGGCATGGTCATAAGCAAGAAAAACCCCGGACTATCAATCCGGGGTTTTTTCATTTTGGATATGGCCAGTCGGATATTGCCGGGGAGATTAGCGGAGGGCCGAGCGTTCCGACCAGTTGCCTTCGGGGAGGAACTCGGCTCGTTCCTTGATGGCCTGAGCCTCCTGTTTCTGGCCAAGACCATCGAGAATGGCGCTTTTCAGCATCAAGGAGCCCCGGTTGCCGGGTTGAAGCCGAAGGGCATCATTGGCGGCCGGAAGCGCCCTTTCCAGATCACCGGCTAAATACAGGATCATGGCCAGGTTGTGATGGGCTTTCTGGTAACTGGGGTCCAGGGTCTTCGACTGGATGAAGTGGCTGACCGCCTCTTCCGGTTTCCCCAGTTGCGCCAGCGCCACGCCAAGGTCGTCGTGAGCTTCTGCATTGGAGCTATCGAGTGAAATCGCCATTTTCAGGTCGTTACGGGCGCTTTTGAAATCCTTTTTCCAGATATAGCGCACGCCACGCTTGGTATAGGCCAACGAACTTTCCGGGTTTCTCCGGATATAAACGCTGAGATCGGCTATTCCACGGTCCAGTTCCCTGTTGCGGCCATAGGCCATGCCACGACCGAAATAGGCCGCGTCCAGATTGTCGTTCAGGCTTATGGCCTTGGTGAAGTCATCAATAGCTTTGTCAAAATCCCGTAGCATGAAATAGGCTTGGCCGCGTTTTGCGTACAGATTCGCATCCTTTGATTGGACCTGAATTTTTTGGGAAAAATCGGCAATCTGGCTTTCCAGTCCTGTTTGGCTCATTTCACCGTCATCGGCAGGGGCGGAGGCCTTTTTCAGGACGGGGACCAAGGATGTCGGATTTTCGTACTCCCCCGCGAACCTGGGCAGATACCCGAAACAGGATAGGTACAAATCCTCTGACACCTCTTCGGGGGAGGGCGGGATATCTATTTCGTCGAGCCAAAGGTCTACTTTATCCCCGAAATGCTCGCCCTGGCAGCGCTCGAACAGGGTATCCCCGAACAAATCGAACTGGCGGAAGGCGGCGAGGGACTGGTCCCGGTAGTGGACGTTAATCAAGGCCGAGAAGGGGGCGTTCCGGTGCCCGGGAAGGAAGATGGCAAGATAATCGACGCGCAGCTTTCCCTGTTTGTCGTAGAAATAGACCTCGATCATTTCCGGCAGGCCCGCGGGCTTGTTTTCCCAGCGGATGCGGCTGAGCAGGCGACCGTTTCCGGCATCGAAATATTCAATGTCTTTGTAGTGTCCGGGGGCATTGGCGTAGCCGCCGACGCGTTCGGTTTTCCGGATTTTCCGGGTCTCGACCCGGTGCCGGTGGATGGTAAGCAGGTCGTTCACGAAGGCGTTCAGGCGTTTTACCTGGGATACGTTTTCCTTGACCGACTTGATACTTTTCCGGGTTTCCTGCGCAAAAGCGGACGGTCCGGCGAAATTCGCCAGCACGATGACCGCGAAAAGAAAAACGGATACAGAAAGCTTTATGTTCATATGGCCCCTCCCCTGGTCTTATGAAACCGAAAAAGCCCCAACACTATAACCAAAGGAAAATCCTGGGTGAATCGGGGTAATCCCTAATACCCGCTTATTTCATAAGCAGAGCAAAAGAAGGGGTCATTCCCCGTATTTCTTTTTGATCCAGTCTTTCAGGCCGCCGTCCTTGTAGCCCTTGTCGATGACGTATTCGTAGACCGCCTTGAAGACCGGCGGGTTGGCGTAGCCCGGCATGCGGTACACTTCCTTGCCGGTTTTATCGAAAAACTGGGTCGTCGGGGTAAAGGTCACGCGGTTGGCTTTCGCGACTTTTCCCTCGGTTTTCTTTTTTCCGCTGAAATCCATGAATTCCCGGTCGCCCCGCATGTCCATTTGAATGACATGAAAATTGGCTTTGGCCAAGTTGACGATTTCATCATACTGGAAGGCGACTTCGTGCATCTGTTTACAGTAGGTGCAGCCCAGTTGCTCCCACAACAGGACCAGCGTCTTGCCGGACTTGTTGGCGGCCTCCAGGTCCTTCCTGAAGTCGAAGGAAGGGGACATGAACCAATCCTGATGATGGAAGCCCTTGGGCGCCTTATAATTGGCAAACGCCGCTACCGGGAAAAGCGCAGAGACGAGCGGAACACCGGCGAGCCCTAATCCGGCGCCGAAAGCTTGGGTGAGAAATTTACGTCGGTTGGGCATCGGTGTGTATTTCCTGTCCCGGAAACTCAAAGATGTCCCAGAATATGGGGTCCGGTTCTTCAGAACAATCAAACCTCATGGGTCTCACGCAAATGTGACTTTTGGCGTGACCTTTGGTCCGGGGTATTTGCCCGGTTCTTATTTGGCGGATTTTGGAGCGGAGGCATTGGCGGCCAATGGCAAAACTTCCTCCAGTTCTCCGGCACGCTCCAGCGTGTCCAGAGCCTGCTGGGCTTCCTGCTGGCGAGCCCACATGGCGGCATAGGTGGCGTTCATGGCCAGCAGGGTTGTGTGGCTGCCTCGTTCGACGACGCGGCCGTTCTCCAGGACCAGGATCTCGTCGGCGTCGATCACGGTCGACAGCCGGTGAGCAATGGTCAGGGCCGTGCGGTCGGCGGCGACCTCCCGCAGGCTGGCGAGGATTTCCTGCTCGGTGTGGCTGTCCAGCGCCGAAGTCGCTTCGTCGAACAACAAAATCCGTGGGTTTTTCAGAATCGTCCGGGCAATGGCGACACGCTGCTTTTCACCGCCGGACAGTTTCAGTCCCCGTTCGCCGACGGTCGAGGAGTATCCGTCCGGCAGACTCATGATGAAGTCGTGGATGCGGGCCAGGTGGGCGGCCTCCTCAATCTCCGAAGGCGTGGCCCCCGGTGCGCCGTAGGCGATGTTGTAATAGATGGTGTCGTTAAACAGCACCGTATCCTGCGGCACCATGCCGATGGCCGCGCGCACGCTTTTCTGGGTGACGTCGCGGATATCCTGGCCGTCGATCAGGATCCTGCCCCCGGTGACGTCGTAAAAACGGAACAACAGTCTGGAAATGGTCGATTTTCCGGCACCGGACGGACCGACGATGGCAATGGTCTTGCCGGGGGCAACGGAAAAGGACACATCCGTCAGCACCGGGCGGCGGGAGTCATAGGCGAAGGAAACATTTTCGAACACCACTTCACCGCCGTTGCCGACCAGCGGCCCGGCGCCGGGACTATCTTCGACCTCGGCGTTCTCCTTCATCAGCACGAACATGGTTTCCATGTCGGTAAGAGAGCGTTTGATTTCCCGGTAAACGAAACCAAGGAAATTCAGGGGCAGGAAGAGCTGGATCAGATAGGCGTTGACGAGAACGAAGTCCCCGATGGACATGGACCCATCGACAACCCCTATTGCCGCCATCAGCATGACGCCGGTAACGCCCGCGGAAATGATCGCGCCTTGTCCGATATTGAGAAACGACAGCGTCGTCTTGCTTTTGACCGCGGCCCCTTCGTAGCCTTTAAGGGCGCTGTCGAAACGGCTGGCTTCGTGCTCCTCGTTGCCGAAGTATTTCACCGTTTCAAAGTTCAACAAACTGTCGATGGCCTTGGTGTTAGCCTCGGAATCGGTCTCGTTCATGATGCGGCGGAACTTGATCCGCCATTCGGTGACGACCAGCGTCCAGGCAATATAGGTGACCATGGTCAAAAAGGTCACCAGGGCAAACCAGACGCCATACAGCTTCCACATCACGCCGCACACCATGACGATTTCCAATAGCGTCGGAATGACGTTGAACAACATGAACGTCAGCAAAAATTCGATGCCCTTGGTGCCGCGTTCAATGGCGCGGCTGACGCCACCGGTTTTGCGGTCCATGTGAAACCGAAGACTGAGCCGATGCAGATGTTTGAAGGCCTTCAAACCGGCCTGGCGGATGGCCCGTTGCGCGACCTTGGCGAAAACCGCATCGCGCAGTTCACCAAACGTCAGGGCCAGGACCCGGGTCAATCCATAGGCCACAAGCAACGCCACCGGAACGGCAAGAACCTTGACGGTGTCGCCGCTCAGGGCATCAACGGAATATTTGTAGAAAATCGGAACTACCACGTTGGTCACCTTTGCCAACGTCAGCAGCATGAGGGCAAAAACGACGCGAACCCGCAGGCCGGCTTCCCCCTCGGGCCATAGATATGGCAGCAGGGTGCGGATGGTTTTCAGATCGTTTCGGGGGCCGGTTCTGGGGGGGCCGGGGTCCATGCTTCGCATCGTTATATTTGACCGCTTCCTGGTGCGCCCGGGTGTGAAAATTACCTGTGCGGGAAACTAATATATAAGCCCGTCCCAGGAGTGCGGAAAGGGTAAACCATAATAATTCCTAAGGGTGGCGTATGTATAAATACATGTTCAATTTTTTGTACATATCAGTTTCGTCAGGTTACTGACAGGTTGCTGACATAGTATCCCTGCATCGGGAGGGTTGGGAGCTGGCAGAATATTCCGATGACGGAAAAACAGCCTCTACTTGGAATGCACAGGGGTGATGGGAGCGGTTTTGCCGAATTACGACTTTTTTAATCTTAAAGTATTGATCTGCGACGACAGTCGTCAGATCAGGGCTTTGCTGAAAAATTTTCTTATAGGGTTCGGCTTTCAGGACATCATTGAAACCATGGATGCCGAAACGGCGTTTGCGGAATTGTTGGAAATGGATCCGGATCTGGTGATCACCGACTGGAACATGCCGACGACCAATGGCATTGATCTCGTCCGCCATATCCGCCAAAGCCCGGACAGCCCGAACCCTTACGTGCCGATTATCATGTTGACCGGCTACACGGAACTGGATCGGGTCAAAGTTGCCCGCGACTCCGGCGTTTCCAGTTTTCTTGCCAAGCCCGTCAGCGCCGATTCCCTCTACAAGCGTTTGGTGTCGCTTATCGAGGACCGTCGCCTTTTTGTCCGCACGGACGACTTCATCGGCCCGGACCGGCGATTCAAGAGTGGCGAATTTGAAGGCCCCGAACGCCGCCAGTGACATGCTTTTGCGGTAAGTGTACCCTTTCCAAATGACTGCCAAGCCTTTGATTGACCCAGGTCGCCACCTGCGGGACAAGGTTCGCAAATCGGGTGGCCCGACGCCCGAGCAGGCCGTGATGCGGGCCCTGAACACGGCCGAGTCCATGATGGACGATTATCAGGGATGGGCGGTGGATGACCTGCAAGCCTTGTGGAAGGTCTTTCAGGAATCTTCGGCCGGGACCGGCAACGCCCGGGAATTGTTCGACATTGCCCATGAAGTCCGCGGCCAGGGCGGCAGCTTCGGGTTTCCGCTGATCTCCCTGATCGGGGATTCGCTATGCAAGTTTCTCGAACCGCGCACGGAACTGAGCGCCCGCGAGTTGGAGGTCGTTAAAATTCATATTCTGGCGATGAAGGCGGTTTTCCATCAGGGCCTGAAAGGCAAACAGAAAGGCCTGGATGGAGAATTGCGGGGTCTGCTCGCGTCCTTGCGGAACAAGCTCTCTTCATGACCTGCCTCCCATCCCTTGCCAGCTTTGCTAGGACGGATCGTCGGCCCGTTTCCGGGTCTGCAGGTAGGACTTGAAATCCAGGTCGCCGCGCAGGAAGTGATCGAACAGCAGATACGCAAAGTCTTCCATGCAAGGGGTTTTGCCGGCCTTCGCGCAAGCCTCGCCGCAGCCGGAATAGATCCTTTCGAAACGCTCCAGGGTTTCCCGGTGCGTTTCCCGGTGTTCGTCCATGCGGGGGAACTTCGCCTGATCGAGGATATCCTCTTCTTCGGCGAAGTGCCGTTGCAGAAGGGCGCGGAACTTCCGGCACTGCTCGATGGCTTCGGAATCCTTATCACCGCCGAGGCATCCGGTAATCCCCTGCAGGCATTCGAGCAACGCGCGGTGCTGTTCGTCGATGACGGGGTGGCCCGTCTCGAACGAGTCTCTCCATTGAAATGTCTTCTTCATCCCCCAAATCCGGCACCCGCCCGGTGGACGGTTCCCAGCGCCGAAATCCCCTTAGTTGCAGTGCTGTTTTAAATGGTATGCAGAAGCGGGTCCATTAAAAAAGCCGGGAGGGAATGGGGCGGGAGTTATTCCCACTCGATGGTGCCGGGCGGTTTCGAGGTCACGTCGTAAACGACCCGGTTGATGCCGCGCACTTCGTTGATGATGCGGCCCGACACCCGGGTCAGAAATTCATGGCTGAAGGCAAACGATTCCGCCGTCATGCCGTCGGTCGAGGTCACGGCGCGCAGCGCCAGCACGTACTCATAGGTCCGGGCGTCGCCCATGACGCCGACGGTCTGCACCGGCAGCAGCACGCAGAACGCCTGCCAGATTTCGTCGTACAGCCCTTCGGCGCGAATTTCCTCCAGGTAGACCGCGTCGGCGCGGCGCAGGATATCGACCTTTTCCGGCGTCACCCCGCCCGGCAGCCTGATCGCCAGCCCCGGTCCGGGGAAGGGGTGGCGGCCGACCATGGATTCCGGCAGGCCGAGCTCGCGGCCCAAGACCCGGACCTCGTCCTTGAACAGTTCGCGCAGCGGCTCGACCAGCTTCAGCTTCATGCGATCCGGCAGGCCGCCGACGTTGTGGTGCGACTTGATGGTGACGCTGGGGCCGCCGGTGAACGAGACGCTCTCGATGACGTCGGGATACAGCGTCCCCTGGGCCAGAAACTCCGCGCCCTCGATCTTGCCGGCTTCTTCCTCGAACACGTCGATGAAGGTGGCGCCGATGATTTTGCGTTTGGTTTCCGGGTCAGCGACGCCGTCCAGCTTGCCCAAAAACAAATCCGCCGCGTCGCAGTGGACCAGCGGAATGTTGTAGTGATCGCGGAACAGGGTGACCACCTCTTCGCCTTCGCCCTGGCGCATCAGCCCGGTATCGACGAACACGCAGGTCAGCTGATCGCCGATGGCCTCGTGCAGCAGGGCCGCGACGACGGATGAATCGACGCCGCCCGATAGCCCGCAAATGACCCGGCCCGCGCCGACCTGGTCGCGCACCTTGGCGATTTCGTCGTCCTTGAACGCCGACATGGTCCAGTTTCCGGCGCAGCCGGCGATGCGGTGGGTGAAATTGGCCAGCAGCCTGGCGCCGTCCGGCGTGTGCACGACCTCGGGGTGGAACTGCACGCCGTAGAATTTGCGCTCTTCATCGGCGATCGCGGCATAGGGCGCGGTCGGCGTCGTGGCGCAGGAACGAAAGCCCTCCGGAATGGTCTCGATCCTGTCGCCGTGGCTCATCCACACCAGGTGTTTCTCGCCCGGTTTCCAGACGCCGTCGAACAGCGCGCATTCGCCAGATATCTCGACCGAGGTGCGGCCGAATTCCTGATGGTCGGAGCCCGTGACCTTTCCGCCCAGTTGCTGGGCCATGGTCATTTCGCCGTAACAGATGCCGAGCACCGGAAGGCCCATGTCCCACAGGCCATCGGGCGCGCGGGGCGTTTCGATCTCGCCGGCGGACGCCGGGCCACCCGACAGGATCACGGCCTTCGGCGCGAAGGCGCGGATGGTCTCTTCGCTGACCTGGTTGAACGGGTGAATTTCCGAATAGACGCCGGACTCGCGGATACGCCGCGCGATCAACTGCGTCACCTGCGAGCCGAAATCGATGATCAGGATGCGTTCCGAATGCAGAACGTCGTCTGATACGGGTAGGGGTGTATTGGCGGCGGAAGTCATGACAAACTTTTACCTTTCCTCCGCTGGAATGAAAAGGGCGGCAAAGGGATACGGTCAAGGACTATCAAAGACGCTTTGCCTATAATTACCGCGATCAAAAGGAGGATTCCCCC